>Ga0081539_10003160_pt1 | contig 20901 bp, 18 predicted proteins | sample TabmetS4T2R2_FD_71023 | JGI IMG/M metagenome (GOLD analysis project Ga0081539, IMG submission 71023) | Tabebuia heterophylla rhizosphere microbial communities from the University of Puerto Rico - S4T2R2 | ecosystem: Host-associated > Plants > Roots > Rhizosphere ...
AAACGGCCGGCGCTCGGTCATGCGCCACATCGTGCCGACAGCCGCCGAATCCGCCCGCCGGAGGTCACTCGCGGGCGTCGCCGTCGATTGACCGGGCGTGGAGTGGCTACTGCGCAGTCGCCTTGGGTCGCGGCTGTTCCTCATCGCGGGGAGTGCCTCCGTGCCTGGCGCCGCCATGCACGCACTGTCGCGCGGCGGCGAGGCGCCCGTCTCCGGGTTCGCGCACCTCATCGTCATGGCGGTCGCCTCGTCCATCGCGGCGGCGGCCTGGATCGCGCTCGCGCTCGCCGGCGTCCGCATGCGCGACGCCCGCTCGGTGCTCCGCGGCCACCACGAGCGCCTCGACGGCAGCGGCTACCCGGACGGGCTGATCGGCGGCGAGCTGGACCTCGAGACGCGGATCCTCGCGCTCGCCGATGTCTACGACGCCCTCGTCTCGCCGCGGGTGCACCGTGAGGCCTGGCCGGCCCATCGCGCGCTCGAGCTCCTCTACGGTGGCGCGGGCGAGCACTTCGACGCGCGCTGCGTCCAGGCGCTCGCGCGGCTGGTGAACCTCGCCGAGGGTGACGACCTGCCGCTGGCTGCGCAGACGCTCAGCGCACGCTCAGCCTCGCCTTAGGCTCCTTTGAGCGGCGTCGCGCAGCCTGACCGGCGGGATGGACCGCCCATCAGCGCCACTCACGCCTGACGACGAGCGTCGACTGGCGCTGCTCGTGCGCGAGGGCGACCGCGGCGCTCGCAACCGCATGGTCGAGGCCAACGTCGCCCTCGTCGCACACCTCGCACGCCGCCTACGGCCGGCGAACGCGCAGGTCTCGCACGCCGACCTGGTGCAGGAGGGCGTCCTCGGGCTCATGCAGGCGGTCGAGCGCTTCGATCCCGATCGGGGCAACCGGTTCTCGACGTATGCGACGTGGTGGATTCGGGGGTCGATCCTGCGAGCTCTCCGCGCCGCGCCTGCGGAGGCGGCCGGCGAGGACGATCTCCTCGACGGCCTCGCCGACGAGTGGGGCGATCCGTCGGAGGACGTCGCGCGCGACGCGGACGCCGCGGATCTCATGGAGCTCCTGGACGCGCTGCCGGCGCGCGGGCGGCGCGTCGTCGCCCTGCGCTACGGCCTCGACGGCCGCCCGCCGCAGTCGCTGGCGGAGGTCGCGCGCGAGCTCGGCACCTCGCAGGCGCGCGTGCGGCGCATCGAGGAGCACTCGCTCGCCCGGCTCCGGGCGCTGCCCGCGGCACGGGCGCTCCTTGCCGCCTAGTAACTAGCGCGGCTCGCGGACCGCGCGGCGCAGCGCGTGCCAGATCGGCCGCCGCGTCCAGTCGCCCTCGACCAGGCCGTACTCGCCCGGGTCCCAGAACGTGAACCACGCCAGCACGCCCGCCCATGGGTAGCTGCGCCACAGCTCGACCGCCCGGCTCATGCGCGGCTCGCAATCACCCAGCGATCGCCGGCATCCCACCTCGGTCGCCCAGATGCGCTTGTCCTCGTCGCCGTACTCCGACTGGATCGAGCGCAGGCTCGGCTCGGAGCCGGCCATCTGGAACCACGGGTTGCCCGGGTCCGACGAGTCCGGGCCGACGTCGGAGTCGACGTACGGGTGGTGGCCGATCGCGTCGAACCACGGCTTCGCTCCGTCCTCGTACAGCGCGCGCAGCCACGCGTGCGGCGAGATCGTTCCGGGACCGTCGCCGGCAGGCGAGGTCCCGCCCGTGACGATGACCGCCCCAGGATCCACCTCACGGATCGCCCGCGAGGCCGCCTGCAGGACGGCGACGTATGCGGCGGGATCGGGCGCCGGCTGCCAGTAGCCGATGTTCGGCTCGTTCCAGATCTCGTACGCGTGGACGCCGAGGCGGCGGTACCGACGCGCGACGGCCCCGGCGAAGGCGCCGAACTCCTCGGGGTCGCGTGGGGCGTAGCGGTGGTCGTCGTGGCCGCCGTTGGCCCAGGGCGGGGTGTAGGAGAGCAGCGCGAGGACGTGCAGGTTGCGCTCGCGGGCCCCGTCGATGACGGCGTCGGCTGCGCTCCAGTCGAAGGCGCCCCGCGTGGGCTCGACGACATCCCACTGCACGTCGTGACGGACCCAGCCGACTCCCAGCTCGACGAGCTCGTCCAGCTCGCGCAGCCGATGCTCGGCGCTGCGCTCCCCGAGGTCCTCCTCCACCGAGATCCCGACCGCGGGAAGCCCCGGCTCGCCGTCCTCGTCGATGGAGGCCTCGGCGGCGCCGGGGACGAACGACGCCGCCGGTCCCGGAACAGAGCGCGGGAGGATCACGCTGAACGTGAGCGTGAGCGCGACGAGGAGCAGCGCGGCAGCGGCCTGGCGCGGGGTCACATGCCGGTGATCGGACACGTGGCCCCGCGCTTGATCGATCAGCCGCGCGCGCCGCGGTCGCCCGGACCGCACGCGATGCCGTCACGGTCGGTGTCGAGCCGCAGGCGATCCCGTCCGGTCACCTTGATTCCGTCCGGGAACAGGCGCGAGGCGTACGCGCACGTCATCGGCTTGTCGCGCGGCGCCCGGGCGGGCAGGCACTGCTCGCCCGGCGTGCCGTAGCCGGCCAGGCAGCCGCCGAGAACCTCTCCCGGAGCGTCGTTCAGCACCGCGTCCGGCGATCGCCGCAGCTTGCGCAGCTTGACCGCCTGTGCTGGCTTGCGCCCTCGCTGGCCGGCGCCGTCGTTGGGCTTGCGCGCCGCGGCGGAGAGGCTGGTCTGCCGCTCCTTCGCGGGATCGAGGCCCGCCTTCGGCGCGCCCTTGGAGTTCTCGACCTGCGCCTGCAGCTGGCGCTGGTAGCGCGTCGGCTGGTCGCCGCCGATGGCCGCGACCGCGACGCCCACGCCCAGCACGACGGCCGCGACGACGGCCGCGGGAATGAGGATGCGCGCGCTCACCAGATCCTCACCCACACCGATTGAGAGGGAACGCCCTTGGAGTCCGTGATGTTGAGCATGTAGGGACCTGGTGGGAGAAGGTTGGGGTTGGACGGGATCGTCACCGTCGCGAGACCGCCGTCGACGACGATCGGCAGGTCGACGAGCCGCATGTTCGGATCCATCTGATGCGTGACCGACATGGGCCGCATGAGCTGTGCCCAGCGAATCGTTTCGCCGCTCTCCACGGGGAACGCCAGCTGGTCGCCGTAGTGGGCCTCGTCAGGGACGCCGGATATCACCGGTCGCGTGCCCTTGAAGAGGTAGTTGGGCTCGTACATCGAGATGCGCAGCTCGAAGCTGCCGTCGCCTGGGTTGGAGCCGAAGACCGCCACGCGGCCGTCGGGCAGCAGCACGGCCGCCGAGTGGTAGTTGCGCGGCACCGGATCGGCCGCCATGGACTTCCACGCGTTGGCCGCCGGATCGTAGGACGCCGCCGTCAGGACGTTGGCGGTGTCGTCACGATTCAGCCTGCCGCCGTTCGTCGCCAGGACCGTCCGATCGGGCAGCAGCGTGCAGTTGAGGTACATCTTCCCGTCGCCCGGCAGATCGGGGCCGGGCTCGTACGCCGGCGTCGGATCCTTGAGATCGATGATGTCCGTGAGGCCGATCCCGGGGTTGTTGGTGTCGATGTTGCCGCCTCCGGTGATCATCACCCGCTGGTCCTGGGCGGGCGGGAGCAGCACGGAGCCGGACTGGTCGCGCATGTCCTTCTGACGCAGGCCGGGAACATCGGCGATGGCGCCCGTCTGCGAGTTGTAGATCGAGGCGCCGGTCCCCGGCAGGCCGTTGCCGAAGACGTGCCCACCGCTGTAGAAGAGCCGCCCGTCCGACATGAGGAACATGTGCGGATACAGGCCCCAGAACGACCACGTCTGCGGCACCTGGCCGCCTGGCAACCACCATCCGGCGCTCGTGTCGAACATCTCGGTGTTGACCGCGCCGGTGGTGTCCTCCTTCAGCCCGCCGGCCATCCAGACGTCGCCGTTGCCCAGCTCGGTGAGCGTGGGATACCAGTGGCCCTCGTTCGCGTTGTTGGTCGGCGTGAAGGCGTTGGTCGCCGGGTCGAAGATGAAGGAGTCCTTCAGGCCGCCGTAGTCGGCGCCGCCCGGGATCGTCGGATAGGACTTGGTGCCTCCCTGGATGAGCACGCGGCCATCGGGCAGCGTGACGTGACCCGCGCAGAACATGTCCTTCGGCACCGGGAGAACCTGGAAGCCGCCCGTCGCGGGATCCCAGATCGCGGCTCGGAACGTCTGCGCCTGGAAGTTCTGGACGCTGTTGCCGGAGCCGGCGATGAGCAGCACCTTACCCGTGTACAGCAGCGACGCATGGATGGATCGGAGCGGCATCTGCGACTCGAGCACCGTCCAGCGCCCGAGCGCGGCAGGCCCGGTCGCCGGTGGCGGCTGGGCGTCGCCGACGAGCTTCGTCGAGTAGTCGTCGGTGACCAGGGTCCCGTTGGCCGAGAGGGAGACGCCCCAGGCGATCGCATCGACGCCCGCGGGGATCGCCGGCGTGTCGACCGTCGCCTGCGACCAGCCGGCCGAGACCGGCAGCGTGGCGATGTCCGTCCAGTACTGCCAACCGCTGGCGGTATGCGTGAAGACCGTGATGGCGTTGGACGCCGAGGTCGACCGGTACCAGACCGACAGCCGGTAGATCTCGCCGGGCTGCACGGCGGGCGACCGCGCCTCGGTGGGCAGGAGCTTGAAGTCTCCGACGGTGCGGCCCGAGAGCGTCAGCGCGTAGGCGCGCGTTCCGCCGACCGCGGCGTCGGCGATCACGCCTCCGGAGACCTGTGCATCGCCCCAGCCGGCGAGGAACCAGCCGGCCGGCGTCGTGCCGCCCTGCTCGAGGTTGCCGTTGTAGGTCAGCTCGTCTGCCGGCGGGGGCGGCGGCGGGCCGCCGACGGGCTCCATCGCGTAGTCGTCGGTGATGAGCGTGCCGTTCGCGAAGAGCGACACGCCGAACGTGATCTGGTCGGTCCCAGCCGGGACGTCGGGCGTCGCGGCGGTCACCTCCGTCCACGCGCCGACGGCGGGGAGCGACCTGAGATCCGTCCAGTACGTCCAGCCCGCCGCGGAGTGCCGGAAGACCGTCAGCGACGCGCCGGCGGTCGACTTGTAGGCGACCGAGAGGTTGTACGACTGACCGGGCGTGACGGCCGGCGCGCACGCCTCGCTCTCGGTGATGAGCAGCTTGCGGTCACCGCTCTGGTACCCGGCGATCGTCAACGACTGGGCGACATCGCCCGAGTGGGCGTCGTCGGTGAGCTTCCAGGTGACGTCATGATCGCCCCAGCCGGAGCGGGAGAAGCAGTCGGGCCGCCCGTCGGTGACCGCCTCCAGGTCCCCGTTCTGCACGGTCGTCGGCGCCGCGACGGCCTCCCCGGCGGCGCCCAGCGCGACGGCCAGCGCGGCGATGCTCACCGCCAGCAGGGCTCTCACACCTCGGTGCTCATGCATCCGGTACTCTCCTCCTGCTTCTCGTGCGCCAGCGGCACGTCCGGCGCCGCCGCGTTGACCCTGCGCACCTCGATCGGCCACCCGGTGTCGAACCGCTTGACGATCGTCGAGTTCTCGAGCGCCTCGGCGACGATGGGGAAGCGGTTGAGCTTCGTGTCGCTGATGAGCTGCGGTGTGGCGATGACGTAGTCCGTCGAGCGCCAGCTGTCGTTGAAGGCGCTGCGGCGCAGCGCCGGATCCTGGCCGACGCGCCAGTAGTAATGCGCGCGCGCGAACGCCTCGCGGCCGGAGGACGGGACCTGCAGGTCCATCCACATCGACATGTCGATGATCATCCGGCTGTCGTGGGGCACGTTGTCGTGGATCCAGGCGAGCGCCTCCAGCTGACCCTTGACCGGCTGCGCCGTCCACAGGTCGTCGCTCGAGCGCGAGTACGCCAGTGTGATCATCGCGACGCAACCGACGACCGCGCTCGCGGCCAGGACGCGGACGAGCGGTCTCACGGCACGCCGAGGCGCGAGACGGCGCAGATCGACCAGCGCGTGCTCGACCCCCAGCGCGAGCGTCAGCGCCAGCAGCGGCAGCAGCGGGACCAGGTAGAAGTCCAGCACGACGCCGCCTCGTCCGATGAACAGCCAGAAGCCCAGCACCATCCAACCGAGCATCGACAGGACGATGTGGCGACGGAACGCCGTGACGGCGACCAACGCGTACAGGGTGCCGCCGATGACCAGCAGCGGCTCCTGGTGCGCCCAGCTCGACGCGGCGCCCCAGAACTGGCTCGACCCGTCCAGCAGACCGCCGTCGGAGGACCGCGACGACTGCCAGCCCAGCGAGCACAGCAGGCTGACGTGCGGGCCGCTGCCGCCGAGCGCCGAGCCGGCGGGGAACAGCTCGCCCTTCAGTAGCGCCATGAGGGGATACACGGAGATCACGGAGGCCGTGATCGCGGACCATCCCACCACCGCGAACCCGCGGCCCTCGCGAGGAGCCAGCCGCAGGACGAGCACGGCGAACGGCAGCACGAACGCCAGTGCGATCTCCTTGGTCAGCACCGCGATCCCCATGGCGACCGCGCTGAGCCAGATCTGACGCAACCCGCCGTGGCGGACGAGCAGCCACAGGCTGAGCAGGATCCAGAGCGTCACGACGTTGTCCAGCAGGACGCGACGGTGGTAGTGGATGCCGTAGGCCGACAGCACGAACGCCGCGACGGCAAGCAGGGCTATCCAGTGACGGCCGGCCAGGCGGCGGCCGATGAGGTACACCAGTACCGTCGAGCACAGCTGGAGGACGAGCATGAAGACGCGACCCGAGTCCAGCGCGGTGTCCAGCCTGGCGTCGCCGGTTACCAGCTGCCACAGCGCCATCTGGATCCACCCGAGCGGCGCATGGTCGTAGAAGTACGTGTACGGCGAGAGGCTCCACTCATGAAGCACCGACCACGCCTGCGAGAAGTACGTTCCTTCGTCGGCCTCGAGATACGGGTAGTCGAGCATGTTGACGCCGTGCGTCACGGCTGTGACCACGACGATCGCGGCGATCACCACGACTCGCCCGGAGAGTCGTTCGCGCACGCTGCGCGGCACGACGAGACGTGGGATCGCCAGCGCGCTCACGGAGCGGCCTCGCCCGCGGCGGCCTGGGGCACCGCGGCGCCGCGATGCGCCCCCTTGTGCTCAGTCTTCTCCCAGCCGCGCTTGCCGCGGAGGTGGCGCAGCGTCGCCCGCAATGCGCTGAGCCCGAGCATCCATTGGTACGGCAGGTACGTGAACGGCATGCGCGCCACGACCCACCAGGGCAGTCGCACCTCGAACTCACGGGCGTAGACAAGAGCGCCCACGACGTTCGTGAGCATCTGCAGGCCCACGGCGTACATCGGCGCGAAGCTCAGCAGCGCCACCGCGACCGGAAGTGACAGGTAGAAGAGGGCGACCGGGATCGCCGCCATCGAGCACAGCAGCAGCCCGTCGAGCACCGGCTGAGCGAGCGTCATCGCGGCCAGGACGCGTTGGCGACGGTGGGGGAGGCGCCGCCAGTCGCCCTTGCCGAGGACCTGCAGGAAGCCCTGGTGCCAGCGCGTGCGCTGCTTGATAAAGCTCGATACGCTGTGCGGCGTCTCCTCGCGCGTCACCCAGCGGCTGTTGTAGATGACGCGGATCGGCTCGCCGAGCGCGCTGAGCCTGATGCCAAGGTCGGCGTCCTCCGTGAGGCAGCCGATGTCCCAGCCGCCGACGCGGTCGAGCAGGTCGCGGCGCACGAACACGGTGTTGCCGCCCAGCGGGATCATGCCGATGCGCGCGTTGAAGTGCAGCCGGCTCTTGAAGTAGAAGAAGTACTCCAGGCAGTTGAAGACGGAGAACCAGTGGTCGCTCACGTTTGTGAGCTGCACGCCGCCCTGCACGACGCCGACCTTCTCCTCCACCATCGTCGTGTTGATGACCGTGAAGATCTCCGGGTGGACGTCATCCTCCGCGTCGAAGACGGTCACGACATGGTTGGTCGCCGCCTTCAGGCCCTCGGTGAGCGCGTGCGGCTTGTTGAACGGCGGCTCGTCGTAGATGACCAGGCGGGTCCGGGGCGTCTCGATGCCCTCCATCGCTCGGTGGACCGCCTCGATCGTCGCGGGATCGTCCTTCTGGCAGATGACGATGACCTCGAGGAGGTCCGCCGGGTAGTCGACGCCGCAGACCCTTGCCAGCGTGACGCCGATGACCTCCGGCTCGTCGCGGGCGGGCAGCAGCACCGAGAAGCTCATCCGCGGCATGGCCAGGCGTTGGGCGCCAGCGGTCGCCCGAAGGCGGTCCGGGCGGTCCCAGGCGTCGAGCATGAGCGAGAGCGAGAACAGCGCGTGGGCGAGCAGCAGCGTCGCGAAGACGCCGATGGCGATGGCGAGGATCGTCATGCCGAGCCCTCCGCCGCCGCGGCGCGCAGGGCGCGCGCGGGCCTGAACGACCAGAGCTTCTGGCCGAGGAACCCGATCGGCGTCACCACTGCGATCGAGCAGGCCTGCGCGACGACCGCCGGGACGTGCGTGGTGCTGACGAGGACCTCGAGCACGATGAGGCCCATGCCGAACGCGGCGAGGCTCACGGCGAGGAAGCGCGGCGCCTGCACGCGCTTGGCGGTGAGCGCAGCGCCGGCGAACGTCCACCGGCGGTTGAGCAGGTAGTTGTTCGTCACGGCGACGAGGAACGCGACCGTGGCAGCCGCGATGTGCCCGCCGCCCCCGAGATAGACGCACTGGAACACGACGAGGTTGACGACGTATCCAGAGGCGCCGACGAGGCTGAAGAGGACGAGCTCGCGCAGGTGGCGGGTCATGCGCCTCCCTCCACGGCCAGGGCGACCACATCCCTGCGCGGGCCGACCGGGAACACGACCGGAGGTCGCTGGCCAACCGTCGTCCGCGCGCCCAGGCGGCGCAGCCCGACGACGTTGACGGCCGCCTCGAGCGCGATCGCCCACGACATCTTCGACTCGCCCTCCACGCGATCTCGGAAGGTGATGGGCACCTCGTGGACCGTGTCACCGGCCAGCAGCGCGCGATACGTCATCTCGATCTGGAAGCCGTAGCCGGCGCTGCGCACGTCGTGGAGCAGCAGGTCCTCGAGCACGTGTCGGCGGAAGCACTTGAAGCCACCGGTGAGGTCACGGACGTCGACCTGCAGCATCCGCCGCGCGTACCAGCATCCGCCCGCGCTGATGAGCCTGCGGAGCAGCGGCCAGTCCTCCACGCGGCCGCCCGCGACGTAGCGCGAGCCGAGCACGACGTCCGCGTTCGCCGACTCCTCGATGAGGCGCGGCAGCATCGCCGGCTCGTGGGAGAAGTCGCAGTCCATCTCCACGACGAGGTCGGCCCCGTGGGCCAGCGCGTGCGCGAAGCCGGCGAGGTACGCGGGGCCGATGCCGTCCTTGCTGCGGCGGTGCAGGACGTGCAGTCGCGGCTCGGTGTCGGCCAACTCCGCGGCGAGCAGGCCGGTGCCGTCCGGCGACCCGTCGTCGATGACGAGGACGTGTCCGTCGATGCCGGCCTCGCGCAGCCTCGCGAGCACGGCTCGGCACAGCGGCTGCACCGTCGCGGCCTCGTTGTAGGTCGGCACGCAGACCCAGACGGTCCCTGGATCGCCGGGCGAGCCGGCGGTCGCCTGGAGCGGCTCCCAGCCGAGCGCACGGGCAAGGCTCCGGGTCTCGCAGCACGTGGTGCCGCGGCCGGGCGCCGCCCAGGTGGCGAGGAGGTCCTCCACGTCCAGCCGCCGGCTTGGCGCGGCTGCAGTCGCGTGGGCCGCGGCGGCGCGCCGGAGATGGTCGGGTGCCGGCGGGGAGAGCGGATCCAGGACGACGGTGAGGTCGCCGCGGGCGTTGCGCACGCCGTGGAGCGCCAGCGCGGTGCGCGAGCCGATGCCGGCGAGCCGCACGCGGGTGGCGCGCAGCCACGCCGGCGGCGGCGCGGCGGCGAGCTCGGCCTGCGTCCGCGCGTCGGCGTCGTCGACGAGGGCGACGCCCTGCAGCCCGGCCACGGGGAACTCGAGACGCTCGAGCGCCCTCCAGAGGCGTCGCAGGCCATCCGTCGACTCACCGCCGAGCGGCGCGATCACGGTGACGGTTGGCAGCGCCTCGGCGTGACGGGGCTGCCGGGAGGAGCGAAACGCGTGCGCCACCGCGGCGGCGTCCTGGGTCGCGTAGGCGCGCTCGAGCAGCTCGTCGAGCGTCTGATCGTCGACGACGCACGGTCGCACCGCCCGGCCGAGCCGTCGCGAGACGTCCGCGATCCGCTCGGGCGTCGGATCGCTGAAGGCGACGACCCGCGTGCCCGCCTGCTCGTGTGCCGCCGTCGGCCACAGCGCCACGGCGCGCAGACGGCGCGCCTCGGTGGCGGGCAACAGGGCGACGGGCACGTCGTCGTCGCTCACGGTCTCCATCGCGAAGTGCTCGGCAAGCGCGGCGCGCAGCGCATCCCTCCCCACCGCCCCGCGGGCCTGCAGCAGGGCGCCGAGCCTGCCGCCGTCGCGCGCCTGCTCCTCGAGGGCGGCCTCGAGGGCCGGGGGCGCGAGGACGCCGGCGTCGATCAGCGTCCGGCCCAGCGGTGCGGTACGGGCCGGCGCGCCCTGCGCCGGCGCGGTGGTGGATTCGGCCATCGATCCACGGCGGTGAGGCAGCCTGAAGAAGGGCAGCGCATGGCTAGCGCGCAAGCTCGAGGAAGAGAGCATCCGTGCAGGGGGATTGGGGGCGAGGGATCCGACCGCGTGGGGAACGCGACGTTCGTCCGTTTACCGGCTCTTCACATCACCGTCGAACGGTAGATCGGGGGCGACACTACCTTTGCCCGGGAGGCGAATTGCAACGATTTCGTTGAAGCTGACGCGCATGCACTCGGAGTGTGGTGCGCGGTAGTGAACCTGTTATCGGTCCATATATGCACCATGTGACGGTGTGTAAGGAATGGGGCGGGGGCGCGTGCGTAGGCCATGAGGGAATCCGTTCCACCGTTCGTCTCGCAGCCCGAGGGCTGTCGAGTGTTATGTCCCGCGGCGTGAGCCTGGGGAGATCGCGAGGCAAGTCTCGCCGCGGCGCCGGCGTGGTTGGCACCGACGTTGCGTCCAAGCCTTCGCGCGCCGGCTTCGACACCGGGTCCCGGTTGGCTATCCCAACGGGTAGGAGCGTGTGTCGTCCTGGTGAAGGAGGCCACTCGGCGTACGCTCGACACCATGCCAGCGCTCACCGTGACGCTCGTGGGCGGCCCCACGGCGCTCCTGGAATACGGGGGCTCCAGGCTGCTCACCGATCCGACGTTCGATCAGCCCGGGACCTACGAGCGCGCGTCCGCTCCGACGCTGCGCAAGACGGCCGGGCCGGCGCTCACGGCCGAGGAGATCGGCGACGTCGACGCCGTCCTGCTCTCGCACGACCACCACGAGGACAACCTGGACGGCGCGGGTCGTGCGTACCTGTCGCGCGCCGGTCGGGTGCTCACGACGGCGGCGGGGGCGGAGCGGCTGGGCGGCAACGCGGTCGGTCTGAAGCCATGGGAGACGACGGAGGTCGGCGAGGTCACGGTCACGGCCGTGCCGGCGCAGCATGGGCCGGACGGGACCGACCATCTGACCGGGCCGGTCATCGGCTTCGTGCTGGAGGCCGAGGGGTTGCCGCGCGTGTACGTCTCGGGCGACAACGCCGCGGTCCGCGTGGTGCAGGAGATCGTCGACCGGCTGGGTCAGCTGGAGCTCGCCGTGCTCCACGCCGGCGGCGCCAGCCTCCAGGGCCGCTTCGACGGAGCGCTGCTCACGCTCGGCGCGGTCGAGGCGACGCACGCCGCGCGCGTGCTCGGCGCGCGTGCCGTGGTGCCGATCCACCAGGAGGGCTGGGCGCACTTCTCGGCGCCGCCGGAGGCGCTGCGCGCGGCGTTCGACGACGCCGGGCTCGGCGAAGTGTTGGTCGACGTCGCGCCGGGCGAGACGGTCAGCGCGTAGCGAGGGGCTACGCACCGCCCGGTCGACGTTCGCCATGAGATGGATGGCGAACGTCGACCGCGTGGCTGACGGAGGCCGGGCGACCGCGCGATCAGCAGTGCCCGACGACCGGCTGGCGCCCGCCTCCGCGCAGCCGCACGAGCGTGCGCGAGGCGTTGTTGAGCTCGTCCGTCTCCGCGATGACGTTCGTCGGGTCGGCGATCTGCCACAGCCCGAAGCAGCCGCGCAGCCCCGACACGTCGACGTAGTTCTCGTGGTAGCTCGCGGGATAGACGTCGGCCCAGCCCACCGAGGTCCCCAAGCGCACGGACCGCCGCGTGCGGTCCTGGTTGCATCCTCCGAACACGCGCGTGCGCGGTGAGCGGGCAGACGGGCGCAGCCGCTGCAGGTCGCGAAAGCAGTAGACGAGCTTGGGCCCGATGCGGACGAGCTGCCGGTTCGGGCCGAGCGTCCACAGCTCGAACCGGGCGGCGTCCACGAACTTCCAGTAGCCGCCCTGCCCGGGGATGTGCTTGAACACGATCCGCGCGGCGCTCGGATGCAGCGTGATGAACCGGCCGTTCGTCGCGTAGATCCGCTGGCGCACGGTCATCGTGCGCGAGCCGGCCGGCCGGGAGCCGAGCAGCACGACCGGACCGCGCCCGACGGAGAGGATCGCGTTGGACGCCCGCAGCAGGGTGCGCCCTCCGGGCGTGCGCGCGACCGACAGGTTGAACGGCGCGCGCATCTGCAGGTCGGGGCAGCGCAGCGCGATGTCCGCGCAGGTCAGCTGCGGCTCTCCCGGCTCCTGCGCCGACGCCGCGGGCGCGAGGAGAGCTACGACGGTCAGCGCCGCCGCGACAGACAGCAGGGGGGTTCGCATCGGGCGGGAGAGGCTAGTACGCCTGGAGGCACGCCTCCGGGGGCCTCGTAGGACCGTCGAAGCGCCCTTGTTCGCTGGGCCGCCTCCGGCACCCCTCGACCACCGGTCCATTCCTGAGTGCAGTGGGCTGGACCGGATGCCGGTGGCGCGATGCCGCTCGGCTGGCTGGACTCCCCTCGGGCGTCCGCCGCCCTGCCGAACACGTCATCTGGAGGACCACCACATGGATCAGGCCGCCGCACAGGGCCGCCCGGGCGCGCTGCGCCCCAACGCGCTGGGACTCACCAGCGTGCTGTTCTGCATCGTCACCGGAGCGGCGCCGCTCGCCGCGATGATCTTCAACGTCCCCGTCGCCGTCCTGGGCGGCGGCTACGCGGCGCCCGCCGCGTTCCTCGTCGCGACCGTCGCGCTCGTCATCTTCTCCGTCGGCTACATCGAGATGAGCCGGCGCGTGCACTCGACCGGCGGCTTCTACGCGTTCATCACCCGCGGCCTCGGGTCGGTCATGGGCCTCGGGAGCGGCATCCTCATCGCCCTCTGCTACATCATCTTCACGTGCGCGGTGCTCGGCGCGACGGGCTACTTCGCGTCCACGAGCATCAACGACTGGACCGGGATCGACCTCCCCGCCTGGGTCTACATGATCATCGCCCTGGCCATCATGTCCGGCCTGGCGTACTTCCACATCGAGCTCACGGCGAGGATCCTCGGCGTGGCGCTCGTCACCGAGGTGCTCGTCCTCCTCGCGCTCGCGGTGGGCATCATCGTCAGCGGCGGCGGCCCTGACGGGTTCGAGGCCTCGCCATTCAACCCGTTCGACCTCTTCGACAACAGCGCGGCGATAGCGGTCTTCGGCGCGGGAGCGACCGGCATCGCGATCTTCGGCGCGTTCTGGTCCTGGGTCGGCTTCGAGATGGCGCCGAACTTCGCCGAGGAGTCGCGCGATCCCAAGCGCATCGCGAAGGCGGCGACGTACATCTCGGTGATCGGCCTCGGCCTGTTCTACATGCTCATGTCGTACATGTTCGTCACCGGCTGGGGCCTAGAGGGCTCGGCGGCGGCCGTGAACAGCCAGTTCTCCGGCGAGGTCGCGTCGGCCTGGTATCCGCTCGCCGACAAGTTCGTCGGCGGGGGCCTGACGACGATCATGGAGGCACTCGCCATCACGAGCTCCTTCGCCTGCACGATGGCGTTCTTCAACACGAGCGCGCGCTACCTCTACGCGCTCGGGCGCGAGCGCGTGCTGCCGATCGCACTGGCGCGCACGCACCCGACGCACCAGAGCCCGTTCGTCGCGGCGACGACCGTGACGGCGCTCGTCGCCCTCTACTCGGGCGCGTTCGTGATCTCCGACCCGAGCACCGAGGCGGCGCTGCTGAAGCTCGCAACCTGGAGCCCGCTGCTCGGCGTGTCGGGCATCCTGTTCGTTCAGGGAGTCTGCTCGATCGCGGTGATCCGCTACTTCCTCACCGAGGCGCGCGACGCCTTCCATCCCTGGAAGACGCTCCTGGCGCCGCTCCTCGGCGCGCTCGCCATGGCCGGCGCCGTCTACCTGCTCATCTCCAACCGGGCTTCGCTCTCCGGCGCCGGCGATGCCCTGTACATCGAGGCCCTTCCCTGGGTCGCGATCGCGATGTTCCTGATCGGGATCGTGGCGGCTCTGTACTTGCGGGCGAAGGACACCGACCGGTACAACGCGATAGGCAAATTTGCACATGAGGGTGCGACGAGTCACGATGCCCTCGTGAGCGCGGAGCTCGCGCCGGCCCGTACCTGATTCCGGAGGAGTCCAGCATGGAGCCGATCTCTATCCCAACCGGCATTGCGATGCATCCGCTCGAGCCACTGACATCGGAGGAGATCACCGCAGCCTCGGGGATCCTCAAGCGTGAGCGGGAGCTCGGCGAGACGGCGCGGTTCGTGTTCATCTCGCTGCACGAGCCGTCCAAGGAGGCGCTGGGCGCGGCGGAGCCGCCGCCGCGCGAGGCGCACGTCGTGCTCTACGAGAAGTCCGAGCGCAAGACGTACGAGGCCGTCGTCGACCTCGCCGCCGAGACCGTGAAGGACTGGCAGGCGATCGAGGGCGTCCAGGCCCCGATCATGGCCGAGGAGTTCATGGAGTGCGAGGAGGTCGTCAAGCGCGATCCGCGCTGGCAGGAGGGCATGCGCAAGCGCGGGATCGAGGACTTCGATCTCGCGATGATCGACCCGTGGGCCTCGAGCTACACCGGACCCGACGACCATCCCTCCAAGCGGCGCATCTGCCGGCCGCTCACATGGGTGCGCGCCGAGGCCGAGGAGCACGGCTACTCCCGGCCCGTGGAGGGCCTCGTCGCGACGGTGGACCTCGACTCGATGGAGGTCGTCGACGTCGCCGACTACGGCGTCGTGCCGCTACCGCCCAAGCCCGGCAACTACGAGGAGCCCTGGATCTTCCAGGAGGGCAACGTCCCCGCGTTCACGCAGTACCGCGACGACGTCAAGCCGATCGAGATCACGCAGCCCGACGGGCCGAGCTTCACGGTCGACGGGCACCATGTGACGTGGCAGAAGTGGGACCTGCTCCTCGGGTTCAACCCGCGCGAGGGCCTCGTACTGCACGACGTCGCCTACAACGACCGCGGCACGCGGCGGCCGGTGATCAACCGGGCCAGCCTGGCGGAGATGTACGTGCCCTACGGCGATCCCGCGCCCACGCATCGGATCAAGAACGTCTTCGACATGGGCGAGTACGGGATCGGCTGGCTGGCCAACCCGCTCACACTCGGCTGCGACTGCGTCGGGCACATCCACTACTTCGACGGCGTGGTCAACGACAACGACGGCAACGCCGTGACGATCCCCAACGCGGTGTGCATGCACGAGGAGGACGCCGGGGTCGCCTGGAAGCACACCGACTTCCGCACGGAAAGGGTGGAGGTACGTCGCCGGCGGCGCCTGGTCATCTCGTTCATCGTCACCGTCGGCAACTACGAGTACGGGTACTTCTGGTACCTCTACACCGACGGCGCGATCGAGTACGAGATCAAGTTGACCGGCGTCATCTCCACGGGCGCGATCCCGGTGGGCGAGACGCCCGAGTACGGCACCCTCGTGGCGCCGGGCCTGTACGGACCCAACCACCAGCACTTCTTCTGCGTCCGGCTCGACATGGCCGTCGACGGCATGCGCAACACGGTCGTCGAGGTGGACTCGGTCACCCAGCCCGTCGGCCCCGACAACCCGACGGGCAACGCCTGGAAGGCCGTGCCGAAGGTCCTCGAGACCGAGAAGCAGGCGATCCGCACGATCGACGCCAACAAGGCCCGCTACTGGAAGATCGAGAGCGCGGAGAAGACCTCGGCGCTCGGCCTGCCGACCGCGTACAAGCTCATGCCGGGCGACACGGCGGCCCCCGTCTTCGGGCAGGAGACGGGCTGGGGGCCGCGGTCGGGCTTCACGAAGGCGAACCTGTGGGTCACGAAGTACGACCCCGAGGAGCGCTTCGCCTCCGGGAACTACCCGAACCAGCACCCGGGCGGCCAGGGGCTCACGGCGTTCGTGGAGGGCGACGAGCCGATCGTCGGAGAGGACGTCGTGGTCTGGTACACGATGGGCGCGCACCATGTCGTGCGGCCGGAGGACTGGCCCGTGATGCCGGTGGCCACGATCGGGTTCATGCTCAAGCCGGTCGGGTTCTTCGACGGCAACCCTGAGCTGGACCTGCCGCCGAGCAAGGACCACGCGTCGTGCGAGCACCACGGCAACGGCGCGAGCGCCGGCAACGGCCACCGCTGAGCCTCCGTGGGCCGATGCGCGCGCAACTAAGCTGGAGGGAGTGAAGCAGAGCAACGGTCGCCGCATAGCCGCCCTCTTCCGGCCGTACCGAGGGCGGCTGGCGGTCGTGCTCGGGCTGATCGCCGTCTCCGCCGGGCTGGGGATGGTCTCCCCGTTCCTCCTGCGGGAGGTCCTGGACCAGGCGATCCCCGAGCGGGACACGACGCTGCTGACGATCCTCGTCGGCGGCATGATCGCCATCGCGATCGCGACCGGCGTCCTGGGCGTCGCCCAGACCTGGCTGTCCAACCTCGTCGGGCAGCAGGTGATGCACGACCTGCGCGCGGCGGTCTACCGCCACCTTCAGAGGTTGTCGCTGGCGTTCTTCACGCGCACGCGCACCGGCGAGGTGCAGTCGCGGATCGCGAACGACATCGGCGGCGTGCAGAACGTCGTGACGTCCACGGCGACGTCGATCGTCTCCAACGTGACGACGGTCGCGGCCACGGTCGTCGCCATGGTGCTCCTCGACTGGCGCCTGGCGGCGTTCAGCCTCGCGCTGATGCCGTTCTTCGTCTGGCTGACGCGGCGCGTCGGCCGGGAGCGCAAGCGCCTCACCACGCAGCGCCAGGGCCGACTCGCCGACATGAGCACCCTCGTGGAGGAGTCGCTCTCGGTGTCCGGCGTCCTGCTGGGCAAGACCATGGGCCGCTCCGCCGAGCTGGCCGATCGCTTCGAGCGCGAGTCGGCCGAGCTCGCCGATCTTCAGGTCCGCTCGCAGATGGCGGGCCGATGGCGCATGTCCGCCGTGCAGATGACCTTCGCGATCATGCCGGCGATCGTCTACTGGCTTGCGGGGCAGTCGTTCGCGACCGGGTCGAGCACCATCTCGATCGGCACGGTCGTCGCGTTCACGACGCTGCAGACCCGGCTGTTCTTCCCGATCGGGCAGCTGCTGTCCGTCGGGATCGACGTCCAAACGTCGTTCGCGCTCTTCGAGCGCATCTTCGAGTACCTCGACCTGCCGGTCGACCTGCGCGAAGGCGACCGGGAGCTGCGCGACGTGCGCGGCGAGGTGCGCCTGGAGGAGGTCGCCTTCGGCTACGACCCCGACGCCCCGCCGATCCTCGACGGTATCGACCTCGTCGTCCCCGCCGGCACGACCACGGCGATCGTCGGCGAGACCGGCGCGGGCAAGACGACGGTCGGCTACCTCGTCGCCCGTCTCTACGACCCGACGGCCGGCCGGGTGACGGTCGACGGCGTCGACCTTCGCGAGCTCGACTTCCCCTCGCTGACGCGCACGGTCGGGCTCGTCTCCCAGGACACCTACCTCTTCCACGCGAGCGTGCGGGAGAACCTGCGCTTCGCGAGGCCCGACGCGACGGACGACGAGCTCGAGGCCGCGGCGCGGGCCGCGCAGATCCATGGCCTGATCAGCTCGCTGCCCGAGGGCTACGACACGCTCGTCGGTGAGCGGGGCCACCGCTTCTCGGGCGGCGAGCAGCAGCGCCTCGCGATCGCGCGCACGATCCTGCGCAACCCGCCGGTGCTCGTGCTCGACGAGGCGACGAGCGCGCTTGACTCCGAGACCGAGCACCTCGTCCAGGTCGCCCTCGAGCGGCTATCAGAGGGCCGCACCACGATCGCCATCGCGCACCGCCTCTCCACCGTGCGCAACGCCGATCAGATCGTCGTCCTCGAGCGGGGGCGCATCGTCGAGCGCGGCACGCACGAGGAGCTGCTTGCCGCCGGCGGCCGCTACGCCGCGCTGGTCGCCCGCGCCGGCGGCGAGTTGGTGGAGGCCGGGTAGGGTCGCCGGTATGGACGTGCTCGTGATCGGCGGCCACGGCCAGATCGGCCTGCGCCTGCTGAAGCTGCTCGCGCGCGAGGGGGAGCGCGCCCGCGGCGTGATCCGCAACCCCGAGCACGCGGGCGACCTCGAGGCGGCAGGCGCCGAGCCGGTCGTCTGCGACGTCGAGCGCGGCGATGACCTGCGCCCGAGCGCCGCCGGCGCCGACGCCATCGTGTTCGCCGCCGGCGCCGGGCCGGGGAGCGGCGCGGAACGCAAGCGGACGGTCGACTACGGCGCTGCGGTCGCCTCCATGGAGGCGGCGAGGGAGACCGGCGTCCGTCGCTTCGTGATCGTGTCCTCGATCGGCGCCCACGACGTCGCCGGCGCGGGGGAGGCGATGCGCCCGTACCTGCAGGCCAAGAGCGACGCGGACGACGCGCTCAGGGAGAGCGGCCTCGACTGGACGATCGTCAAGCCCGGCCGGCTGACCGATGCGCCCGGGACCGGCCGCGTCCTCGCCACCCGGACGCTCGGTGGGCGTGCGAGCGTCCCGCGCGACGACGTCGCCCTCGTCCTGCTCGAGTGCCTGCGGGCGCCGAGCACGATCGGCGTCGAGTTCGAGCTGTTCGAGGGGGACGTTCCGGCGCGGGACGCCGTTCGCGCCCTTTAGACCAGGGGCTCGAGCGCGTCGCGCAGCGGCGTGGTCGGGCGGCCGATGATGCGGCTCAGGTCGTTCCCGTTCACCTCGAGCGCGCCGTCCGCGATGTTGGCGTCGATCGCCGCGACGAAGCCCGCCGCCTCGGCGCCCAGGCCGGCCGCCTCGAGGATGGACGCCTGCTCTTCGACGCTGACGCTGCGGTGGGTGATCGTGCGTCCGAGCGCGTCGGAGAGCGCCGCCGCGAAGTCGTCCATCGTCCAGGGCTCGTCGGCGGCGAACTCGTAGATCGTGTTCTCGTGCCCGTCGCCGGCGAGCACCGCCGCGTGGCCGGCGGCGAGGTCCGCGCGCGGGACGCCCCCGATCTTCCCGCCGTTTGTCGCGGAGGAGATCGCTCCGGTCTGCTTGGCGCCCTCGATCGTCCCGACGTAGTTCTCGACGTACCAGTTGTTGCGCATGATCGAGTACGGGATCCCGGAGGCTCGGATGGCCTCCTCCGTCGCCTTGTGCTCCGGGGCGATGATCAGGTCGGTGTCGGCGGCCTTGGGCGCGCTTGTGTAGCCGATGAACGACGCCCCGGCCGCCTTCGCGGCCTCGACGACGTTCGTGTGCTGCTGGATGCGCTGGCCGACCTCGCTCCCGGAGATGAGCAGGACGCGGGCGACGCCCTGCAGCGCGGCCTCCAGCGCGGCGCGGTCGTCGTAGGAGGCGATGCGGACCTCGACGCCCTTGCCGGCGATGGGCTTGGCCTTCTCCGCGTCGCGGGCGACGGCGACGATCTGCTCTGCCGCCACGCGCGCGAGCAGCTCGTCGATGACGAGCGTGCCGAGGTGACCGGTTGCGGCGGTGACGGCGATCTTCTGGGACATCGGGCAGGGCCTCTTTCGTCGATTGCACTTACGTATCTATAGCGCACACCAATCGAAAGTGTCGCCCGCGTATGATCCGGGCATGGAGCACCTGCCGTTCGACGTCTTCAACGCCCGCTGCCCCTCCCGGGAGGCGTTCGAGCACGTGACCGGCCGCTGGGGAGCGCTCACGCTCGGCGCCCTGCGCCGCGGGCCGCTGCGCTTCGGCGCCGTACGCAGGGCCGTGGACGGCATCAGCGACCGGATGCTGTCCCAGACGCTGAGCCAACTGGAGCGCGACGGGCTCGTGCACCGTGAAGACCACCGCACGAACCCGCCGCATGTCGAATACAGCCTCACCCCGGCCGGCGATCGCGTCGCCGATCAGGTGATCGCCCTGGTCCGCACGCTGGAGGACGTGATGCCCTCGGTCCTCCGCGCGCGCGAAGAAGCTACTTCTGCGTCATAGCCCAGAACCCGAGGATCAGGATCCCGGCGACGATCACGCCGCCGACCAGCGCGCTCGTGTACCACTGCGCACGCGTGCGGCTGATCGTCGCGCGGTCGAGGGAGAAGATCACCGAGCCGGCCGCGAGGATCGCGACGAGGCCGGCGGCGAACGCGATGACGATGGTGTGCCAGAGCGCGGTCGTGTCGATGTCGATGGCGCCGAACATCAGACGTCCGCCGCCGTGACTCGGGTGCGCTGTGCGACGGCGAAGAGGCCGACGCCCGCGGCAGCCGCAAGGAGGCTCACCACCACCGGGCCGGCTCCGGTCTCGCCGAGGATGTCGTTGAGCTCGAACGCACCGGCCGCCACGAGCGCCGCGGCGGGGACCGTGAGCAGCCACGCCACGGCCATCTGGCCGGCGAGGCCCCACCGGACCTCGGCGAGGCGCTTGCCCAGGCCCGCGCCGAAGATGCCGCCAGACACGACCTGCGTCGTGGACAGCGGGAAGCCGTAGTAGGAGGCGGTCAGGAGCACCGACGCCGTCGAGGACTCCGCAGCGAAGCCCTGCGGCGGCTCGATCTCGGTGATCCGCTTGCCGAGCGTGCGGATGAGCCGCCAGCCACCGGCGTAGCTTCCGGCGGCGATCGCCGTGGCGGCGGCGAGC
>Ga0081539_10003161_pt1 | contig 20899 bp, 17 predicted proteins | sample TabmetS4T2R2_FD_71023 | JGI IMG/M metagenome (GOLD analysis project Ga0081539, IMG submission 71023) | Tabebuia heterophylla rhizosphere microbial communities from the University of Puerto Rico - S4T2R2 | ecosystem: Host-associated > Plants > Roots > Rhizosphere ...
CCCACCACAACTCCAAGATCGCGGGAGAAGGGGACAAGACGCAGGGAGAGGGGGGCGACACGAGGCGGGGAGACGGAGGCGACACGAGGCGGGGAGACGGGGGCGACAAGACGCGGGGAGACCGAGGCGACAGAGGGTGGAGGAACTCAGGAGAGTCGGGAGAGGATCAGGTCGCGGACGGTCTTGGCGTCGGCCTGGCCTCGTGTCGACTTCATGACCGCGCCGACCAGCGCGCCCGCCGCCGCCACCTTGCCGTCGCGGATCTTGGCCGCGATGTCCGGGTTTGCGGCAATCGCCTCGTCCACCGCCGCGGTCAACGCGCCGGTGTCGGACACCACGCCCAGCCCCCGCGCGGCCATCACCGCGGCCGGGTCGCCCTCGCCGGCGACGACCCCTTCGAGCACGGCACGCGCCAGCTTGTCGTTCAGCTTCCCCTCGTCCACCAGTGCCTGAAGCGCCGCGACCTGGGCCGGCGTCGCGCCGACCTCGGCCAGCTCGACACCGGTCTCGTTGGCGCGCCGGGCCAGCTCGCCCATCCACCACTTGCGGGCGCCCGCGGGTGACGCGCCCGCGGCGATCGTCTGCTCGATCAGCTCCACCGCGCCGGCGTTGGCCACCGACTGCATGTCTACCTCGCTGATTCCCCACTCCCCGCGCAGTCTGGCCCGCTTGGCGCTCGGCTTCTCCGGCAACGCCGCCTTGAGCTCGGCGACCCAGTCCCGGTCCGGCGCGATCGGCACCAGGTCGGGCTCGGGGAAGTAGCGGTAGTCGGTCGCTGTCTCCTTCGAGCGGCCGGAGCGGGTGTCGCCGGTGTCCTCGTGGAAATGCCGCGTCTCCTGAGTGATCTTTCCACCCGCGTCGAGCACACCGGCCTGGCGGATGATCTCGGAGCGCACCGCCCGCTCGACCGATCGCAGCGAGTTGACGTTCTTCGTCTCGGTACGCGTGCCCCACTCCTCGCCCGGCCGGTTCAGTGAGGTGTTCACGTCGCACCGCAGCGAGCCCTGCTCCATGCGTACGTCGGAGACGCCGAGGGAGCGGACGATGTCGCGGAGCTCGGTGACATAAGCCTTGGCCACCTCGGGAGCACGCGCGCCCATCCCCGGCACCGGCTTGGTGACGATCTCGACCAGCGGGATGCCGGCCCGGTTGTAGTCCACCAGCGACTCCGTGGCACCGTGTATCCGTCCGGTGGCGCCGCCGACGTGCAACGTCTTGCCGGTGTCCTCCTCGAGGTGCACCCGTTCGATGCCGATCCGGACGGTCTCGCCGTCCACTTCGACGTCGATGTAACCGTCCGTACAGAGCGGCTCGTCATACTGCGAAATCTGGAAGTTCTTCGGCATGTCCGGGTAGAAGTAGTTCTTCCGGGCCATCCGGCACCACTCGGCGATGTCACAGTTCAGCGCGAGTCCGATCCGGATGGTGGCCTCGATGCCGGCTCTGTTCGCCACGGGCAGCGCGCCGGGCAGGCCCAGGCAGACCGGACAGACCTGGGTGTTCGGCTCGGCGCCGAACTCGGTCGGGCACCCGCAGAACATCTTCGTGTTCGTGCCCAGCTCGACGTGCGTCTCGAGGCCGATGACCGGCTCGTACGTGGCGACGGCGTCGTCGAATGTCATCGGTTCTCCCCCTCGTCGCCCTTTGTCCTATTGTTTTCCGCCGCGGAAAAGCTAAGCGCCGGCGGGGTCAGTGTGCCGACCGCGGACTCCAGTGCCGCCGCCACCCGGTACATACGGTCGTCGGCCATGGTCGGTGCCATCACCTGGAAGCCAACCGGTAGCCCCTCGGACAACCCGCACGGGACCGAGATGGCCGGGCCGCCGTAGAGGTTTGTCGGAATGGTGAAGAGGTCGGCGAGATACATCTGGTACGGATCCGAGGTACGCGAGCCGAACGGGAACGCCACGAACGGCGTGGTCGGTGAGACCAGTACGTCCACCAGCTCGAAGGCCGCCTCGAAGTCACGGGTGATCAGGGTGCGCACCTTCTGCGCCTGGCCGTAGTAGGCGTCGTAGTAGCCGCTGGACAGCGCGTACGTGCCGAGGATGATCCGGCGCTTGACCTCGGGGCCGAAGCCGGCCTCCCGGGTCAGCGACATCACCTCCTCGAGCGAACGGTTGCCGTCGTCGCCGACGCGGAGGCCGTACCGGACGCCGTCGAAACGGGCCAGGTTGGACGAGCATTCGCTGGGAGCGATCAGATAGTAGGCCGGCAGCGCGTATTCGAAATGCGGGCAGGACACCTCGACCACCTCGGCACCCAGCTTGACCAGCGCTTCCAACGACTCCTTGAACGCGGCCAGCACGCCCGGCTCGGAGCCCTCGCCGGCGAACTCCTTGACCAGGCCGAGCTTGACGCCTGTCAGGTCACCCTCCGCGCCCCGCCTCGCGGCGGTCACCACATCGGGCACCGGCTGCGGGATGGAGGTGGAGTCGCGGACGTCGTGCCCCGCGATGATCTGGTGCAGCAGCGCCGCGTCCTGCACGGTCCGCGCGCACGGGCCCGGCGTGTCCAAGGAGGACGAGAAGGCGATCAGGCCGTACCGGGACGTCCCGCCGTACGTCGGCTTGGCGCCCACCGTGCCGGTCACCGCGCCCGGCTGGCGGATCGAGCCGCCGGTGTCCGTGCCGATCGCCAGCGGTGCCTCATAGGCCGCGAGCGACGCCGCGCTGCCACCGCCCGAGCCGCCCGGGATCCGGCCCAGGTCCCACGGGTTGCCGGTCGGGCCGTAGGCGGAGTACTCGGTGGATGAGCCCATGGCGAACTCGTCCATGTTGGTCTTGCCGAGCATCACCATGCCGGCGTTGTGCAGGCGCTCGACGATGGTGGCGTTGTACGGCGGACGCCAGCCCTCGAGGATCTTGGACGCGGCGGTGGTCGGGATGCCCTTGGTGGCGATCACGTCCTTCACCGCGATCGGCACGCCGGCCAGCGGTGACGACTTGTCCGACCGGTCCACGGCCGCCGCGGCCTCGAGCGCGCCCTCGCGGTCGACGTGCAGGAAGGCGTGCACCCGCCCGTCGACGGCCTCGATCCGGTCGAGGTGCGCGGTGGCGACCTCGACCGCGGAGGCCTCACCTCGCCGGATGACACCGGCGAGCTCCGCGGCGGACATCCTGATCAGATCGGTCACGGGGGTCAGTCCTCCTCGTCCAGGATCCGGGGTACGCGGAACCGGCCCTCGGTCTGGTCCGGCGCGCCGGAGAGCGCCTCGGCCGGGCTGAGGCACGGCTGCTCGACGTCGTCGCGATACACGTTGGTCAGCGGCACGGAATGGGACGTGGGCGGGATGTCGTCCGCCGCGACCTCACCGACCCGGGCGACGGACTGCAGGATGACGTCTAACTGCCCGGCGAATCGGTCCAGCTCGTCGTCGGTCACCGCAAGCCGCGACAGGCGCGCGAGATGCGCGACCTCATCGCGCGAGATGGCAGCCATGGTGCTCCCTTGGGTGTCGCTGCGTCACTGACCGGACGAGTCTATTTCGCTGTGCCCGAGCGTCCTGCGCCGACTCCCGGCGGTTGTGGACGGCGGGACTTGCGCCCGGGCAGTCAGCCGGTAGCGAACGGGCGGACCAGCGCCTCGCCCGGCCGCACCGGGCGGTAGCGGCGCAGCCAAACCGCGAGGTCCTCGGCCGGCATCGGCCGCGCATGGAACCAGCCCTGGGCCGCATGGCAACCGGCCGCGGCCAGCAGGCGCCAGGTCCGCTCGTCCTCCACACCCTCCGCCACCACCCGTAGCCCCAACGCGTCGGCCAGGTCGATCACCGAGCGGACGATCGCCGCATCACCCCGGTCGCCGGCCATGCCGAGCACGAACGAGCGGTCGATCTTCACCTCGGCGAGCGGCAGCCGGCGCAGGTGCTGCAGCGATGAGTAGCCGGTGCCGAAGTCGTCCAGCGAGATCGCCACGCCCATCCGGTCCAGCCGGGTGATGGTGTTGACGACCCGGTGCGGGTCGGCCATCAGGGCACTCTCGGTGATCTCCAGTTGCAACTGGTCGGGCGAGACGCCGTACCGATGCAGCAGATGATGGACGTGATCGGCGATGTCCTCCGCGTGCAGGTCACGCACGCTGACGTTGACCGCGGCCCGGATCGGCCGGCCGGCCGTACGCCACGCGGCGAGCTGGGCGACCACCGCGCCCAGCACCCGACCGGTCAGCAAGCGCATCACCGGCGTCGGCTCGACCACGCGGATCAGTTCCTGGGCGCCGACCAGACCCCGCTCGGGATGTCGCCAGCGCAACAGGGCCTCGACGCCCACCACCTCGCCGGTCGCGATGGCGATCTGCGGCTGGTAGTAGATCGCGATACCGTCCTGCGCCGGATCGCCCTGCAATGCGCGGCGCAGGTCGCCGACCAGCGTGATCCGATCCGGAGAGTGGTGCGCCGCGTCCGAGCAGTACACCGCGATCCGGTCGCCGCGCTGCTTCGCCTCATACATCGCCGCCTCGGCCTGCCGGAGCAGCACGGTGCCGTCGCTGCCGTGCTCGGACTGCACCGCTACCCCGATCGAAGCACTCACGTCCACGGGCATCCCGTCCAGCACGAACGGCCGATCCAGCGCCTCGGCCAGATGACCGGCGATCCGGCGTGCCGAGGCCGGACCGTTGACCCGGGTGGCGAGCACCGCGAACTCATCGCCGCCGAGCCGGACCACAAGATCATGCGGGGGTACGACCTGGGTCAGGCGCTGGGCGATCTGGACGAGCAGCCGGTCGCCGAAGGCATGCCCGAGCGCGTCGTTGACGGTGCGGAACCGGTCGATGTCGAGGAGCACCAAGGCGAGTTGCCGCTCCGGGCCATGGCCGCCGCGGCTCTTTCCGGTGACCGAAGCGGTGAGGGCGCGGCGATTCGGCAAACCGGTCAGCGCGTCGACGCGGGCGGCGCGTTCGTGTTCACCGGCCGACCGGACCATCCGGTGCACCGCGTGCAGAGCGAGGAGGACCAGCGGCACGAGCGCCAGTCCGACCTGGGCCGCCGCGAACACGATCGGGCCGAGCAGGAGCAGCGCGGCAGTGGCGAACAGTTCCACGCCCCACCGCCGTGGTCGCCGCCGCTTGCCGCCGGCGGCCGTCCAGCGGGCGATCATTGCGGCGACGCCCCACCGGGTGAGGATCCAGGCGGCCGCAGCCGCCACGGTCAGCAAGGCGTCGTCCCACCTCGGCTCGGCGCCGAACCGCAGACCGACCACCGCGGCGGTGATGGACGCACCGGCTAGTGCGAAGTTGTGCTGAACCACCAGGTGCAGGGTCCGGCGGAACGACTCGCGCATCCGCGCGCAGGCGACCGTCACTGCGGCCACCTGGACCGCCAGCGCGGGGAGCAGTCCCCAGGCCAGAACGATGGCGAACGTGAAGCAGATCGAAGGCAGGATCACCGAGCTGGCCCGGCGGTTGGCGACCAGGTACGGCCGGGCGTCGACCGCCACCGCCAGCGCACCCATGACCCAGAACGCCGACGGCAGCGCGGCGAAGGTGTCCGGCGCGGCCAGCCAGATCAGCGCGTCGAAGGTGGCCGCGGCGGCCGCGGTCACGAGCGGCATACGCCACCGTGCGGCGTCCATACGACCTCCACGATGGCGTCGATCCGACCGATCACTTCACGATAAGTCCGTGTGGGCATATCACCCCAAAACGAACTCGCCGTTATCAAATCGGCATGTCCGGCGAGATGAGCATTCCCCTCGGCTTCACCCGTCCGTGTCGCTCCTAATCGGCCTCCGGCGTCTTCTCCGCGACCTCGCGGGCCGCGTCCGGGCCGTCGGTCAGCAGCACCGTGAATCCGTCCTCGTCCAGCACCGGCACTTTGAGCGACAGGGCCTTGTCGTATTTGCTGCCCGGGTTGTCTCCCACCACCACGAAGGACGTCTTCTTGGACACCGAGCCGCTCACCTTGCCGCCACGCGAGGTGACCGCCTCGGTGGCCGCGTCCCGCGAATACGTCGCGAGTGTCCCGGTCACCACCACCGTGAGCCCTTCCAACGGCCGCGGGCCGTCGTCGGTGCGCTCGTCCGCCATCCGCACGCCGGCCGCGCGCCACTTGCGGACGATGTCGCGATGCCAGTCCACCGCGAACCACTCGCTCAGGCTCTCCGCGATCGTCGGTCCGACGCCGTCGACCGAGGACAACTCCTCGATTCGGGACTCGTCGACGGCCGCCGCCTCGATCGCATCAATGGTGGCGAACTGACGGGCCAGCGCCTGCGCGGCGGTCGGGCCGACGTGCCGGATGGACAGCGCGACAAGCACCCGCCACAGCGGCCGCCCCCGCACCTCGTCGAGGTTCTCCAGCAGCTTGGTGGCGTTGCTGCCGAGGCCGCCGTCCTTGTTGACGAAGAACGGCGAGCGCTTCAGGTCATCCGCGGTGAGCCCGAACAGGTCGCCCTCATCGGTGATGATTGCGGAGTCGAGCAGCGCCTGGGCCGCCTTGTAGCCGAGCACCTCGATGTCGAAGGCGCCCCGGCCGGCCAGGTGGAAGACGCGTTCCCGCAGTTGCGCCGCGCAGGAACGGGAGTTCGGGCAGCGGATGTCGACGTCGCTCTCCTTGGCGGGCGCGAGTGGCGTGCCGCATGCCGGGCAGTGCGTGGGCATCTCGAACGGGCGCGCGTCCGGCGGGCGTAAGTCGATCACCGGCCCGAGGACCTCGGGAATCACGTCACCGGCCTTGCGCAGCACGACGGTGTCGCCGATCCACACACCCTTGCGTTCCACCTCGCGGGCGTTGTGCAGCGTGGCGAGCCCGACCGTGGAACCGGCCACCTTCACCGGCTGCAACACGGCGAACGGGGTGACCCGCCCGGTGCGGCCCACGTTGACGTCGATGTCCAGCAGCTTGGTGGTGACCTCCTCCGGTGGGTATTTGAAGGCGATCGCCCACCGCGGCGCCCGGCTCGTCGAACCCAGCCGGCCCTGGATCGCCACCGGATCCACCTTGATGACGACGCCGTCGATCTCGTGCTCGACGTCGTGCCGGTGCTCGGCGTAATAGTCGATGAACTCCCAGACGCCCGTCATCCCGTCGACCAGCTTCCACCGGTCGCTCGTGGGCAGCCCCCAGGACTTGAGTGCCTCGTACGCGTGCGACTGCGAGTCCGGGGTGAAGCCCTTGCGCGCGCCGATGCCGTGCACCACCATCCGCAGGCCCCGCGAGGCGGTGATCCGAGGGTCCTTCTGCCGCAGGCTCCCGGCCGCCGCGTTGCGTGGGTTCGCGAACGGCGCCTTGCCCTGCTCGACAAGCGATGCGTTCAGGTCAGCGAACGCGGAGGCCGGAAAATAGATCTCGCCGCGTACCTCGAGCAGGTCGGGCGGGTCGTCATCGGTGAGGCGCTCGGGGATCTCGCGGATCGTCCGGACGTTGGAGGTCACGTCCTCGCCGGTACGCCCGTCGCCCCTGGTCGCACCACGAACCAACCGACCCTTCTCGTATGTCAGGTTGATCGCCAGCCCGTCGACCTTCAGTTCACAGATGTACGGCACCGGCCCGCCCGCGTCGCGCTCGGTGCGCTCGGCCCAGGCCTGCAGCTCGTCGGAGTCGAAGACGTTGTCCAGCGACATCATCCGCTGGGCGTGCTCGACCGGCGTGAACAGCGTGGAGAACGTGCCGCCGACGTTCTGGGTCGGCGACTCCGGCGTCCGCAGCGAGGGGTACTGCACCTCCATCGCCTCGAGCTCGCGCAGCTTCCGATCGAACTCGGCGTCGGAGATGGTGGGCGAGTCGAGCACGTAGTAGCGGTATTGATGCCCACGCAACTCGTCCGCCAGCTCAGCGTGCTTGGCGCTCACTTCGGGCGTGGGGTCCTCGCCCGCGGCCGCCTCTTGCGCCCGGGTCGGTTGCCTCTCCGCGATCTCCGCCGCGACGTCGACCTCGGCGGGACTCTCCTGATCCGGGACTGGCTTGTTGGGCACCGTTCGACCTCCGTGTTAGCGCTTCGAGGAGAACGTTAGTACCCGGCTATGACAATCTCGGCCGTGCCGCCATCGGGCCCGTCCACGCGTGGTGTACGCGCGTGACCAGGAAAGGGAGACCGGCCGGCCGGTCCGCGACGCCGATCGGCGAGTCAAACGTCGGCGAGGCGGCGGCCCGCCTCCCGGCAGGTCTTGAGCGCCGTGCGGGCGTACGCCGCCGGCACACCGGCCAGGCCGCACGCCGGCGTCACCACGACCTGCTCCGGCAGGCGGGCGACCGGGAATCCGAGTCGCGTCCAGAGCGTGCTTATCCGCTCGGCGACCTGCTTGGGTTTCGGCGCGCGCCCCGCGGACGGCGGCAGCGTGGGCACCGCTCCGGCGAAGAGGCCGAGACCTCCGTCCAGGGCCTCGCCGAGCGGATCGAGATCGTCGAGCAGTGCCAGGTCGAGCCCGACCGCCGCCGCTCCTGCGTCGCGCACCACCTGCAGCGGGACCTCCGCCGCGCAACAATGCACCAGGACCGGTACGCCGACGGCAGCCGCGACGGTACGCAAGCCGGTGGCGGCGTCGGTGCCGTCGACCGCCCGGTACGCGCTCAGCCCGCTCTCCGTCGGCACCCGTCCGGCGATCACCGCCGGGAGCGACGGCTCGTCGAGTTGCAGTATGACGCTCGCCTGCGGCAGGCGTTTCTGCACGTCGGCGATGTGCCGGCGGAGTCCCTCGGCGAGCGATTCGGCAAGATCGCGGACAGCGCCCGCGTCGCGCAGCAGCCGCCCGCCGATGGTCAGGTCGACGCTGCCGGCCATCGTCCACGGGCCGGCCGACTGGATCTTGAACGGGCCCGCGTAGCCGGCACCCTGCTCGGTCACCTGGTCCAGGTCGCGTTCCAGCAGGTCGGCGGTGCGGCGTAAGTCCTTGCCGGTGCGCGGTGCCACCTGCCACCGGCCGGCGTACAGCTGCACCGGCATGTCGATCAGGAAGCCGGCGCTGCGACCGATCATGTCCGCGCCGGGGCCGCGGTCGGGCAGTTCGGCCAGGTGCGGTAGATCGGGCAGCTCACCGAAGACGAGGCGCTGCGCCTCCGCGATGTCGGTTCCGGGAAGCGAGCCGACGCCGGACGCCGACCCTCGCGGCCAGGGAAAGTCAGGCACCGGTCGACCGTACCGAACCGGTGATGGTGGCCGAGCCGAGCACGACGTCCCCAGCCGGATCGGGCCGGTACGCCACGATCGCCTGCCCGGCCGCGATGCCACGCGCCGGCGAGCGGAGCGACGCGGTGAGCCGATCGCCGTCGACCGACACGACGCCGGCCACGACCTCGCCGTGCGCCCGCATCTGAATGTCGCATTCGACCGGTGTCCGCCCGGCGTGCCAGACCGGTCGGACCGCGTCGACCCGGTCGACCTCGAGATCCGCACGCGAGCCGACGGTCACCGTGTTGGTCTTCGGCGCGATCGCCAGCACGTAGCGCGGCCGGCCGTCCGCCGCCGGTACCCGCAGGTCGAGGCCCTTGCGCTGGCCGATCGTGTAGGCGTACGCGCCGTTGTGGCTGCCGACCTTGGCACCGGTGCGCGCGTCGACGATGTCTCCCGGCGCCTCGCCGAGTCTCGACGCCAGGAACCCGCGGGTGTCGCCGTCGGCGATGAAGCAGATGTCGTGGGAGTCCGGCTTCTCGGCCACCGCCAAACCCCGCTCGGCCGCCTCCGCCCGTACCCGCGCCTTGGTCGAGTCGCCGAGCGGGAACACCGCCCGATCGAGCTGCGTCCGGGTCAGGACGGCCAGCACGTACGACTGGTCCTTCGCGAGGTCGACGCTGCGCCGGAGCAGGCCGTCGGCGCCCAGCCGCGCATGGTGTCCGGTGACCACCGCGTCGAAACCCAGGGCCACGGCCCGGTCCAGCACCGCGGCGAACTTGATCTTCTCGTTGCAGCGCAGGCACGGATTCGGGGTACGGCCGGCCGCGTACTCCGCGATGAAGTCGTCGACGACGTCGTCGTGGAACTGCTCGGCCATGTCCCACACATAGAAGGGGATGCCGATCACGTCGGCGGCACGGCGGGCGTCGCGAGAATCCTCCAGCGTGCAGCAGCCGCGTGCGCCGGTCCGGTACGTCTGCGGGTTGCGGGCGAGCGCCAGGTGCACGCCGGTGACGTCGTGGCCGGCGTCCACGGCACGCGCGGCAGCCACGGCGGAGTCGACACCGCCGGACATGGCCGCAAGCACGCGCATGCGACCAAGGGTAGCCACACGGCTCGTCAGCGCCCGCAGGAGGCCGTCCGCCCACCACGGCGGGCCGGGCGTCGTATCGATGAAACGGATGTCGCCGGCACGCGGCGAGCGCCCGCCGGGACGGCCCCAGCCGCTCGGAGGCGGCGGGCATAAGCTTTGGAGTTGATGGCCTACCTGGATCACGCGGCGACCACGCCGATGCTGCCCGAGGCGATCGACGCGTACGTCGACGCCGCCCGGCAGGTCGGCAATGCGTCGTCCCTACACGCTGCCGGGCGGGGCGCCCGCCGGCTGGTCGAGGAGTCGCGCGAGCGGATCGCCGCGGTGCTCGGCGCCCGGCCGTCCGAGGTGGTCTTCACCAGCGGCGGTACGGAAAGCGACAACCTGGCGACCAAGGGCATCTACTGGGCCCGTCGCTCGTCGACCGTCAACCGCGTGGTGGCCTCCGCGGTCGAGCATCACGCGGTGATGGATTCCGCCGGGTGGCTCGGTCGGCACGAGGGTGCGGAGGTCAGCTGGTTGCCGGTTTCCACGACGGGGCGGGTCGACCCGTCGGCGCTGTCCGCTATGCCCTTGGACGACGTCGCGGTGATCAGCGTGCAATGGGCGAACAACGAGGTCGGCACCATCCAGCCGGTCGCCGAGCTGGTCCGGATCGCCGCCGCGGCCGGCATCCCGTTCCACACCGACGCGGTGCAAGCGGTCGGCCAGGTACCGGTCGACTTCGCCGCGAGCGGCGCGGCGGCGCTGACCCTGACCGGTCACAAGCTCGGTGGCCCGGTCGGCGTGGGCGCGCTACTGCTCGGCCGCGACGTAGAGTGCACCCCGCTGCTGCACGGCGGCGGCCAGGAGCGCGACGTGCGCTCCGGCACCCTGGACACCGCCGGGGTGGTCGCCTTCTCGGTGGCGGTCGAGGCGGCGGTCAAGGCTCAGCAGGAGTACGCGGCCCGGGTCGGTGCCCTCCGCGACGACCTGATCGCGCGGGTCCGCGAGGCGGTGCCGGACGCGATCTCCAACGGCCACCCGACGGAGCGGCTTCCCGGCAACGCGCACTTCTCCTTCCCGGGTTGTGAAGGCGACGCCCTGTTGCTCCTGCTGGACGCTCAGGGCATCGCCTGCTCGACCGGGTCGGCGTGCTCGGCGGGCGTGGCGCAGCCGTCCCACGTGCTGTTGGCCATGGGCGCCGACGACGACCGCTCCCGTTCGTCGCTGCGGTTCACGCTGGGCCACACATCCACCCAGGACGACGTGGACGCGCTCCTGACCGCGCTCCCGGCGGCCGTCGAGCGCGCTCGCCGCGCCACGGCCTGGAAGAGCCCGCCCCGCTGAACGTGGGCGTCGATCTTGTCATGGCTACGGACGGGCCGCTCAGCCTCGGTTTTGTCATCATCGGTGGACTGGTTGTCACCATCTGACCCATGCCTTTCCCAGCTCCGCGCGTCATCATTGCTCCATGGTCCGGTTGTTCGTCTTCCTCGCCGCCGTGCAGCTGGTGCTTCTTGTGCTCGGCCTGATCAGCTGTCTCTCGGCCGCCCGAGTGCGCAACCTGCCGCGCTTCCTGTGGGTTGTGATCATCCTGCTCGTCCCGCTGATCGGCGCGGTCGCCTACTTCGTCTTCGGACGGCCGGTTCAGCCGCCGCGCGGTGACGGTCCGATACGCCGGATCCAGCCGCGTCCCTCTTCTCCGGACGACGACCCGGACTTCCTACGTTCGATGAACACCGAGCGGACCCGCCGCGAACGCGAGCTCCTGGACAAGTGGGAGAAGGAGCTTCAGGATCGCGACGGGGAGGAGAAAGGGCCCAGGCCACCGGCCCCAGGGGCGTGACCAGGGCGGATCGCCGAACAGCGCCGCCGAGTTATTCGCCTCGACCTTGATCCACACGAGACGGGCAAGTTCCGGCCTACGCCAGGTTGGACGACCTCGGGTACGCGTCGGCTGGATCAGTCAGCACGTTTACCAGGTACGGCACGCCGGAAGTGAACGCGCGCTCCAGGGCCGGCCCGATGTCTGCGGACCTCTCCACCGTCTCGCCCGCTCCGCCCAGCGCCTTCACCACGTCGTCGTACCGCAGGCCCGGCTGCAGGTCGGCGGCCACGTCGTAGCCGTACATCGCCCGCATGGGGTGTTTCTCCAGACCCCAGATGCCGTTGTTGCCGACCACGATGACCACCGGCAGGCGCCGGCGCACCAGCGACTCGACGTCCATCAACGAGAAGCCGGCCGCGCCATCACCCATCAACACGCAGATCTGCCTGTCCGGGTACGTGACACGCGCGCCCATCGCGTAACCCATGCCGGTGCCGAGGCAGCCGTACGGCCCCGGGTCGAGCCAGGTGCCCGGCCGGGCGGGCTCGAGATAGCGACCCGCGTACGAAACGAAGTCGCCGCCGTCACCGATCGTCACCGCGTCCGCCGCCAGGATCTTGCGCAGTTCACCGTAGACCCGGGCCGGTTTGATCGGATCGCTCTCCGCGGCCATCGCCTCGTCGTCCAGGACCTTGCCGGCGTCCTCGGCGGCCCGCAGGCCGGCGACCCATTCGCCGTGGTCGGCCTGCGGCACGCCGGAGAAGTCGGCCAGCGCGGACAGGATCAGCCGCAGGTCGCCGGCCGGCGAGACGGCCGTCGGCACGTGCGCGGCACGCTGCCCGGGTGCATCCACGATGTGCACGATCCGGGCCGCGCCGAACTCGCCGAAGCCGAGCCGGAAGTCCAGCGGCGTGCCGATCACGGCCACCACATCGGCCTCGTTCAGGGCCGGACGGCGCGCCTTGGTGAACGCCAGCGGGTGGCCGGGCGGAAGCGCGCCGCGGCCCATGCCGTTGGTGAAGACGGGTGTCTGCAAGGCTTCGGCGGCCTCGCGCAGGGCGGCGACGGCATCACCGGCCCAGACGTCCGAGCCGGCGATGATCACCGGTCGCTCCGCGCCCGCGATCAGAGCGGCGGCGCGGGCCACGTCCTGGAGGTCCGGCTCGATCACCGGTACGTCAGAAGCGTCCGGTGCCGGAGCGTCCTGGCTGGAGAACAGCACCTCGAGCGGGACGTCCAGGAAGGCCGGCCCGCGGTGCGGGGTGAGCGTGGCGGTCAGCGCCCGAGCGACCTCGGCCGGGATGGCCGTGGTATCGCCTACCGTCGCGGCGTACTTGGTGACCGGTGCGACCAGCGGCACGTGGTCGATCTCCTGCAGGCTGCCCGCGCCCCACCGGAAGGCCGGCGCCCGGCCGCCCATCACGAGCACCGGCGAGGCGTTGAAGAACGCGCTGGTCAGGCCCGAGATTCCGTTGGTGACGCCGGGACCGGCGGTGAGCACGGCGAGGCCGGGACGGCGTTGTAGCTTGGCGACAGCCTCGGCGGCGAAAACCGCGGACTGCTCGTGCCGGACGTCATAGATCGGGAAGTCGGACTTGTGCGCGGCGTCGTAGAGCGGGAAGACGTGCCCGCCGGACAAGGTGAACATCTCCGTGACGCCGTACGCCCGGAGCGCCGCCAGCGCCAGGTCGCCGCCGTGGCCCTCGATCATGTCCGCCATGCCCTACCCCAGGTCGATAGACGTGCGGCTGAGTGTAGGCCGTACCCCGTCAGTTGATCTGCCAGACGACTGCGCCGTCCTCCTGCAGGACGCACAGGAGCGAGACGTCGTCGGCGGTCACGCCGAACGCCCCCGGCGGGTCGCACGGTTGGCCGACCTCCACCGGGCCCTGAACCTCCTCGGAGTCGGCCGGCGACGGGGCCGTACCCGGGTTCGGTGCCACCAGCGGGGACGGTGACTCCTCCGGGGCGACCACCGTCGACGGCTGCGGTTCCCGGGTCGCCGGACGGGTTTCGGGCTTCCGCAGGGGCGCCGGCGGACGCGGCTCCCGACGGAACTCAGCCGTGCTGGACTCAACCGGCTTCGCAGACCGCCGGGTCGGCGGTGCGGAGGTCGGCGGTGCGGAGGTGGGCGGCAGCCCGACACTCACCGTCGGCATCACGATCGCCGGGGCTGCCTCTGGGTCCACCGGATCCGGCGATTGCGACCCGGCCGGCGGGGGCCCGAAGGTCAGCCAGCCGATGATCGCGCACAGCGCCGTCTGGCTGACCACCAGTGCCACGGCCACGGCCACGGTGCGGCGCGGATAACCACCGCGCGCAACCGGTCCCGTCACAACGGCGAACTTTATGGCAAACGATCGATCTCCGCGAGGCCCTAGCGTCCCCGGAAGGCAGGTTTGCGCTTTTCGACAAAGGCGGTCGTACCCTCGACCCGGTCCTCGGTGGCGAACAGGCCCGCGAACAGCTGGCTCTCCCAGGCCAGGCCCGAGGCCAGATCCATGTCGAGGCCACCGTCGATGGCCAGCTTGGCGGCGCGCAGGGCCACGGCCGGACCGTTGACGTACGGGCGGAGCAGCTCGATCGCCGTCGCGTACACCTCGGCGGCCGGCACCACCCGGTCGGCCAGACCGATTCGCAGTGCCTCCTCGGCGTCCACCATCCGTCCGGAGAACACCAGATCCTTCGCCCGGGCCGGTCCGATCAACCGGGCCAGGCGCTGGGTTCCGCCGGCACCCGGAATGACGCCCAGCTTGATCTCCGGCTGGCCCAGCCTGGCATCCTCCGCGACCACCCGCCAGTCACAGGCAAGGGCCAGCTCGCAGCCGCCGCCCAGCGCGTAGCCGGTGACCGCGGCGACGGTGGGCTTGGGAATCCGGGCGATCGCGTCGAAGGCGCTGGACAACGCGCCCGCGCGTACCGTCATGTCCTGGTATGTCATGTTCGTGAACTCGGTGATGTCGGCACCGGCCGCAAACACCTTCTCGCCGCCGTAGACGACCACCGCGCGGATCTCCGGTTTCTCAGCCGCCGTTTGCGCCGCCCCCCGAAGTTCCTCCTGGACCTGCGTGTTCAGCGGGTTCATCGGTGGCCGGTCGAGCCGGATCGTCGCAATGCCGTCAGTGTGCTGCAGATGTACGAAAGGGCCCACGCTGCGCCTCCTTCAGATGCGGGTTCGGGTCAGCCTACGGGCGGGTAAATAGTCTGCGGAGGAGGCGAGATGGTCACGTACTACCGGGACGCCGATGTGCTGGTCACCTCGACCGGCGTACGGATGGGCGGCCGGATCTATCGGCTGGGCGAGTTCGCTCAGGTCTGGCACAAGCGCGGCCGGCGCTCGTGGGGCGCGGTAGCGGGACGGGGCGCCCTGGGTCTCGCCATGTTCACTCCGATCCTTATCGGCTTCATCGGTATTGTCGTCGCCCTGCTCATCGACGCCTCCACGGCGGCGACGGTAGCGCTCGTCGGCGGCGGGATCGTGGTCGGGCTGGCGGCTGCGCCGCTGGCCGACGTCTTGCTCGAGGTCGTGGACCGTTCATACGACCGGGGCAGCCGGTGCCTGGAGATCTGGGGCCGGGTACGCGGTTCGGACGTGTTGCTGCTGCGTACGGACAACGCGCAGCGCTTCGGTCAGATCTACCGGGCCCTGCAGCGGGCACTGGAACGCCCCGCTCGTCGACGGTGAACCCCCCCTTCCCTTGTCGCCGATCTTGGAGTTGTGGTGCCCGATTTCGCGACGTTCGCGCCTTTTGTGGGGCACCATAAGTCCAAGATCGCGGCAGGTCAGTGGGTGGCGTAGAGAGCGTCGATGTCCGAGCGAAGCGGCAGGGACGGGTAAGCGCCGACCTTGCGCACGCAGGCGGCGCCGGCAGCGGTAGCCCAGCGGACAGCGTCGATGATGTCTCGGCCCTCGGCCCAGGCGACCGCCAGCGCACCGGTGAACGCGTCGCCCGCCGCCGTGGTGTCCACCACCTTGACCCGGTACGCGGGAAGCCGCTCCGACCGGCCCTCGCGATCGGCGTACCAGACGCCCGCGCCACCCAGCGTCAGCACCACTCGAGGCACCACCGCGAGCAGCGCGTCCATGTCCAGTTCGCTTGGGCCGGTGATGGCCCGGGCCTCGACCTCGTTGACCACGAGCAGGTCGACCAGCTCGATCAGCTCGACCGGCAGCTCGCGGGCCGGTGCGGCATTGAGGACCACCCGCGTTCCGCCGGCGCGCGCCGCCCGGGCCGCTTCGATGACCGTGGCGACCGGGATCTCCTGCTGGCAGATCAGTACGTCGGCGGCCGCGACGACCGCCTTCTCGCCCTCGGTCAGGCCGGCGAAATCGCGGTTGGCGCCCGGGCTGACGAGGATCGCGTTCTCCCCGGTGCGGTCCACCATGATGACCGCGACGCCGGAGCTGCCGTAGTTGGTCCGCAGGTTCGCGGTATCCACGCCGGAGGCGACCAGCCGAGCGTTGATCGTCACGCCGAACGAGTCGGACCCGATCGCGCCGAGGAACTCGCACTCGCCGCCGGCCCGGGCGGCCGCGATGGCCTGGTTCGCGCCCTTGCCGCCGGGTGTCATGACGAAGTCGTCGCCGAGAACCGTCTCACCGGGCGCCGGGAGGCGTTCCGCCAACCCGACCAGGTCCATGTTCGCGGAACCCACGACGACGATCCGGGGTGCCATGGCCGCCTCCTATGCGGCCCGTGCGGTGTAACGGTCCCCGACGCGCTGGACGACCAGCGGCACGCCGAACGTCTTGGTCAGGTTGTCCGCCGTCAGGGTCTCGCCGAGCAGGCCTGATGCCACCACAGTGCCCTCGCGTAGCAGCATGGCGTGCGTGAAGCCGCGGGGGATCTCCTCGACATGGTGAGTGATCAGGACCATCGCCGGGGCGTCGGGGTCCTCGGCCAGATCGGTCAGCCGGGTCAGCAGGTCCTCCCGGCCGCCCAGGTCGAGGCCGGCGGCAGGTTCGTCGAGCAGCATCAGCTCGGGGTCGGTCATCAGCGCGCGGGCGATCTGCGTGCGCTTGCGTTCGCCCTCGGAGAGAGTGCCGAACTCACGCTCGATCAGCGCGCCCATGCCGAGCTGGTCGAGCAGCCCCCGGGCGCGCATCTCGTCCTGCGGGTCGTAGCTCTCCCGCCAGCGGCCGACCACCGACCACGCGGCGGTGACCACGACGTCGAGCACCCGCTCGTTCGGCGGCACCCGGTCGGCGATTTGACCGGTGGTGATGCCGATGCGGGTGCGCAGCTCGTTGATGTCGGTGCGGCCGAGCCTTTCGCCCAGTACGTACGCCGTACCGCGCGACGGGTGCATCCGGGCCGACGCCAGATTCAGCAGGGTCGTCTTGCCGGCGCCGTTCGGGCCGAGCACCACCCAGCGTTCGTCGAGCTCCACCTGCCAGGAGATGCCGCGCAGCAGGAAGTTCCCGCTCCGCATCACGCTGACCTTGTCAAAGGCGATGACGGTGTCTTCGTCGGGAGGTGTGAAAACGGCAGCCTCGGGCACGCGTCCATCCAACCACGCAGGACGTACGCCGCTGCGCAAGCCCTCAGCCGGTCGTCGAGCCGAACACCTCGTCGCGTACCGCGTCCAGCGCCAGCCGTAGCGCGCCGTGCAGAACCGGCTCGAGGGCCACGTCGGTAATCACCACCTTGGGCGAGACGAGGGTGATCGAGGCGACCTCGCGTGCCACCCGCTCGGCCAGCGCGGGACCGCCGGCCTGGCTGACCTCACCTGCCAGCACGACCAGTGGCGGGTCGAGGACCGCGCAGATCGCTGCCACGCCGAGTGCCAGCCGGCCGGCCAGCTCGTCCAGCACCGGCTCGCCGGACTCGCCGGCGGCAACGGCCGCCCGGATCACGTCGGCCGCCTCGGCGCCACGAAAACCGTACTGCTCGCCGATCGCCTTGGCCGCATCGCCGCCGACCAGCGCCTGGAAGGCCCCCCGGACGCCCGGTCGTGCGACGTTGCGCGGAACCTCCGCACCGGGCACCGGCAGCCAGCCGATCTCCCCGGCCGCGCCGGTCGCGCCCTGGTGCAGGCGACCGTCGATCATCGTGGCCAGACCCACACCGCGGCCGATCCAGATCAGGACGAAGTTCGCTATACCCACGGCTGCCCCGCCGTGCGCCTCAGCAACCGCGGCCAAATTCACGTCGTTTCCGAAGACGACCGGGGTGCTGAGGTCGCGGCGCAGTTCATCGAGCAGCCCTCGGTGCCATCGGGGCAGGTCGTACGCGAACGAGATCTCGCCGCTGGCCGGGTCGACCAGGCCGGGCGTACCAAGGACCACACGGCGTACCGAGCCCATGTCGGTGCCCGCTCGTGCGGCGGCCTGGACCACCGCGCTGTGCACGACGCCGACCGGATCGTCGGTGCCCTGAGTGGATTGCTCCACCCGGCCGACGACCTCACCGGTGATGTCGGCGCAGGCCGCGACGACCAGGTCCGGGCCGACGTCGACACCGATCACGTGAGCGCTACCGGGAGTGACGGCGTACAACTGCGCATTGGGTCCGCGGCCGCCGGCCTGCTCACCGACACGCCGCACCAGACCGCGCTCCTCCAGCCGTTCGACCAACTGCGAGGCGGTCACCTTGCTCAGGCCGGTCATCTCGCCGAGCTGTGCCCGCGTCAGAGGACCACGGGCGAGCAGCAGCTCCAGCGCCGCGCGGTCGTTCAGCGCCCGCAGCAGGCGGGGAGTACCCGGCAGGCGGGTGGCGGCCATGCTCTTCCCCTACCGTTGAGGATTGTTCCCATGTGATTACAGCGCACATGTGGTAGCCGCAACGTAACGGCCCGCCGACCGCGCGGCTGCTATGCGTGGCCGATCGACATCCTACGATCATGGCATCCCTGGCACTCGAGAGCCCGATCGCCCACCGGGAGGGCAATCCGATCAAGACAGCTCACCTTTCTTATCGACGTGGCGGCGGTGTCAGTCACTCTCCGCATCGGCGGTGAAATTACTCTCTGTTGACGTTTGAGCAGCCTTGCCCAGACGAACGGCCATTTTGTTAACGTGCAGCTTCCTGTGAGGTCGACGCACACGTAGCGTCACGTCTGGCAGGTGGATCTGGGGACGCTGCGGGACCTCGATCTTCGGGACCAGTTCGAGGTTTCCGCGGCAACGGTGAGCCGGGCATGTGGTCGATCTCGGGAGCGATCAACACGTGTCCGGCTCACACTTGTCCGGCGGCGCCGGGCTCGAGGGTCGCACCGGCCGCTACCCGTCACGCCGCCGCTGCGGTGGCAGAGCCACCACGTGCGGGCGAATGCGCGCACAGGTTGCCACGGATGATCTCCCGAGTACGGCGTGCCAGCCGCTCTCCGCCGAGGGCTATGCCCCTAGCCCGAACTCAAACACGCAACCTGCGCCGCAGGGATGTGCGTCATCGCCCCACCCTGCCGCCCGGAGCACCTCGGCGACCTGCGATGCCACCTCGCAAGGCCGCTGGCTGAGGTCCGCCGGGCCGTACCTCAGCACCACCTGACCGGCCTGTACAGCAGCGTTGTCCCGGCGACGGTCCAGCCACCTCTGCTCATCCGGATGCGCGGCCATGCCGTCGAGTTCCACGATCACGCGGTAGGCCGGATAGCGAACGTCGTCGTACCAGGTGCCTCCCGGCCGTGGCCGCGCATCTTGTCTGATCCCGGCCGGCAGGCCGTGCGCACGTTCCACGGCGCGGAGATAGCGATCCTCCAGGAAAGAACGCACACCTTGGTCCACGTCACCGATCAGGAGACGTATCTCGTTCCGGTGCGACACCCGCTCCCGGGCGCACAGAGCCGCCGTGAGCCGTTCCGGTGTAGTCAGCCGTCGTCCGCACGCCGACGTGATCCAGTTCATCGCCTCGTCCGGGCTGCCAGCGGTGATGGCCAGGTCGAGCACCGTCTCCTCGGCCCGAGTCTGCGGCGGCGAGCGGGTCGGATGCCGCCTCGCGGCGATGTGTACTGAGCGTCGGACTCTCAAGCCCGGGCATGAAGTCACGCGGCGCTCGGCCGGTATCGCCACGTGCACGATCCCGCCGAACTCTTCGGCCAGGGCGATCTCCTCCGCCGCCGACCGGTGGGTGAGCACGGCATCGCGGCCGGCTCGGAGCACGGCGGCCCAGCGCCAGGCTGAACGAGGCACGGCGCCGCTGAACGCCGCGTACGTTCCGAGGAAGAGTCGCTGCCAGCGCCCGGAGCTCAGTCGGTGGCGTAGTGCGGTGGGACTAAGACCGGCCGCGAGGGCTTGGTCGCGGCTGATCACGCCCCGTTGAGCGCGGCAGAAGTCATCGAGTTCGGTCATGGCGACCACAGTGCCCGACTCGGCGCTCGGGCGAAGGGTGCCCTGTGGACAGCGGCGAATTGTGGATAACCCTCCGCCTCGCCAGATCTCTGGTACGCGCCGGTCGCCCTGGGTCCCGCCCGGTCGCCCGGTCCCGCCCGGTCGCCCGGTCCCGCCCGGTCACCCGGGTCCCGCCCGGTCACCCGGGTCCCGCCCGGTCACCCGGGTCCCGCCCGCCAGGGCCCGGACCGGATCTTCCTGGCAGGAGAATAAAGGCTCGAAATCAACACCAACGTTCCTGCGAGAAGGATCCACGCCACCTGCGGCCAGTGGACCACGAGCTGGACGCGACGCCCGGCACCCCGAGTCGCGACCCAAATCCTCCTCACCGTGAAACATCCGAGGACCGGATCCTCCTCACAGGAAGACAAAGGCTCGAAACCAACACCAATGTTCCTGCGAGGAAAATCCACGCCGCCCGCGGCCAGTGGACCGCGAGCTGGACGCGACGCGCGGCACCTGTCAACGGCGTCTGAAAGTTGATCGGTTTACGGCACGTGAGCCGCCCTGGATCTTCCGGAGAGAGAACCAACTAAGATCGTTTCTCTTCAGGGAGGAAAGAGGGAATGGCGATGGCGAGGCAGCGCAGGTCGTTTACTGCGGAATATAAGGAGCAGGTC
>Ga0081539_10003162_pt1 | contig 20881 bp, 25 predicted proteins | sample TabmetS4T2R2_FD_71023 | JGI IMG/M metagenome (GOLD analysis project Ga0081539, IMG submission 71023) | Tabebuia heterophylla rhizosphere microbial communities from the University of Puerto Rico - S4T2R2 | ecosystem: Host-associated > Plants > Roots > Rhizosphere ...
ATATGCTGCTCGCGGGTCGAGAGCGTGAGCACGAAGCCGCGCTTGCCTTCGGCGTCGACCGTCTCGCCGACCAGCCGCCCCGGCATCTGGCGCACGTATTTCTGCCGCGTCGCGAACAGCCCCACGTAAGGCCCGCCGAACGCGAGCGGATTGCCGAACGACTGCCCCTCGCCGACCACGATGTCGGCGCCCATCTCGCCGGGCGAGGTCACAAGGCCGAGCGACACCGCTTCGGTGAACACCGCGATCAGCAGCGCGCCGACGGCGTGCGCCTTCTCGGCGATCGGCCGCAGATCGTGCAGATGGCCATAGAAGTCCGGCGTCTGCACCACGACGCAGCTGGTCTCGCTGTCGATCGCCGCCAGAATGTCGCGCTCGCCTTCTACCGCGTGCGGCCGCATCTCGGTGACGTGGTCGGACAGGCGCGAGACGGTCTCGACCGTGTCGCGATAGTGCGGATGCAGATTGCCGGAGAGCACTGCCTTTTTGCGCTTGGTGATCCGATGCGCCATCAGCACGGCTTCGGCGGTCGCGGTCGAGCCGTCATACATCGAGGCGTTCGCGACCTCCATGCCGGTCAGCATCGCGACCTGCGTCTGGAACTCGAACAGATAGTGCAGCGTGCCTTGCGCGATCTCGGGCTGGTACGGCGTATACGAGGTGAGAAACTCGGAGCGCTGGATCAGATGATCGACACTCGCCGGAATGTGGTGCTTGTAGGCGCCGCAGCCGACGAAGAACGGCACCGAGGCGGCCGGCACGTTCATCGCCGCGAGACGGTTGAGCTCGCGCTCGACCGCGATCTCGCTCTTGGTCAGCGGCAGGTCGGGGAGCTCGGCGAGGCGCTTGTCGGGCGGAATATCGGCAAACAGATCATCGATGCCGGCGGCGCCAATGCGCCCCAGCATTTCGCTGCGGTCTTCAGGCGTGAGCGGCAGGTAGCGCATTCTCAGATCCTCATGCAAAAGACATCGCGCCCTTGACCACGATCTCGCTCTTCACCGAGTTCGCGATGAAGCAGTCCTCGTGGGCGTGATGATGCAACTCGTCGAGCTGCTCGGCGGTCGGCTGCTTCTCGCCCGAAAACGTGATCGCCGGCGACAGCGTCACCCGCGAAATCCAGAGCTTGCCGCGTTCGTTCTTGGTCATCTCGCCGACCGCCTCGTCGGTGTAGGCGTCGACCACGAAGCCTTGCTTCGCCGCCACATAGAGAAACGTCAGCATGTGACAGCTCGACACGGATGCGACGAGCGCCTCTTCGGGATCGACCGCCTCGGCGACCGAATACGGCAAGCGCACGCTCAGCGGCGAGGAAGAGCCCGGCACCGTGATGCCGCCATCGAAGCTCCAGCTGTGGCCACGGCTGTAACGCTGATCGGTGAACTTCGCGTCAGCCGCGCGCTTCCAGGTCACTGTCGCGCGATATTCATGCGCCATGACGTCACTCCAGCGTGGCGAGAAATTCCTTGTACTGCTCGGCGCTCATCAGCTCGTTGAGCTCCGCCGGGCTCGACAGCTTCAGGCGGAAGAACCAGCCCTTGCCCTCGGCCTCTTCGTTGATCGTGCCGGGCGTCGCGCCGAGCGCGTCATTGATCGCGACAACTTCGCCCGATGCCGGTGAATACACATCGCTCGCGGCCTTGACCGACTCGACCACCGCGGCTTCGCCACCCTTGTCCACCTTCCGGCCGATCTCGGGCAATTCGACATAGACAATGTCGCCAAGCTGCTCCTGCGCATGCTCGGTGATGCCGACGGTTGCGACATCGCCATCGAGGCGAATCCATTCGTGGTCCTTGGTGTAGCGCGTCGACATCAATCCTCCTGTTCCAACCTCGACGTCCGCTCATGCGAGCGGCTGTGTTTCCTCAGCGCGCATAACGATGCGGCACGAACGGCAGCGCGACGGTCTGCGCCGGCAACGGCTTCTCGCGCACGATCAGCTGCACTGCGGTGCCGGGCGCGGCGAAGTCCTTCGCCACATATCCCATCGAGATCGGACCATTCACGCTCGGCCCAAACCCACCGGATGTAACCTTGCCGATCGGCGCGCCATCCGCCGACCGGATCTCGGTGCCCTCGCGCGCCGGCGCGCGGCCGTCCGGCTTGATGCCGACGCGCAGGCGCGTCACGCCTTCGCGCAGCTCGCGCTGGATGCGCTCGGCGCCCGGGAAACCACCCTCCTCGCGCCGCCGCTTGGCGATCGACCAGGTCAACGCCGCCTCGATCGGCGAAGTGGTCGTGTCGATGTCGTGCCCATAGAGACACAAGCCGGCCTCGAGCCGCAGCGAGTCGCGCGCGCCGAGCCCGATCAGCCGCACGGTCGGCTCGGACAAGAGCCGCTCGACGATGGCGCGCACGCGCGTCGCCTTGCAGGAGATCTCGTAGCCGTCCTCGCCGGTGTAGCCGGAGCGGCTGATGTGGCAGTCGATGCCGTCGAAGCGCGTCGTGATCGCGCTCATGAAGGTCAGCGCGACCGCCTCAGGACAGTGCCGCCCGACCGCACGCACCGCGGCCGGGCCCTGCACGGCGATCAGCGCGCGGTGGTCGGCGCGCAACAGGCGCACGCCGGCCGGCAGCTTCTCGGCAAGATGCGCATAGTCGGCGTCCTTGGTGGCCGCGTTGACGACCAGCAGCAGCACGCCGTCCTCGTCGGGATCGGCGGAGCGGGTCACCATCAGGTCATCGAGGATGCCGCCAGCCGCGTCGGTGAGCTGGGTATAGCGCTGACGGCCGGGCGCGAGGTTCACGATGTCGCCGGGCACCAACGTCTCGAGCGCGCGCGCCACCGTCTCGTGATCGGCGCCGACGAGAAAAGCCTGGCCCATGTGCGAGACATCGAACAGCCCGGCATCGGCGCGCACGTGGTTGTGCTCGGCGATGATGCCGTCGGCGTATTGCACCGGCATGTCGTAGCCGGCGAACGGCACCATGCGGCCGCCGCGCGTCACATGCAGCGAATGCAACGGCGTCTCGCGCAGCGGCGCCGGTGTCTCGGCCGGCGCGGCATCGCCGGTCGCAATGGCGGCAGCCTGCGGGGGCGTCTGCGCCTGATCAGCTGTGTCGGTATCCGCCTGGCTCATGACCCGTTCCGCTTCCAAGGACTCGCGCGGGCAACCTACCCGTTCGAGCCCCCTCTGTCGCGGAACCTGAGAGATTTCGCCGCCGCCCGTGTGACGGGCGCGCAGCTTACTCCGTCGGTGAGCGGCGTGATGCCGCTGCTTTCCAGAGCTTCATCCCCCTGCGGTCCTTTTGCCTGAGCGTTTCCGGGGCGGTTGCGCCTTCGGCGCCGGCCCTACCGCGTGAGCGGCAGGCCGGTCTCTCCCGCAGGGATCGACTGAATCAAGCGCGGCGCATCGTAGAGCGGCAAGTCGCCTTGTCAACCGCGCACCGGCACCATTGCGATCGTCATCACCCGCGAGGCGGGTGACCCAGTAAACACCGACATCTCCAAATCGCACCGCCTGCGTGTACTGGGTGCCCGGCTTTCCACAAGGGCGTTTACGCCCGTCTTCGACGGGCTATGGGGCATGACGAACGAGAGGATTGGGCGAATCAAATACGCACTAGCCTGCGGCACGCCCGAACGTCTTCGCGCCAGCCTCGAGAATTTCCGTGGATAAGGCCGGATCGTTCACGGCGCGCGCAAGCACCATTGCGCCAAGCATCCCGCTCAACGTGGCGAGCGCCCTTTCGCGTCGCGCGGCCGCCGACCGGCCGGCCACGTAGGTCGACAGAATGTCGATGAAATCGTTCAAGCCCTCGGTGAATGCTGCGCGGACCCGCGCCGGCTGACGCGCCGTCTCAGCGGCAAGCGATGCGATTGCGCAACCGTTGCCGGGCGCATCGCGATGACGCTTCGTAAGGTACGCGTTCACGAGCGTGCCGAGCGGATCATCGCCCTCGCCGTGCCTTTTCCAGCGCGCGGCCGCGCCTGCCAGCATCTGCGCGCAGGCCTCGGCCGCGAGGTGGTCCTTCGAGCCGAACTGATTGTAGAAGCCGCCATGCGTCAGGCCGGCGCCCTTCATGATCTCGGCGACCGCGATGCCGTCGAAGCCTCTCTCGCGGAAAAGCCGTCCGGCCACCTCGAGCACCCGCGCGCGATTTTCCGCCGCCTGCTCCCGGCTCACCTTCATGTGTTTCCTCCGTCGCTTGACAAATTATATGATGTCCATCATCAATACGCAATCATGATCATAATCATATAACGGACGGCCGCCCGGGCCGACCGAGGGGGACCTTTGATGCTGTCAGATCGTCTGGCTGCTGCGCTCGCGCGCCGCAACGTTCACTATGGCTGGGTGGTCGTCGCAACGACCTTTCTCACCATGCTGGTCACCGCGGGCGCGGTCGGCGCGCCGGGCGTGTTCATCCTGCCGCTGCAGCAGGAGTTCGGCTGGGAGACGGCCGACATTTCCGCGGCGCTCGCGGTCCGGCTGCTGCTGTTCGGCCTGATGGGGCCGTTCGCGGCCGCGCTGATCAATCGCTACGGCCTGCGTCGCATTGCCTCGATTGCGCTCACGCTGCTCGCCGGCGGCCTGTTGCTGTCGCTCGGCATGACGCGGGTCTGGCAGCTCGTCGTGCTGTGGGGCTTCGTGCTCGGATTCGGCACCGGCATGACCGCGCTGGTGCTCGGCGCAACGGTTGCGACGCGCTGGTTCACGGCGCGGCGCGGACTGGTGGTCGGGCTGATGACCGCAAGCTCGGCGACCGGACAGCTGGTGTTCCTGCCGCTGCTCGCCTCGCTGAACGAGCACTTCGGCTGGCGCGTGTCGGTCCTGCTCGTGACCGGCGCCTTGGCGCTCGCCGTGCTGTCTGATGCGCGACCGGCCCTCCGATGTCGGTCTGCCGCCCTATGGCGAAACCGCGATCGTGCCGCCGGCCCCACTCTCCGCCGCCGCGCTGTCGCCGATCGCGGCGCTGCGCGAGGCCGCCGGCACGCGCGTGTTCTGGATCCTGTTCGCGACGTTCTTCATTTGCGGCGCGAGCACCAACGGGTTGATCCAGACCCATTTCATCCCGCTCTGCGCCGACTTCGGCCTTCCAGCCGTGGGCGCCGCGAGCGTGCTCGCCATGATGGGCGTGTTCGACTTCATCGGCACGGTCGGCTCCGGCTGGCTGTCGGATCGCTACGACAATCGCTGGCTCCTGTTCTGGTACTACGGGCTGCGCGGCCTTTCGCTGATGGTGCTGCCGTTCACAGACTTCAGCTTCTACGGCCTCTCGCTGTTCGCGGTGTTCTACGGGCTCGACTGGATCGCGACCGTGCCGCCGACCGTGAAGATCACGGCGGCGAACTTTGGCCGCGAGCGTGCGAACCTCGTGTTCGGCTGGGTCTTCGCCGGTCATCAGATCGGCGCCGCGACCGTGGCGTTCGGCGCGGGGCTGTCGCGCACCATGCTGGCGAGCTACCTGCCGGCGTTCTTTGCCGCCGGTGCGCTCTGCATCATCGCGGCCGCGTTGGTATTGACGATCGCGCGCCTGCGCGGCGCGACCGCGATGACGCCGAACCTCTCGCCCGCAAAGGCTTAAGACTCCGCGCCAGAGCAGACTTTCGGGTCAATCGTCAGGCGAGAGGCGTGCTGCCTCGCGCGGCTACCTGTCCCCCCTCAAGGCGCTGCAGGTCGTCCTCGAAGATGCGGAGCGTGGACTCGAAGCTCAGCAATAGGTCTTCCGCCTCTTGCGGATCGCGGCGCGCCGCTCTGATGCGCTCGATCAATGCGCGCTGCCGCGCCACGATTGTGCGCCCTTTGAGGACGTGTTCGCGCGCCTGGACGACTGCGTTTTTGCGCATGGTGCTCCCTGTCTACAGGCGGGAGCACAATTGGTCTCTCAGCCACCGGCGCCTGGCTTGGCCGCAGCCGATGATGGAAGATAATACGCTGCGCCGCGTCAGTGTTCCACGCATAGAGGGAGGAACTCTGCCGGCCGGCATGCAATTCTTTCCGCTATGCGCCAAAACCCTGATCAAATGGAGGAATACGCAGCAGAATGCCGCCGCCGCGCGGCGGCTTCGGCCGATCCTTACCTCAGGAAAATATTCGACGATCTGGCGTGGCAGTGGGAAGAGCTCGCCGCCCTGCAGCGGCGGTTACAAGCGGACCGGAGGCGAAAGCGCCTTCCGGGCTAGACCATGTTGCGTAACACGGCGATCAGCTGAGCGCATTGCTCCTCTGTGCCGACCGAAATGCGCAGGAAGTCTTCGATGCGCGGTTTCCGAAAATGTCGCACCAGAATGCCGCGCTCGCGCAGCGCGGCCGCGAGCTGTGCGCCGCTGTGGCCACGATGGCGCGCGAACACGAAGTTCGCCACCGACGGCAGAACTTCGAAGCCCAACTCAGAGAGATCGCGAACGAGCGATTCACGGCTCGCAATGATGCGTGCGCGCGTCTCTTGAAACCAGGCATCGTCCTCGATGGCGGCGACCGCACCCGCGATGGCGAGGCAATCAACCGGATAGGAGTTGAAGCTGTCCTTCACCCGCTCCAGCGCCTCGATCAAGGGGCGCTGGCCAATCGCAAAGCCAACTCGTAATCCCGCAAGGGCCCGCGACTTGGAGAGCGTCTGGACGACGAGCAAATTGTCGTGGCGCGCGGTGAGCGACACGGCGCTCTCGGCGCCGAAGTCGACGTAGGCCTCGTCGATCACCACCAGCTGGTCCGGATGTTCGCTCACCAACGCCTCGATCGCATGGCGCGCAAGCCCAATACCGGTCGGAGCGTTCGGATTGGGGAGCAGAATGGCGCTGCATGGCCGGCGGAAGTCGGCGATCTGCACCCGCATCGCGGCATCAAGCGGCACTTCTTCGTAAAGCACTCCGTATAAGCGGCAGTAGACCGGGTAGAAGCTGTAGGTGATGTCGGGAAAAAGCAGCGGCGCCTCATGCTTCAGCAGCGCCTGGAACGTATGGGCCAGAACCTCATCCGAGCCGTTGCCGACGAACACCTGCTCAGGCGCAACATCGTAGCGGGCCGCGATCGTCTCGCGCAGCACGGACGCGCGCGGATCGGGATAGAGGCGCAGGCGATCCGTTGCGGATGCAATCGCAGCCACCACGCGCGGCGAAGGCCCGTAGGGGTTCTCGTTGGTATTGAGCTTGACGATGCCATCCAGCTTGGGCTGCTCACCGGGCACGTAGGGCGACAGGCTGTGGACGATCGGACTCCAGAAGCGGCTCTGCATGAATAATCGCCTACCCTGGCGGATGTGCTGCGTTCCGAAACTCGCCACGCCTTGTGGCGCGCTTGATGCAAACTTCAAATTCGACGTGCCGGAAGAGGACTGCCGGTCAATTCAAACGCAGGCCAAGCTCCTCTACCAGGCGTCTCTGCTTCTCAATCTGGCCGAGCGCGAAAGCGCGAAATTCCGAGCTACTGAGATAGCGCGCCTCCTGATGAAAGTTCGCGAGCACCGCGGCGAAGCCTGGCTGATCCATCGCTGCCTTGAAGGCGTCGTGAAGCGTTGCGACCACGGCCGTGTCCATGCCTTTTGGACCCACAAGACCGTATGTGCCCTCCATCACGACATCGACGCTGTTCTCAGTCAATGTCCGAACGGATGGCCAGTAGCCGGTACGCTTCGCCCCGAAAGTCGCAAGCAGTCGCAGTTCGCCCGAGTTGACCTGAGGCGCCCAAACCGATCCTGAAGCGACAGCGTGGATATGCCCCCCGAGCAGCGCGGTCACGTCACCGCTCGCGAATGGAACATGGACCCACCGAATCCCTTGCTGTCGTGCGATCAGCTCCATGGCGACATGTGTATCGCTGCCGACGCCAGGCGTGCCATAGGTGATCGTGCCGGGGCTTCGTCTTGCGGCATCAATCAGATCGCTCAGCGTCGACCAAGGTGCGTCACGCCTGACGACCAGGCCGAATACGAGTTGGACGAGGCCGATGATGTAGGTGAAGTCCGTGCTGGGATCGTAGGTCGTCTTGCGCAGCGCGGGCGCACGAAGGACGGGGAGGCCCAATTGGCAGATCGTGTACCCGTCAGACTTCGCCGCCGCCGCCATTTGGCTTGGCGCCAACGTTGTTCCAGCCCCAGGCCTGTTTTCGACGACAATGGGCTGGCCTAGGCGCTTCTCGGCCGCGGCCGCGAGCTCCCGCAGGATCACGTCGACTGAAGATCCCGCAGCCAAGGGCACGAGCAATGTGAGCGGCCGTGCAGGAAAAGTATCGGCCCGTCCGGGACGCATCGGGCTCAACAGCACTGCCCCGGCGCCGGCAAGGAGATTTCTCCGATCGAGATTCACGACTGGGCCTCCATCACGTATTCTTCGCCAAGGGCCGCAGTAGCCGGATTGTAGGCAAACAGTGCGCCGAGTAATCGCGCATCCTCCGCGTCTCGCTGCGCGTCAAATCCCTCTACGAACACTCCCTGCAGCGCATCGGCGCGCGCGAGCGAGTGGCGCTGAGCAGCATCAGCACGTGGTCTGCGGGCTCGCTCGTACAAGGCGAGTGCTGACGGAAGATCGCAAAGTTCGGCAAGGCAACGCGCGAGCACAACTCCGTCTTCGATCGCCAATGCGGCCCCTTGCCCCAGAAAGGGCGACATCGGATGCGCCGCATCGCCGAGGAGGGTGGCACGACCAGAGCTCCATCGCGCGAGCGGCGGTCGGTCGTGGAGACCCCATTTGAACAATGTCCCGGCCTCGATTGCCTTGATCAGGTCGCAGACCTCATCATTGAAGTCGGCGTATAGCTCGAGAAGCTCGGATATGTCTGCGTGGACGGTCCAGCTTTCCTCTTGCCATGTACGCTGCCGTGCGATCGCGGCGACGTTCATGAAAGCGTTTTTGCGCAAGGGATACGCCAGGAATAGACGACCCGGACCGAGGTGCATGGAACGCCGGTAGTCATACCCATCTGGAAGGCGCCTGCTCGGGACCAGCGCACGGAACGCGACCTGACCGATATAGGCCACTGGCTCGCGCCCGTGCAGCGCCTCGCGCACGATGGACCGGCCCCCGTCTGCGCCGATCAGAGCGTCACCGTGGACGCAAGCGCCATTGGCAAAGCGCACGACGACGCCCTCTTCATCCTGGGAAAAATCAGTGAAGGCGTGCGCGCAGTGGAGACAGCCAGGATCATTCGCCAGCACCGCTGCGAGCAGCGCGCCATGCAGGTCGGCGCGGTGCACGTAGTAAACGCCAGCGCCGTAATTAGCCGCGTACGCCTCCGCGGACGGTCGTCGCTGCAGCACCTCGCCGCTGCGGTAATGCCGATACTCGTGTCCGCGCGACCAGCTTGAGGACACGGTGACCTGGTCACCGACGCCGAGGAACTTCAGCCCGTGGATGGCGTTCGGCGTCATCAATACGCCGGCGCCAAGCTCGTTTGGCGCGCTCGCACGCTCATAGAGCGATACGCGAAAGCCGTGACGCTGAAGGGCCAAGGCCGCACTCAAGCCTCCAATTCCCGCTCCTACGACGAGGACATGTCGACCGGGATCAGTTGCTGAAGTTCCCATCACTGTTCCTTCGGCCCGAACCCGCTTGAACCTTAAGGCTGTTGACCCGTTCGTATATAGTTAGTATTTTGATGATCATTAATTTGACTGTCAATAGCCTGAACAATGGCGCGCGCGCCCGCACCTGCTTCCACGAGCACCCATGAGCGACCGCCGCTCGTGCGCCGCGCGCCATTCCCGCTCGCGCGCCGGTTTTTGCAGATTTGCACCGCGGCCGTTGCGGAGCCGCTCGCGTGTGAAGACCTGATGCCGCTCGATATGGGCGTCCTCGCCTACCTCAATCGGCAGAATGGCGAGCCCGATATTGACCAGAACGGCCTGGCAGCGCGGCTCGGCATCGACCGCTATAGCGCAAGCCTGCTGGTGGAGCGGCTCGAAAAGAACGGCATTGTCGAGCGGCGCGTGAATGGAGCCGATCGACGCGCTCGCTTGCTACGACTGACGGCGCGCGGCGAGAAGCTCTATTCCCGCCTTCGCGCGCCGGTCGTTGCGAAGCAAATGGCGCTCCTCGCGCCTCTCTCCGCAAAAGAGCAGGAATTGTTCCTGGATTTTCTGATGCGCGTCGTCGAGGCCAACCATGCATTGGCTCGGCCGGGAGCCGGGCGGCGAAAGCCCGTGAGGCGCCGCGAAACCAAGCAGTCTCCAGTCGGGCCGGCGCGTGGGCCCTGAGCCGATCGCGCGACGCGCACCCGACCGTCGGCATGATGCGCTTCTATCGCGGAGCAGCGGCCGTGCTCCACGGCTCGTCGCGCATGCTTGCGCGATCGAGCGGCGCGAACTCCATCACCCAGTTGACTTCCCAGTCATCGCCGTCGCACGAAAAGGCTTGCTCCCACCGGGGAGCATGCTCCGGCGGGCGATGCCAGACGAAGCGGACCTTGACCGGCACACCGTCATGGCTGTCGTCGCCATAGAACTCTCCGACGCTGCCGTCGAAGCCGCCATGGACAGGGAGCCCCAGTTTGCCGTCGCGGCTGCTCAAACACCAGATCGACCAGCGCCGTGCCGCAAGGTCGAGCGCGCGAAAGGCGCAGCCGGTCGAGCCGTCCGGAAAACGAAACTCGTCGACGCTGATCGCGCCATCGGCCAGTTGGAAGCCGCGATAGCCGCCCTCGACCACTTCCCATTCGACGCAACCCGCGAGCCGCTGCCGCAGCCGGCGGTGCCGCACCCGCAATGTCCCTTCCAGAAAAGCGAAATCGCCGGGAGCGCCGATATACGACCGCGTGCTTTGCACCATCGTCTGCCTCACCGTGCTAGCATCGGATCGCGACAGCTGTTCTGCAAATGACCAGCCGCGCGGGCGGCTTCTATGTACGGGGGGCGGAGGCGATGACGCAATACAAGCTCCATTGCATTGGAGCGTCGGGCAACTCCTATAAGATCGCGCTTTATCTGAATTGCGCCGGGCTCGATTGGGAGCCGGTCGGCGTCGATTTTGCCGCCGGCGTGACGCGCGAGGCGAATTGGCGCGCCGACTTGAACGCGATGGGCGAGGTGCCGGTGCTCGAGGTCGGCGGCAAGCGTATGTCTCAATCGGGCGCGATCTTGCTTTGGCTCGCCGAAACCACCGGCAAGTTCGCCCCTGCCGAGGATCAGCGCTTCGAGACCATGCGCTGGCTCTTTTTCGATAACCACAAGTTCACCGCCAACTACGCGATGCATCGATTCCAAAACTGCCTGACGCCACAACCGGTCGACCCCGCGGTCCTGGCTTTCCTGCACGCGCGTGTCGAAAGCAGCTTCGCAATCGCCGACAAGCACCTCACCGATCGGCCGTTCATGCTGGGCGACCGGATCACCATCGTGGACTTCTCCATGGCGGGTTACGTCTACTACCCTGCCGCAGAGACGGGATTCGATATTGCGGCACAGTATCCGGCCATCGAGGCCTGGCGCCGGCGCGTTGCCACCCTGCCCGGCTGGAAGCCGCCTTATGAGATGATGCCGGTCGGCGCTTCGCCGCCGGTACGCGCCGCTTAGAGCGCGACATCCGGAGCGACCCGGGTGTCGCTTCGCTCACCCGGGCTACGCGTCCTGCCGCGGCGCTTCGCCGCTAGCGCGCGGCGCGAGCCGGAGCGCCATGAGGACTTCGTCGTAGTACTGGCCTCCGACCTTCAGGGCCCGAGTCTCCAGTCCGTATTCGCGAAATCCGGCCGCGCCGTAAAGGCGACGCGCGGCGGTGTTTGAAGCCACCACCCTCAAACACACTTCTTCGACCCGAGTGCGGGCATGCTCGACAACCTGCCGCACCAGGGCCGCTGCCAGTCCCGTCCCGCGCGCCTCGGGCCGGACGTACATCCCCCACAACATGCCCTTATGCTGCACCTTGACGCCCTCCTGCACGCGAAAGCCGGCCATGCCGACGAGCGGCGAGCTGTTCGCCCAGCCGCCGAAGATCGCGGTCGTCTCCAGCCGCCCGGCCCACCATGCGGGCGGCTGATTCACTTCGTATTCCCATGACGATCCGAAAGCTTCCGGGTGAGCTTTCAAGCCTTCAAGGCGCAACTCGCGATAGTCCGCGACATCGCTCGCTTCGAGACGACGCACCGTGAGCGAGATCGTCGGAGGCAAGTTGGCAGGCGCTGTCATGAGCTCGGGTCAGTCGGTTGATCTGCATTCGCGATCGAGCACGCCGAAACGGCGTTCCAGCACCCTGCCCTAAAGTCCCAAATCGCTCAGCGAAGGATAATCGTCCGGCCGCCGGCCGAGCGGCCAGTGATACTTGCGCTCGCTCTCCTTGATCGGCAGATCGTTGATGCTGGCGATGCGCAGGCGCATCAGGCCATGCTCGTCGAACTCCCAGTTCTCGTTGCCGTAGCTGCGAAACCAGCTGCCGCTGTCGTCGTGCCACTCATAGGCAAAGCGCACCGCAATGCGGTTCTCGCGAAACGCCCAGACCTGTTTGATCAGCCGGTAGTCGAGCTCGCGCTGCCACTTGCGCGTCAGGAAGGCCTCGATCTCGGCGCGGCCGTTCAAAAATTCGGCGCGGTTGCGCCAGCGGCTGTCGACCGTATAGGCGAGCACCACGCGCTTGGGGTCGCGCGTGTTCCAGGCGTCCTCGGCCATGCGCGCCTTCTGCGCGGCGGTTTCGCTGGTGAACGGCGGCAGCGGCGGGCGGCTTTCGGTCATGGCGGGGCTCCAGGGCGGGGGATCACGTGCAGCCTCACTGTAGCTCCAGTCGACGCGCGCGTCGCGCGTTACGAACGTAACGCGATTCCTCAAACTCTGAAGCATTCTGTAGCGCGGCATCGCCACTTTCGTCGCTGTCGAACGCGCCGCAAGGAGTACTCGGACGATGGCTTGCTATCCTGCCCGCGACGGACATCCGTCCATATTTGATCTCGAGGACGATCCCAAAGCCGCAGCGGCGTCGTCTTCGTCCCCTTGCGACTACTTTCCCGACACGCGTGCGCGCCGCGACTTGCGTGGCTTGCCCGTCATGGCCGCGCGCCGCGGCTCTGATATTGGCGTGGCGGACCCATCGGCACGCCGCAGCAGCGCCTGGCGGAACGCGATCGCGGCCGGACCAAGCGGCCGGTCCGCGCGACGCGCCAGATAGGCGCGCACGAACGTCTCGCCCTGCCGTCCGAACTCCGCGGCCGCGACTCGGACGAGACGCCCCTCGGCGAGATCACGCTCGATCATCCAAAGCGGCAGACTCCCCCAGCCGACACCCGCGAGGATCAGGGCGTGCTTGGTCGCGTTGTCGCTCACGCGCCACGTTCCCGGAGACAGCACGCCGAAGTCGCGCCCTTCGGTCAGCGGCGATGGATCCGGGACCACGACCTGGAGCTGATCGGCGAGCTCGGCCGCCGTCAGCGGCTCCCCGTCGCGGGAGCGCGCCGCAAGCGGATGCGTCGCGGCAGCGACCGCGGCCCGCGGCACAAACGACAAGGCCTCCAATTCGACACGCGGGTGCGGGAGGTCGGTTGCGGTGATCGCCAGGGCGCACTCCCCGTCGTGCACAGCCGCGATCGCCGCGCCAAGCGGCGCGGTGCGCAACTGCACGCTCACGGATGCGTAGGCGTCGCGCAACTCCTTGAGCGCCGCGGCGACAAGGCCGAGCGGGAATTGCGGATCGAGCGCGATCGCAAGGCTCAATTCGACGCCCGCGCTGAGGCCACGCGCGCGCGCCCGCATCGAGTCGACCTTGACCAGCACGGCGCGCACCTCGGCGAGCAGCGCCCTGCCCTCGGGCGTGAGCGTCGGCCGATGACTCGAACGATCGAACAGCGCGATCCTCAGCTGGGTCTCGAGGTTGCCGATCGCATGGCTGACCGCCGACTGGACGCGCGATAAACGGCGCGCGCCGGCGCGAAAAGTGCCAGACTCGGCGACCGCCACGAAGGCCCGCATCTGGTCGAGCGTGAGCGCATCCAGCATGATCGATCCGATCGATCAAGTTGAGCAATCTTTTGACACTTACATCGATCTATCCGCGTTGTCATCTGAGGCCTTCAAAGCCACTGAGGCGGCGCGTGAAGCAAATCCATATCGAGTGACGTGATGGCAGGACAGTCGATGGCGTGGATCATCTTGGTCGGCGCGGGTCTCCTCGAGATCGTGTGGGCGATCGCGCTGAAATACGCCGATGGCTTCACGCGCTTCTGGCCAAGCGCGATCGGCCTCGCGGCGGCGATCGGCAGCTTCGTGCTGCTTTCGCTGGCGCTGAAGGATCTGCCGGTCGGCACCGCCTATGCGGTGTGGGTCGGCATCGGCGTGCTCGGCGTCGCAGTCGTCGGCATGATCGCGCTCGGCGAAAGCGCGTCGGTTCTCCGCTTCACATTCCTCGCGCTTATTCTGGCCGGCATCATAGGGCTGAAGATCATCGAGGCATGATACGGGCCACCCGGATCAAACCTCGCCATCATGCGCGCCGACCGGCGGGAGCGGCATGCGCGGCTTGAGATGTCGCCCGTCGAGCAGGAGCGGCAGCAGCGGCACCGGTGTGGTGCTCCCGTCAACGAGCGTCAGGTCGGCGAGCCCGCCGCTCGCGTTGAGATGCGGGTCGTCATAGAGCTGCTCGGGCTTGACGATCGGCGCATAGGGGAGCCCCTCGCGCTCGAACACCTCCTGCACTTCACGCGCCGAATACTTCCTGATGATCTCGCGCAACGCCGGGAGCATCCAGGGGCGCGCCTGGACGCGCAGCGTGTTGCTGGCAAGGCGCGGGTCCTCGGCGAGCGCGCCGATGTCGAACGCGCGGCCGAACACCGCCCATTGCGTATCGGTGACAACGCCGAGGAAGACCTGCTCGCCGTCCGAGGTCTCGAACAGGTCGAACACGCCCCACGCATTGATGCGGTCCGGCATCGGCGGCGCCGCCACGCCCGTGAGCGCGTATTGCAGCATGTGCTGCGCCGAGAGAAACACGCAGTTTTCGAACAGCCCGACCTGCACCTCCTGGCCCCTGCCGGTGTGCTGGCGCTCGGCGAGCGCCGCGAGCGCGCCGATCACGCCGAACATGCCGCCCATGATGTCGTTCACCGACGAGCCGGCGCGCAACGGACGCCCCGGCGGACCGGTCATGTAGGCGAGCCCCGCCATCATCTGCACGACTTCGTCGAGCGCGACGCGATGCTCGTAGGGGCCGGGCAGGAAGCCCTTGTGCGACACGTAAATGAGCCGCTTGTGCCGCTTGCTCAGCGAAGCGTAGTCGAAGCCGTACTTCGTGAGCGCGCCAGGCCGGAAATTCTCGCTCACGATGTCGGCCGCGGCGATCAGCTTCTCGATGCGGGCGCGATCCTTTGGATCGGAGAGATCAGCCGTCACGCTCATCTTGTTGCGATTGAACAGCGGAAAGAAGCCGGCGCCGGAGCCGATCAGCTTGCGCGTCTTGTCGCCGCCCGGCGGCTCGACCTTGATCACCTCCGCGCCAAGATCGCCTAAAATCATGCCGCAGGTCGGTCCCATCACCATGTGGGTGAACTCGACCACGCGGATGCCGGAGAGCGGCAGGCGCGCCTCGTGCTTGGCGCTCTTCTTCGGCCCCGCGGCTTGGGATTTCGTTTTCCTGGTTGCCTTCGTCTTGGTTGTGTTCTTCTTGGTCACCGTCTTCTTGGCGGTCTTCTTCTTCGCAGTCTTCTTGGCCATGCCTCAACCCTGTGGTTTCGTCCCGCCACAGGTCTAGCCGGTCTCACCCACGAAGGCTACTTGGCTAAAAATCAGCGTGCGTGCGCGCAATCGTGCGCGCGATGTGGTGCCGCATGCGCTGCTCGGCGGCAGCCGCGTCGCGCGCCGCAATCGCCTCCACCACGGCGCGGTGCTCGGCAAGCCCCTCGCGCATATGCACCCGATTGGCCGCGACCCCGCGCAGCGCGATGCGCATCTGGCCTTCCAAAAGGCCAAGGATCTGGACGAGCCGCTCATTGCCCCCGCCTTGCGCGATCGCGCGATGCAGCGCCGCATTGGTGCGAAAATAGCCGGGCGCGTCGCCCGCCTTCACCGCCCTCTCCTGCTCCGCCAAGATCTCGCGCAGCGCGATGGCGACCTCGTCGCGCGCGCGTTGGGCGCAAAGATTGGCCGCGCCGCCCTCGAGAAACAAGCGAACTTCGTGGATCGCCAGCAGGTCGGTCGACTTGACCGTCGCCACCACCACGCCGCGGCGCGGCTGCTCCACCGCGAGCCCTTGCGCCACCAGGCCGAGCAGCGCTTCGCGCACCGGGCTGCGCGACACGTTCAGGCGTCGCGCGAGCTCCGGCACGCTGAGTTGCTCGCCCGCATGCAGCGCGCCGTCGAAGATCGCGCTGCGCAAGGTCGCTTGCACGGCATCGACGATGCGCGTCGACCGCGTGAGCGCCGGGAGCGCCTCACCAGCCATTGATCCGCTCCCAGCGCGCCACGATCTCGGCCCCGCGCACCACGTCATAGGCGCCGTAAGCCGCGCAGGTGATGCAGGCGTGGTTGGGCAGCACGCGCACCAGGCTGCCGACCGGCAGGCGCTCGAACCACGCGGCATCATCGACCAGCACGGTGCCGTGCTCCTGATGCACGGTGTTCACCGCGAGCTTTCCCAGCCGCTGCAGCGAAACCGGGTCACACAGGTAGCCATAGCCGGCGTCGGGCAACAGACGGTTCGCGCCGATGTCCTTCGAGAGCGCGAGCGCGCCCGCGTCGAGGATGATCGTGTCGGCGTGACGCGTATGGCCGATGACTGCGGCGAGCACCGACACGGTGATGTCGTCCGCGCGGCACATCTTGCGCGAGAGCTGCGCCAGATCCCAGAACATATAGATGCCGGCGCGCGCTTCGGTCACGCCGGCGAGATGATCGGCCATCAGCACGGTCGGCGTCGAGCCGATGCTGACGATCTCGCAGGCCATGCCAGCCTGGCGAATGCGCGCCGCCGCGTTGACGGCCGCATCGCGCTCCGCCGCCGCGATCGGCACGACCGCGGCGGGTTCATCGACGCCGTAGGAATGCCCGGCATGCGCCATCACGCCGCGCAGCCGCAGCTGCGGCGAGGCGCTGATCGCGCGCGCAATCTCGACCACGGCAGGCGCATCCGGCAATTGACCGCTACGATGCTCGCCGCAGTCGATTTCGATCAGGAACGAGAGCGTGACGCCGTTCGATTCGGCGAAGCGCGCCGCGGCTTGCGCCACCTCGATCGCATCGGTCACCAGAATGAGATCGCAGCTACTCTCGCGCCGGATGCGCGCCGCATGCGCGAACTTCCCCGGCACGATGCCGCTGGCGCACAGAATGTCGCGATAGCCGTTGCGGGCGAAATACTCCGCCTCATGCAGGGTCGAGACCGTGATGGCGGATTTTTCACCATCGAGCGCGACGCGCGCGACGTCGAGCGATTTCGCGGTCTTCAGATGCGGCCGCAAATTGACGCCAAGCGCACGACAGCGCTCGCGCATGACAGCGCAGTTGCGCGCGAGGCGCGCTTCATCGAGCAGCAGACGCGGCGTTTCCAAACTCTCGAAGCTATTCGGCATCAGACCAGATCCAAAAGCCGGTGCAGCGAGGCCGCGGTGAAGTCCGGCACGGCGTCGTCGAGCGGTTTGAGCCCAATTCGGTTGTGCCAGTACACCGTCATCCCGGCGTTGCGCGCGCCCGGCACATCGGCCGCGGAGCCGGCGACGAACAGCGCGCGTCCGGCTTCGACCTGCAGCGCCGCCAGCACGGCCCGATAGGTCTCGGGCCGCGGCTTGTAATAGCCGACGCTTTCCGCCGTGACGATGGCCGCGAACGGGCCGCCGGCGCGGTTCGCCGCGATCATTCCCAGCTGCTGCGAGCAATTCGTCACAATGCCGAGCGGCACGCGACGCGCAAGCTCGGCCACGATCGCGTGCGTCTCCGGCCAGGGTGGCAGCTCGCCGAAGCGCCGCGCGAGCGTCGGCGCGAGGTCGGCCGCAAGCCCAGTCTCGGTCGCGGCGCGCGCGACCAGCTCCTCGTAGGGCACATAGGCGCCGGCCTGGTACGTGAGCTCGAGATAGCGCCGCCGCCAGCGCAAGCCTGCTTCGCGGGAGCCGGCGACCGCATTCCACAAGGTCCACGAGTCGATCAGCGCCGTGAGCAGATCGAAAACCACCGCGTCGTAACGCCTGCCCGTCATCGTTCCCTCTCCCGGCATATTTACATGTAACATGTAGAATGTAAATATGAATGGGAACGGAGGGCCGTCCATGACCATTGCGCGAGCCATCGAGGCGCTGAGCGCGACCGCGCTGCTGGTATCGGCGCTGCATGCGGCCTGCCCGGCCGCGCGCGCCGAGAGCTTCCCGACCCGGCAAGTGACGATCGTGGTCCCGTTCGCGGCGGGCGGCCCGAGCGACGCGATGGCGCGGCTGATCGCGCAGGGCCTGAGCGAGAAGATCGGCGCGCGTGTGATCGTCGAGAACATCGCCGGCGCCGGCGGCACGGTCGGCAGCGCGCGCATCGCGCGCGCCGAGCCCGACGGACACACGCTGCTGTTCGGCAATATCGGCACGCATGCGGCCAATGCCGGGCTCTACCGCCACCTGCCCTATGATCCGCAGACCGACTTCGAGCCGGTGATGCTGGTCGCGAGCGTGCCGTTCGTCGTCGCGGCGAAGCGCGCGCTGCCGATCACGGATTTCGCGAGCTTTCAGGCCTACGCGGCGGAAAAGTCCGGCGCGCTCAATTACGGCAGCGCCGGCATCGGCTCGGCCTCGCACCTCGCCTGCCTGCTGCTCGATGCCGCCATGCGCGCGCAAGCGCGCCACATTCCCTATCGCGGCGTCGCGCTGGCGATGAACGATCTCGTCGCCGGCCAGATCGATTTCATGTGCGATCAGACGGTGACGATGCTGCCGCAGATCAAGGGCGGCACGGTGCGCGCGCTCGCCGTGCTGTCGGGAACGCGGATCGCGCAATTGCCGGAGCTGCCGACCGCCGCCGAAGCGGGCCTGGACGTGCAGGTCGCAGCGTGGAATGCGCTGTTCGCGCCGAAAGGCACGCCGCGTGCGGTCGTCGATCAGGTCTTCGCGCTGACCTTCGCGGCGCTGCAGGCGGGAGCGACCCGCGCGCGCTTCGAGGAGCTCGGCGCGATCCTCCCCGCCCGCGAAGCCGCGTCACCTGACGCGCTGCGCGTGCTGGTCGCGAGCGAAGTTGCCAAATGGACGCGGGTGCTGAAAGCGAACGGGGTCACGCTGGATTAGTCGATCAAACTGCCGATAACGCGAACCAGCGGCTTTTCGTTGCCGCCAAAGCTCGCAATGGTCGCCCTCAAGATCGCTTCCGGCTCAAGACGCTCCAGCGCAAGCGGATGCCCTGCACGTTCGGCAAGGACGATGAGGAATGACAGCTGCGTCCGACCGTTGCCTTCACGGAACGGATGGATGGCGTTCAGCTCCGCAAGAAAATGCGCCGACTTGGTCGAAAAGTCCGCGGTATCGAGGTTCCTCAAGTAGCTCGACCGCGCAAGCCAGCCAAACAATGTCCGCATCTGTCGGTTGATGTGCTCGGGATAGCAGAACGCATTACCGTCCTTTGCGATCCGCACGGTACGGATTCTGCCGGCCCAAGGATAAACGTCCTGGAACAGGTGACGGTGGATGGCACGATAGTGCGTGTAGCTGAGACGTCCCGCCGGTAACGGCTCCGACGCCCGGTCCGAGGTCATCTCAGCTTCAAAGGCCTCGAGTGTGGCCTGATCGCGGGTGCCGAGGTGATTGATGAGAACCCTCGTACCCGGATAACAGTACGGGTCCGGCTCGGCCCGATACATGCGACCAAGTCAGCCCTTGCGGTAGGCGCGCACGATCTCGCGCCTGCGCTCCTCACCGGTGAGACCGCGCCGTTCGGAGTCCGCGGCCCGCTTCCTCATGTCGGAAGTCAGCTTGATGCCTTCCACCGCGCTGATCTTGGCGAAACGCTCGCGGCCGATGACCGTTCCGATCTTGGTGGTTCGCCCAGGCTTGTGTGTGCGGCCGCGTCTTGCCATGCTTGAATATACCACGGCCGGCGCGGGCCGTCTCTTACCGACTTGCGATATTTCGCCGAACGGCCCGAGGCCGGACTTCGGCGACCCGCCCGCTCAACTTAAGAAATTCTCAACGACACTTTCAGCGCACCCATGTCACGCATCGAAGTGCGATGGCATTCTAAGCCGATGAGAGCTTCTTACGAACGACGGCTTGCGGCCCTCGAAACGTCATATCGCGAGCTGCTGCTTTCCGCGTTGCAGAGATGTGCGGAAGGACGCTGGGGCTTATTCGCCCAAAATGAACCGATTCTGGATCAACTTCCTGCAGGAACGCGCCAGCGCTTTGGCGATCCAGCTGTGAAAGAGCTGCTTGAACTGGGCTCGGAAATCGAACGTCTGCGTCGGAAGTCCGGTCTGGAATCCTTCTCGCTCCATGAACAGCTCGTTCGGATACGAGCCTCGCATCATGCGAACAGTCTCGGCGAACCAAAGCTAGCTCAGCAATGGCTGGACGAATTGAATAAGTCAGGTCATTGGACGATCCGTAGCAAAATTGGGCTTTAGCAGCGCAAGGCGATCCCGATGGCGCGGCAGATCGTGATCGACTTCACGCTGGGACCGGACCGCGGCTATGACATACACCGCATCCAGAATTTCGGCGAAGCACTCTATAGCCGCTGCCGCGAGGATGGCTGGGCGTCGCTCTCGCTTGACGACGTCGATCGCGCGACCGATCAACTGCGCGTGTCTGTGCGGTCAGCTCGCCGAGTCCGCCGCGTTGCTCAGATGATCGACGAGTTGCTCGCGCAGCACTTCCTGAGCGATATCGCCCGAGTGTCCGAGATCAATCGATCGGAAGAGGTTTTCCGGTTGGGCGGGCCGCGGTAATCGGCACTCGCTTCGAGGAGCTCGGCGCGATCCTCCCCGCCCGCGAAGCCGCGTCACCTGACGCGCTGCGCGTGCTGGTCGCGAGCGAAGTTGCCAAATGGACGCGGGTGCTGAAAGCGAACG
>Ga0081539_10003163_pt1 | contig 20878 bp, 17 predicted proteins | sample TabmetS4T2R2_FD_71023 | JGI IMG/M metagenome (GOLD analysis project Ga0081539, IMG submission 71023) | Tabebuia heterophylla rhizosphere microbial communities from the University of Puerto Rico - S4T2R2 | ecosystem: Host-associated > Plants > Roots > Rhizosphere ...
CGTCGCGCAACATCACGGAAGTCTTCGTGCCGCCCGACTCAGGTTCGATGACGACCTGATTCTGGCAACCCTCGGCGGCCTGCGGCGGGAACGCGGGCTTGTTCAAATCGCGGAAGATTGATTCGAGAAGCGCGTTGAAGAACTGCTCGTCCAACTCTACGACGGCAGTGCCGGGCGGCGGCCCTCCCGCGTCCGGCGCGCGCACGGGTTCGCCCTTCGGCAGTTGCGCGTGCGGCGCGCCGACGAGAAGGAAGTATGCGAGCGCGCCGCCCACGACGAGGCCGGCGAGGAACGCGAGTATGAATTTCATCGTGCCCTCTTGTTGGAAAGTCTAGCGCGTGGGCGAAGCCGCGGGCCGCGACGCGCCCTGCTGCTGTTGGTTGATGAAGTTCATCACGCCTTGAAGAAACTGCGTCAGTTGCGCGACCGACTGCTTCACCTCTTCCGGCGTAATCTTCGTGTAGCCTTGCGGAACTTCAAACTCCGAAGGGTCAACGTCGGTCTTTAGATCGCGCATCTCCGCGACCAGATTGCCGCCCGAAACGCCCTGCACGTTGCCCGACGATTGTCCGAAGCCTTCGACTCGAAGCGGGAGGCCCGTGTCCTTATCAACGTATATGAAGGTCTCGCCCTGCACCTGCCCGGCGGAGGTCTGCGTCTGCGCGCGACCCGCGACCTTGTACTTGACGACTTGGCGCGTGTTCAAAGTCTCCTCGCCGACGCGCTCGACGCCCTGCTGGCGTTCGACGTAAGCGACTATCTGCCCCGGCGTCATCGAACGCACGGCGTCCATGTTCATGCCGGTCAGTTCCTGCGTTATCTCCGCATACTTTTTCTGCGCGGGCAGGATGAGGTAACGCTTGTCGGCCTTGTCGAGAAAAATTATCTGGCCGACGCCGGGCAGACGCGTGTCGAGCGAGTAGCGCCGGTCAGCGCCGTTACGAGCGACCTTGATTTCCGTCTGCCCGGCGGCGCGCTGCTGGCCCACGGTCGAGGCGAAGACGGCAACGGTCGCGCTGTACTTCTCAGGCTCGCGCGCCTCGATGGTCGCGCCCGTGTTGGTCGTCACGGTCGAAGAAGTCATGTTCGCGCTGTTGGCGCTGTTGACGTTGACTGAAGTGTTCGACGTTCCTTCCGAAGCGTTGGCGGACGTGTTCGTCTCCGCCGACTGCTGGCACGCCGCGCAAAGGACGGCGACCGCGAGCGCGGCGGCCAAAATCCCCTTCTTTCCTTTCATCAGACGCATGAAAATATTCTCCTCCTCCAATGGCCGAAGCGGCTCCGAAGACTCAGTTTTTAGGTGCATTTAAGCAGGAGAATAACACAAAACGATTGCGGATTGCGGAATTCGGATTGCGGATTCGTGAACGATGAGAGACACGCTGTCTCTCATCAACCTTTTCTGAGACGACGTGCGCGCCGAACCAGTCAGGAAACAGCGTCGCCTTCATCAATCACAGCAGCGACGCCTTAAACAGTCGTCAATCCGCAATCCGCAATTCAAAAGAGCGACGGCTGATTCTCCAAATCTTCCGGCCTCGTCGTGGGCTGGCCGAGCAGCAGCTTCAACTTGTTTGCGCTCGCGGGCGCGTGGCCCTCGTAGAAGTTGCTGAAGTAGGCGAAGACCTCCGGCACGCGCTCGCGCAGGCGCTCGATTGCCGCGGCCCACTTCTGCAAGTTCGCGTCGCGCTCGCGCGCAACTTCGTCGAAGCGCGTGAGATCGCGCGCGCCCATCCAGCGCACGTAGGCGAAGGCAGAGGTTGCGACGAGCGGCGCAGCCGCGCGCCACACGCGCTCGCGCGTCGCCCACTGTCCTTCGACGAGCGCAAGCGCGACGTGCCGGAAATCCGCGAGCGGCGCAACCAAGTCTTCCTCGAACCAGAAGGGGTCGCGCAGCTCTATGGCGAATCGAACGTCCGAAGGAAGCAACGGCAGAAACTCCGCGAGCGCGCGCCGGTTCTCGCGCGTCGCCTCAAACTGCGGCGGCATTTGGACGAGAACGGCGGCCAGCTTCTCGCCGAGACGACGCGCGCCGCGCAAGAACTCTTCTAAGACTTCCAACGCGCGCACGCCGCGCAGAGCGTGTTCGTGCGTTATCTCGCGCGGGAGCTTGAGCGCGAAGGTGAAACGTTCGGGCGTCTTCGACTTCCAAGCGTCGAAGGTTGAATCCGAGGGGACGGCGTAGAAGGTCGAGTCAACTTCGACGGTATCGAAGGCGCGCGCGTAAAGGTCGAGCATGTCCGGTGAGCGCGTGCCGCGCGGGTAAAAGACCGCGCGCCCGGACGCGGCTTCAGTCACCCAGTCGTCGTAGTTCCAGCCCTGACAGCCGACGTGCACGCGCCCGTTCGTCTCTTCGTTCGACTCCGATTGCGAGTTCATCTCGCCGGTTTACTCCACGCCGCAGACGTTGAGTTTCAGACTTCAAACTCGTTTCGCGCTCAGCTTAACACGCGGCGCGGCGTCCCGGCGCGCGCGCGCCGGTTCGGGCGTCAGAGCGCCGGAAGTTCCGAAAAATGTTGACAGCATCCGAAAAAATGGAGATAAACTCTGCTTGCGCGTGGCCGTGCGCGGCTTAAGTGCCTGTTTTTAAGCGTCGCGCGACGCGGGCATGATGATTGCCTCGCCGAAACGCGTATCGAAAGTTTTCGACGGCCCTCGCGCGATTTCAAGTCTGTACGTTTAGTTTCCGGCACGCTCCCGAAGGGACGGCCATCGCGTCCTCGCCGAATCCTTCCGGCGCGCGCCACACGTCTTCTTACCGCCGCTTTCATCGGGCGAACGAGCGGGTAAAGAACACAAGCGAAGTCCACAAAGGCGTCGTGCGTCCTTCGCGCGCGGCGTCGGCGTTCATTCTTCCGGTTGTTTAATTCTTCAAAGGCTTCATTTCGTTAACAGAGGTTCGTGCGCCGCCCAGAGGGCCGCGACGTTCCCCAAAGCCACTTCGGAGGAGAAAACCATGACGAAGATTTACAGACTCTTGCCGCTCGTCGCGGCCCTTCTGCTCTGCGTGCCGGCGACCGTGTTTGCGCAGACGACGGGGACGATTTCGGGCGTCGTGCAGGACGAGAAGGACGCGGCCATCCCCGGCGCGACCGTCACGGCGCGCAACGTCGAGACGAACATCTCGCGCACCGCGCAGACCGACTCGGACGGGCGCTACCGCCTTTCGGGGATGCCCGTCGGCGACTACGAGATTACGGTCGAGGCGCAGAGCTTCGCAAAGTATGTGCAGACGGGCGTCACGCTTCTGTTGAATCAAGACGCCATCGTCAAAGTCACGATGAGGCCCACGGGCGTTCAGGAGGTCGTCAACGTGACGGAGAACGCCGCGCTTCTGAACACGACGAACGCCGAAGTCGCCACGCGCTTCGACGGTCGGCGTCTCGCCGAGCTTCCGCTCGCGCCGAATCGCAACGTCTTCAACGTCGCCCTTTCAGCGCCCGGCGTCAGCCAACTCGGTCCGGGGCAGACGGGCTTCGCGCAGGGCATCAGCTACTCGTCTAACGGCGGGCGTCTGCGCTCGAACAACTTCATGATTGACGGACAAGACATCAACGACCCTTCGGTCTCCGGCGGGCAGCAGGCCATCAACAATCCCGACGTTGTTCAAGAGGTTCGACTCATCACGAACCAGTTCCTTCCCGAATACGGTCGTAACGCGGGTTCGGTGCTTCTAATCAACACGAAGTACGGAACGAACGAGTTTCACGGCACGGTCTTCTGGTTTCATAACGACAACAAGTTGAACGCGCGCAGCAACCTCGACAAGGCCGCCGGACGAACGGAAGCGCCGTTCCGCATCGAGAATCAGATCGGTTTCACAATCGGCGGCCCGCTACATCTGCCGCGCTTCGGCGAAGGGCCGGGCAAGGCATACATTTCAGGACGCGACCGAACCTTCTTCTTCGGCTCCTATCAGCGCTGGAGCGACCGCCAACTCGGTTCAGGCTTCACGCTCGTCGGCGCGCCGACCGAGGCGGGCCGCGCAGTCCTTCAGGCCGCGGCTGGCACTCGTCCGCAAGTTCAAGCGCTCCTGCGCTTCCTCCCCGCCGCTCAAACGGGCGGCGGCCCCACCCGCACCTTCACGCTCAACGGGCAGACCTTCAGCGTGCCCACAGGCAGCATCACAGGCTCAGCCGCTTCCTTCTTCGACGACCATCAGGCATCTTTCCGCGTTGACCACCGCTTCAATCAGGCCAACAGCTTCTACGGTCGCTACCTCTACGACGACGGCGACTCGGGCGGCAACGGCCAAGTGACGCCTCCGGGCCTGACGACCAAAAACGTCTTCCGCTCGCAGGCCGTCACGCTCACGCTTTCGAGCGTGATTACGCCGAACCTCGTCAACGAACTGCGCACGGCCTTCTCGCGTCTCGCCACGACCACGGCCTCCGACGATCCGAGTTCGGAGTTGATTCCGTCAATCGAAATCAACGAACTCGGCCTCCAAGGCTTCAACGCGGCGGCCAACCGCACGGCAATCGGACTGGCCGTCAACCTTCCGCAGTTTCGCTTCAACAACACCTACCAAGTCCAAGACAACCTCTCTTGGACGCACGGCTCGCACAACTTGAAGTTTGGAGCAGACATACACCGCACGCAGGTCAAGAGCTTCTTCGTCCCGACCATCCGAGGGCGTCTCGCCTACTCGACGCTCCAAAAGTTCATTGACGATGTTGCAGACCTCGCGGCTTCCGTCAACCGCCCGCTCCCCGGCGGCCAGCGGATTCAGTATTACTACTACTACGACCAATACTACTACGGTCAGGACGAGTGGAAGCTGCGCCCCAACTTCACTCTGACCTACGGCCTGCGCTACGAACTGCCGGGCAACAACTTCGACGACCTCGTGCCAATCAACAACCGCATCGTGGCGGCCAACAATAACGACGAGCGATTCCGCTTCACGCCCGTCCCGCCGCGCGACACCAACAACATACAGCCGCGCATCGGCTTCAACTGGAATCCGCGCACCTCCCAGAACGGCCCGCTCGGCTGGCTCACGGGCGGCGACAAACTCGTCATCCGCGGCGGCTACGCGCGCACACACGACAGCAACTTCATCAACATCAACCTGAACATCGCCAGCGCCTTCCCCTTCATCGCGGCAATCAGCCTACCCGCCGCCGGAGCGTTCGCCGCCATCCCAACCGCGCAGCCCGCCGGACTTAACCCGGCGACCTTTGCGCGCACAATCGTCGCCAGCGACTTCCGCGCGCCCGTCTATGACCAGTTCAGCTTCGAGACGCAGCGCGAGTTGACGCGCGACGTTGTGCTCCGCGTCGGCTACGTCGGCACGCGCGGGCGCGACCTCTTCCAGACGCTCGACGGCAATCCACGGCAGCCGACGAACAACGTCTTCATCTCGTCCGCCGCGCCCGGAAGCGCCAACAACCCTTGCCGCGTCACCGTCATTGACTCCACGAACTGCACGCGCGGCGTCATACGTCTGCGCGCCAACGCAGCCGAGAGCAACTACCACTCGATGCAAGTGAGCCTCGACAAGCGTCTCTCGCGCGGATTTTCGGGCGGCCTCCACTACACTTGGAGCGCGTTCATTGACACGGCCTCCGAACTCTTCAATCCTTCGGGCGGCGAGGTGGCCGTGTCGCAAAACTCCTTCGACCGGAAGAACGACAAGGCGCGCTCAACCTACGACCGCCCGCACCGTCTCTCCGCAAACTTCGTCTATGAGCTTCCGTGGTTCCAAGACCAGAAGGGTGCGGCGGGTCATTTCCTCGGCGGCTGGCAGGTGAACGGCTTCCTGACGTTCCAGAGCGGCGCGCCGTTCACGCCCTTGAACGGCTCAGACCCGACCGGCGCTCTAAACGGCATTGACGGACTCGTCGGAAACGCCATCCGCGCAAACGTCATCGCCCCGCTCCCGACGACGAGCGCCGAGCAGTTGTTCAATCTCATACGCGGGCAAGGCCAGCAGTTCTTCCGCCCGCTCCAGTGCAACGGCCCGACCAACAACCCGGCCACCGTCTGTGAGCGTTTCGGCAACGCCGGGCGCAACATCTTGCGCGCCGACGGCATCGGCAACCTCGACTTTGGGATAATCAAGAACACGCGCATCGGCGAGACGGCGCGCCTGCAAGTCCGCGCCGACATGTTCAACGCGACGAACACGCGCAACTTCGGCATCCCGACGGCGAGCGTCATCTCCGGCGCGTTCCTTAACCAGTGGACGACCAACGGCGGCAACCGGCGCATCATCGTCGGCGCACGTCTGGTCTTCTAAACGAACGGCGCTGGCGTAGTCCGTCCCGCGTCCATGCCGCCGTCTCAAACCGAGGGGCTGAAGATTGTGAACTCTTCAGCCCCTCTTACATGCAAGGAGTAGGGCGATGAAGAGAACGCTTCTGTGTCTCCTGTTTCTGTCGCTGTGCGCGCCGGCGCGCGCGCAAGATGCGACGCCCGCGCCCGCCGCCGAGGGTGAGAGCGCGCCCGGCGTCGAAGTCGTCAAGCACAGTTGGTCGAAGGAGCGTCTCAACTGGGAGGGCGACCCGTTCGGCGGCACGGTCGAGAACTTCGACGACCTGCGCCGTCGCTTCGCAGACCTCAGGCGCATTGACCGCGCGAGGGTTTCCGGCAACATCGGCGACGCCAGGAAGGTAGAGGTCGAGATGCGCTCCGAGCAGGTAATCAAATCGCGCCCGCCCGCCCCGCCGCGCTACGCCTTCCGCTACACGGCCTCCTTCCGTAACACCGGCGCGAAGGCCATCAAACAGATTGACTGGGACTACCTCTTCTACGATGCCGCCACCAACCAACTCGTCGGGCGCATCGAGTTGGGGAGCGACGACAAGATCGCTTCGGGCAAGAAAAAAGATATTTCCTTCTTCATCCCCACGCCGCCCTCCAAGACCATCAGCGTCCAAGCCCTCAACGACAAGGAGCGACAGGGCCTCACCGAGCAAGTCGTCGTCGTCCGCGTCCTCTACGAAGACGGCACGGTCTGGGAGAAGCACTAGCCTCTTGCTCGGCGTTATAAGCTTCTCCTTATTCAGCGCGCCTTGACCGAACGGGCCTTCGAACGTACAGTGTTCGCGTACATAAACTCGAAGGTGAAATGTATGCCTATTCAAACGACATATACGCGAGCGCGCGCGAATTTAGCCAAGCTTTGCGACGAGGTGACGAAGAATCAAGAGATAGTCATCATCAACCGACGCGGCTCCCACGACGTTGCTTTAGTCTCCGCCGAAGAGTTGTCCGGCTTGATGGAGACGGCGCACCTTCTCAGGTCTCCTAAAAACGCCGAACGCCTCTTGACCGCGCTTAGCCGGGCCAAGTTAAAGAAGCCTAGACCGAAGACCGTCGCGGCTTTGCGCGAGGAGCTTGGCCTTGGCGAAAAAGGGTAAAGGCCAAGCTCAAAAGAAGAAAGAGCGTGTGGCCGCGTTCCACCCGGAGTTCATCGAAGATTTGCGTTACTGGGTGGAGACGGATCGAAGGGTTGCGCTCAGGGCTTTCGATTTAATCGAGGCGGTGATGCGCGAGCCTTTCGTCGGAGTAGGCAAGCCGGAGCCGCTCAAGTATTTACTGGCAGGCGCTTGGTCGCGCCGCTTAACGCAGGAGCATCGAATCGTCTATCTCGTCAGTTAGGAGAGAATTGATTTCCTACAGGCGCGTTACCACTACTGACGCGCACCCGACAGCATCGCCTGCTTGACGCCGCCGTGGGGCGGTGATAGGGTGACAGCCCTTGAAGGCCGGTCGCAAAGTTTCGAGAGAGACGGGCCGAAGCGTTCTTTGTAAGTTTGAGTTTCATCGCTGATTCAGTCTCTTTGGAGACTGACCGTCGCAGGTCGTAAGGGAAGCCGGGTGAAAAGCCCGCACGGTTCCCGCCACTGTGAACCGGCGATTCGTGTCGCGCGCTTCTCCGCTAGGTCGGAGGTCACTCGAACCCGCGTGTTCGGGGAAGGCAAACGCGCGCGGCGCGTCCGAGCCGGGAGTCAGGAAACCTTGCCTGCAAGGATAGCCGTTAGCTGTTAGCTATTGGCTGTTAGCTTTTCGTCTTTGCTAACAGCCAATAGCTAACAGCTAACAGCTTTTTTGACGGAGGCGACCGCTTACGCTCCGGGAAAGGGCGAGTGGCGTCGGGCATTAAGCGTTCAGCACTCAGCACTCAGCCGTCAGCTAAAACAAAAAGCTGAAAGCTGACTGCCGCAATGCTGAAAGCTATCCAACCGGCACGCCCTCGGTCTTCCAACGCGGAAGACCGAGGGCGTTTTCGTTTCGTGTCGCGCCGGAAAAACTTCCGCTTCAAGTTTTGCCTTCCGCTTCTCCTCCGTTTGAGCGCGCGCGCCTTTCGCCGTTCGACGTTGGAGGAATTTCGAGATGAGTAGAAAGCAGTTCACACGCACAATCGTTCTGGCATTGGCGCTCGCGTTCGCGTGCGCCGCTGCGTCCGCGCAAGACCGGGGCGCGACCGTTTCGGGCCGCGTCACAGACCCGCGGGGCGCTAACATTCAGGGCGCGACGGTCAAACTCTACGCGCGCGAGCGCACGCAGATACGCTTCTCGACTACGACCGACTCGGCGGGCGCGTTCCGCTTCGAGCGACTCGCGGCGGGCGCGTACCTAGTCGAAGTAGAGGCCGCTGGCTTCGCGCGTAGCAACGCGCGCGAGGTCGCAGTCGCGCGCGGCGCGTCCGCGTCGCTCGACGTTCAACTCGAAGTCGCGGGCGTCTCGACCGAAGTCGTCGTCACGGCAGCCGACACGCCGCAGACGGTTGACGAAGTGTCGAAGGCCGCGAGCGTCGTCACGCGGCGCGAGTTGGAGGAGCGCGACGAGGCGACAATCGCCGAAGGACTGAGAACGGTTCCGGGCCTTCGCGTGCAGCAACTCGGCGGCCCCGGCGCGCTCGTCTCGATTAAGACGCGCGGGCTGCGAAGCCAAGACACGTCGCTTCTCATTGACGGCCTGCGCTTCCGCGACCCGACCGCGCCGCAGGGCGACGCCTCCGGCTTCCTTTCCGACTTCGTCGTCACGGACACGGGCCGCGTCGAAATACTTCGCGGCTCTGGCTCGTCGCTCTACGGCACGAACGCAATCGGCGGCGTCGTCAACGTCGTCACCGAAGAAGGCGGCGGCCCTTTCCGCGGCGAACTCTTCGCGGAAGGCGGCGGGTTGGGCTTCGCGCGCGGACGCGCGCAGGTTTCAGGCGCGGCGGGCGAGGCCGACCGAATCGTTTACAGCGCAGCCGTCTCGCACCTCAACGTCTCGCGCGGCGTTGACGGCGACGACGCCACACGCAACACCAGCGCGCAAGGCCGCGCACTCTTTCGTCTCACGCCGACCGCGACTCTGGCCGCGCGCTTCTACGCCTCCGACACCTTCACCCAACTCAACGAAGAGCCGCAGGCCGTCGGCCACGTTCCCGCGAGCGGCATCGTCGAAGCGCGCCCGGTCTCAAACGCGGAACTCCGGCGCTACGAGTCGGGCACGCCTCTTTCACAACTCAACATCGGCAACGCGACGTTCCTGCCCGCCGCGAACGATGCAGACAACTCGCGCGCCGGACGCTTCTTCAGCGGCGCGCTCACGTTCGCTGAGCGTCTGAACGAAACGTTCGGCTACGCCGTCACTTATCACGGCCTCCGTACGCGCAACTCTTTCCGCGAAGGCCCGGCAGTTCCCGGCGACCCGGCGGACTTCTTCTTCGAGCCTCAAGGCTCGACGCGCAACAACTTCGACGGCTCGATTCACACCGTTAACGCGCGCACCGATTTTCGTCTCGGCAGTCACAATCTCGTCAACGCTGGCTACGAGTTCGAGCGCGAGAGTTACCTCAATCGCTCGTTCGACGTGACGCCAGCAGGCAACTCGACCGTTGACGTGAGCGAACGCAGTCACTCCTTCTTCGTTCAAGACCAACTACGCTTCCTCGAAGACCGCCTGCAACTCGCGGCGGCCTTCCGCGCGCAAACCTTCCGCTTGAGCGCGCCGCGCTTCACGCCGACGACGGGAGCGCCCTTCGCGAACATAACTTTCGACTCGCCGCCCAATGCCTACACGGGCGACGGCTCAATCGCCTATCTCTTCCGCTCGACCTCGACGAAGCTTCGCGCGCACGCGGGCAACGGCTACCGCAAGCCCTCTCTGTTCGAGCGCTTCGGGACGTTCTTCAGCGGCTTCTTCGGCTTCAGCGCGCTCGGCGACCCGCGCCTCGCGCCCGAACGCTCCGTCGCCTTCGACGCAGGACTCGACCAGACGCTCGCCTCAAATCGCGTCCGACTTTCGGCGACATACTTCTACACGCGCCTTCAAGAAGTCGTCGGATTCGGCGACACGCCGAACGACCCGTTCGGGCGCTTCGGCGGTTTCGTCAACACGGGCGGCGGACTCGCGCGCGGCATCGAGTTGAGCGCTTCGGTTGCGCCGGCGCACGCCTTCGACCTCTTCGCCTCTTACACCTACACGAACAGCGACCAGCGTCGCCCCGTTATTGAAAACATCCTCCGCTCGCTCTCGATTCCCAATCAACAGTTCACGCTCGTCGCCACGGGGCGCTTCGGGCGTCGCGTCGCGGTCAACTTCGACCTCGCGGCGTCGAGCGACTACCTCGCGCCGATCTTCGACAACCGCGATTTCCGCACGCGCGCCTATCGCTTCGACGGCATATTCAAGGCCGACTTGACCGCCGGCTACACTTTTCCGCTAACAGACTCGCGCCGCCTGCGCCTGTTCGGCAAGATAGAAAACCTCTTCGACCGCGACTACTACGAGAACGGTTTCCGCACGCCCGGCGCGAGCGCGCGCGCGGGCGCATCGTTGAGTTTTTAGTTGACATTGAACGTGACGGAAGCGGGCGTTAACCACCGCAGGCACAGAGAGCACGGAGGGGGCACAGAGATTTAGAATTTGAAATCTCAAATTTGAAATTCTTAAATTCCTCTGTGCAATCTCCGTGTCCTCTGTGCCTGCGGTGGTTAACTGCCGCCGCTTTATGTGAAACCGAGCGGACAAAGTTCAACCCATGGAAACGCTGACGCAAAAGCCGACGCTCGTCGAAGGAGAAGACTTTTACCGCGAGGGCGCTGCCGTAGTCTTCACGGCGCGTTATCATCTGCGCCGGGGCTACTGCTGCGAGAGCGGCTGTCGTCACTGTCCGTTCCGCAGCTTTGAGGAAATTGTTAATGATGAGAACGTCGCTGAAGAAGTCGTCGAATAAATCTGTAGGGGCAGGGCTTGTCCCTACCCGCTTTAACGTTAAAAGCGGCGCTGACCGTAACGGACGGCGCGCGGGCAGGGACAAGCCCTGCCCCTACATCTTTGTCAGCATTGTTCTTTTAATGTTCGCGTTGCTGGTCGGCGCGTCGTGCGGTCGGAGTGATAATCGCGCGACCGGCGCGCAAGCGAACAAGCCCGCGCGCATCATATCGCTCACGCCGAGCACGACGGAGATTCTCTACGGCGTCGGCGCGTTCGACCGCGTCGTGGCCGTCTCGGATTATTGTTCGTACCCGCCGGAGGTTGCGAAGTTGCCGCGCGTCGGCGGTTGGACGAACCCGAACCTTGAGCAGGTTGCGGCGCTTCATCCAGACCTCGTCGTCTTCTGGGACTCGCAGGCGCAGTTCGTCAAAGACAAGATCGAACAGATGGGCATACGCACGCTGAGCGTTCCGAGTCGCACGCTCGAAGACGCCTACACGGCAATCGAACAGATCGGACGCGCGACGGGAAACGTGGACGAAGCGAAGCAACTTCTTGAACGCACGCGCGCGAGCGTCGAGACGATTCAAGTGCGGACTGAGAGCCTCCCGCGCCGGCGCGTGCTCTGCGTGGTTGACCGCGTGCCGGGAACTCTGCGCGACCTCTACACGGCGGCGGACGGAAGTTTCCTCGCGCAACTGATTCAAGCGGCGGGCGGCGAGCCGGTCTCACCGCCCGCGCGCGAGGGCTGGGGGAAGTTGCAGAAGGAGGCCGTAGTCGCGCTCGACCCCGACATCATTATTGACCTCATGATGCAGAAGCCCGAAGGCGGACTCGCCGAAGACACGCTGTCCGTCTGGAAGGAGCTTTCGAGTTTGCGCGCCGTGCGCGAGGGGCGCGTCTATGCGGTGCGCGACGAGGCGGTGCTTCACCCTTCGCAGTTCGTCGGCGACACGGCGCGCAAGTTTGCGGAGTTGATTCACCCGGAAGTGTTTCAGAAGAAATGATAAATGATGAGTGCGGAATGATGAATTAAGACGAGCGCCCTTGTCTTCATTCATCATTCATCATTCCGCATTCATCATTTCAAAAAATTAGTGGACGTTGTAGCACTGGAGAGTGAGAGAAGCGGCGCGCTCATAGAGGCGCGCGGGGTCAGCTTCGCTTACGCGCCCGCCGCGCCGGAGGTCGTGCGCGGCGTGTCGCTCGCGGTCGAGCGCGGGCGGCTGTCGGCGCTCATAGGCGCGAACGGGTCGGGCAAGTCAACGCTCGTCAGGCTTCTCGCGGGGCTTCTCAAACCCTCGCGCGGCGAAGTCGTGTTCGACGGCGTGCCGCTCGCGCGGATTGAGCCGCGACTTCGCGCGCGCCGCGTCGCTTACGTGGCGCAGACCATCTCGACCGTCTTCCCGTTCACCGCGCTCGAAGTCGTGTTGACGGGACGAAGCCCTTACACGATGCGCTTCCGCTTCGAGTCGGCGCGCGACTTGGAGGCCGCGCGCGCCGCGCTCTCGGCAGTTGACGCAGCGCACCTCGAAGCGCGGCCCGTCACGGAGCTTTCGGGCGGCGAGCGCCAGTTGGTCGCGCTCGCACGCGCGCTCGCGCAGCAACCCGAATGCCTTCTGCTCGACGAGCCTTCCGCCGCGCTCGACCTCAAGCACCGCGCCGGACTCATCAGACACCTTCGACGCCTGCGCGACGAGCAACGTATGACCGCGCTCATAATCACGCACGACCTGATGCTCCTCGATCCCGTCTTCGACTCCGTCTTCGCAATGCGTCGCGGCGAGGTTGCAGCCGCGGGCGCGCCTTCCGAAGTGCTCAACGAAGACACGCTCGCGGAAATCTACGGCGACGAACACGTCCGCGCGCGACAGGCTTTCGGTCGCACGTTCGTCTGGTCGGAACTCTAACGATTTTGGATTTTAGATTTTGGATTTTGGATTTGCGATTTAGAATGAGGTGCTTGGAATGGAAGGCGCGCGTGAGTTGGAGTTAAATCCAAAATCCAAAATCCAAAATCTAAAATCGGCGGCTGCCGGTGTGCGCTTGCGCCGCGCTCTCCTCTGGTTGTCGCTCATTCTTCTCGCCACGACGATAATCGCGCTGTGGGTCGGATACCAGCGTCTCGACTTGTTGGCTTTGAGGACTGACGAGCGCGCGCGTCTAATCTTTTTCGAGTTGCGTCTGCCGCGCGTCGTGATGGCGGGTGTTGTGGGCGCGTCGTTGGGCGTTGTGGGCGCGGCGTTGCAGGCGATGTTCAGAAACCCTCTGGCCGAGCCTCTGACGCTTGGCGTGTCGGGCGGCGGCGCGTTGGGCGCGAGCGTTGCGATTGCGTTCGGGATGGGGGCGCGCGTCGCGGGGCTGCCCGTTGTTTTCGTCGCGGCGTTCTTGGGAGCGTGCGCGTCGGTGGTAGTCGTCTACCGGCTCGCGCGGACGGGCGCGACCGTTTTGCCGGGCGCGCTTCTGCTGGCGGGCATAGTCATTAACACAATCGCGGCGGCTGGCGTCGTCGTCTTACAATACTTCGCCGACTACTCGCGCGCGCTCCAAATTCTGCGCTGGACAATCGGCAGCCTCGACGTTGTGGGCTTCGACCTCGTCTGGCGAATGCTCCTGTTCCTCGTGCCGGGCTGGATAGTTCTGCTCGCGCTCGCGCGCGACCTGCACCTGCTCGCGGTTGACGAGGAGACGGCGCAGAGCCTCGGCGTCAACGTGCGCAGGAGCGAGCGTCTGGTTTACGTCGCTTCGTCTCTATGCGTCGGCGTGACGGTCGCGGTCGGCGGAACTATCGGCTTCGTCGGATTGATAGTGCCGCACGCCGTACGCCTTCTCTTTGGCGAAGACGTGCGGATAGTTCTTCCGTGCTCGTTCGTTCTGGGCGCGGCGTTTCTGATGCTCGCCGACGCCGTTGCGCGCACGGCGCTCGGCGCGGGCGAACTCCCCGTCGGCGCGATAACGGCGCTCGCGGGCGGGCCTGTCTTCCTGTGGCTGCTGAGACGACAGCAGCGCTACACGGCGATGTGATAGAAGCCGTCAGCTTTCAGCTTTCAGCCGTCAGCTTTTTTTCGTGCTGACGGGAGCTACGTTTTAACTTCAACATGAGACGTGTTGAAAAGTTGGAAGCTGACCGCTGACCGCTGAAAGCTGAAGGCTATTTATGAGTATTGCGACGAAGCATGGCGACAAGGGCGAGACGGGGCTGATTGGCGGCGCGCGCGTGTCGAAGGCAGACCTGCGCGTGGAGGCTTACGGGACGGTTGACGAGTTGGGCGCGGCGCTTGGGTTCGCGCGTTCCATCTGCGACGACGAAGAAGTACGCGAGTTGACGAAGGCGATTCAACGCGAGTTGTTCACGGTCGCGGGCGCGATTGCGAGTCCGGCGGGCGGCGAGGAATCTAAGACGACTTACGTCACGCCTGAGATGGTCGAGGCACTGACGGCGCACGTCAATCGCATTGAAGCGACCGAAGGCATTTTGTCGGACTGGTCTCTGCCGGGCGAGCACGCGGCTGCCGCCGCCTACGACGTTGCGCGAACAATCTGTCGCCGCGCCGAGCGAGCCGTCGTGCGCCTCGCGGAAACGGGCGTCGAGTTGAACGCGCACGTCACGCCCTACCTCAACCGCCTCTCAGACCTTCTCTGGCTCTTGGGCCGGCTCTTGGAGTTGCGCGCCGGAATAGACGCGCGCCTGCGCGACGACGAACACGGCGGCCCGCGCTGGTCGCGCGCTTGGTGACAAACTGAAACGCGCCGCAATGTCGCGCGACGGCGCGTCGTCGCTCGCGCGCAAGAGGGGAAGAAACGCGCGCGTCATCCGCACGACGCCCCAGAAGTTTATTTCAAAGAGCCACTCGAAATCTTCGTCGCTCAACTGCTCGAACGTGCCGCCGCCGGCGACGCCCGCGTTGTTGACGAGCACGTCCAAGCGTTCGTGCTCGGCGGAGACCTGCGCGGGGAAGCCGGCGACCGCGGCGCGGTCTGCAACGTCGAGGCGATGCAGGCTGACGCGCACGCCGCTTGCGCGCAAGAGTTGCGCGGTCTCCGAAAGTCCCGACTCGTTCACGTCGGCGATGGCGAGATTACAGCGGCGACGCGCGAGACGAAGGAGCAGGCCCGTCTCCGTGAAGCCATCTATCTGGTCTGTAACGACCGAAGCGCGTCCCGCGCGTATCGCGCGGAAGAGGTCTGCGTTAGGGACGAGGCAGAGGCGTTGATCCCAAGGGTTGTACCGCGGCGTGAAGTGACGCAGGTCGTAATCAGCGCCGAGTTGACGGCGCACGCCCTTCGCAATCATGCGCTTCATCACACGGAGGCGCGAGCGCGCGAGCGTGTAGAAGAACATTGCGACCAGAACGTTCTTCCAGCGCGCGAGCGCGTAAGCTATGCGCGGGGGCAGGCGCGTGCGCAGCCAGTTCGCTATACGGTCTTCGGCTGGTATGGAGGCGACGTAGCTCGGCGAGCGTTGTAGCATCGTTACGTGCGCGGCGCGCTCGGCCAACGCGGGGACGAGCGTGACGGCGGTTGCGCCGCTCCCGATGACGACGACGCGCTTCCCGGCGTAGTCTAAGTCTTCGGGCCACTTCTGCGGGTGGACGACGCGCCCACGGAAGCGTTCGACGCCTTGCCATTCGGGCGTGTAGCCGCTCTCGTAGTCGTAGTAGCCCGTGCAGAGGAAGAGGAAGTTGCAGGTGAGACTGACGACGGCCTTGTCAGTCTCCGCTTCCACCGTCCACTTCGCCGCTTCGGAAGACCAGGAGGCGCGACGGACGCGATGGCCGTAGCGTATCTTCTTATCAATGCCGAACTCGCGGGCGGTCTCGCGTATGTAGTTGAGTATGGAGGGGCCGTCGGCGATGGCCTTCGCTTCGCTCCACGGGCGGAAGCTGTAGCCGAGCGTGTACATGTCGGAGTCGGAGCGCACGCCCGGATAGCGAAACAAGTCCCACGTCCCACCCAACGACGCGCGCCCTTCGAGTATGGCGAAACTCTTTTGCGGACACTCCCTCCGAAGGTGACACGCCGCGCCCGGCGGGAAACGGCTCACGGCGCGACGCATTGTAAGACAGAGCGGCGTCGCCCGGCAATTCTACGTGGCGCGGGAGAGAAGTGATTGCCATTGGTAGTAGAATCCGCGACGTGGCGCGGCTGCGACGGCAATACGGTCGGGGTCGCTGGCGGAAGCTGAAAGGGATTGCAACGGTGCGGCTGCTCGATGGTACGATACACACGGCGGAAGTCCTTGGCGCGTGCGCTGTCGCCTTCGGCTTAACATGCGCGCGACACGCAAAGACGATTCCGAGTTTCGTGTGATTTCGTGGATAAATTTGGGGACGGAAAAAGATAGTCCACGAACTCACACGAAACGACACGAAGCGAAAGACTGTGAGCCGTTGAGGAGTTAGGTGATCAAAATTGTGGCCGTCATGCTGTATTAAAATACAGAAGCTGGAAAGGAGCGCCGACCCGATGGAAGTAACGATGGAGATGAGCGAAGACGTGCTCTCCGCGTTGCGCCGCTCGCCGGAGGAGTTTGCGCGAGAGATGCGTCCGGCGGCGGCGATTTACTGGTACGAGCGCGGCGAAATCTCGCAGGAGAAGGCCGCGCAGGTCGCCGGTCTGGATCGCGCGGATTTCCTTCTGGCGTTAGCGCGCGAGGGCGCGGAAGCGTTCGTCGTGGATTTCGCCGATCTCGAAAAGGAACTCCAACGTGGCTGAACGCCCTGCGGTCAACGCCTCGCCGCTCATCTTCCTTTCACGTTCCGGCCTTCTCGATCTGTTGCAGATGGCTTCCCCGAATCGGCTGCTATACCGTGCTAAAATATGAGCGAAAAAGGAGCGCTGCCTTTAATGGACATTACGTTGACGCCAGACTTAGAGGAACTGATTAATCAAAAGATCGAAAGCGGGTTATACAACTCGGCCAGCGAGGTCGTTCGAGAGGGGCTGCGGCTTTTGAAGGAGCAGGACGAGTTGAAAAGGGTGCGGCTGGAAGAGTTGCGCCGCGACGTGTTGCAAGGGTACGAGCAGGCCCAGCGGGGCGAGTCCGCGCCGCTGGATGTCGAGGCCATCAAAGCCGAGGGCCGCGAACGTCTCGCCGCGCGCCAGCGGGAGGGATCGTAAGTGGCGACGGTACTCGTCACCCCGCTGGCGCGTCAGGACTTGAGCGACATCTGGGATTACGTCGCCGAGCACAGCGTCGAACGAGCCGACAAGCTGCTTGATCTGATTCACGAAAAATGTCTCACGCTGGCCGAATTCCCTGAAATGGGCCGCGCCCGCCATGAGCTGCTGGTGAACCTTCGCAGCTCCGTAGTCAGGAACTACGTCATTTTCTACCAGCAGATACCAGACGGCATCGAAGTGCTGCGGGTGCTGCACGGCGCGCGGGACATACCCCGCGCCTTCGATGAGATGATTGACGAATTGAAGAACGACCGGGAGCAAAGAGAAGAGTCTGACTAACCATCACGCCACAACCGCGCAACCACGCAAAACCGCCGCAAAGGAGTTTTCCACAACATGCCCCGCCCGTTGAACCTCATATTTATCGCATCGCTGCTGCTGACCGCCTCGGCACGAAGCGTAGCGGCGCAGGGCGGCGAGCCGTCGCGCGAGCCCGTCCTACGTATTGAAATCGGCAGACACTCCGCCCCTGTCCGAGGGATCAGTACCGATGCACAAAACCGTTTTCTTGTCACAGCTTCTGATGATAAGACTGCGCGGGTCTGGGAACTCGCCACTGGGAGACTGCTGCGAGTTTTGCGTCCGCCCGTCGGCGCACTTGCCGACGGGGTGCTTTATGCCGTCGCTCTCTCACCTGATGGCAATACGGTTGCTATCGGTGGGTTGACAGGCATCGAGTGGGACAAGGCTTGTAGTATTTACTTGTTTGACCGCGAGAGTGGACAACTGAGGCGGCGGATCACCGGCCTACCAGAAGCCATCATTCACCTCAGCTATTCCCCTGATGGTCGCTGGTTGGCGGCGGCATTAGGTAGTAAGGGTGTCCGCATCTTTGAGACAAGTGGTTATACACCGGCGGGCGCCGATTCCAATTGTTCCGCAGACCATGTTGGCTTTGACTCGTCAGGTCGGATAGCCACTACGTGTGCCGAAGGCGCGGTACGACTGTACCAGCTAACCGCTAAGGGCAAGTTGCAGCAAATAGCTAAAGGCGCGGTTGGAAGCAATGCATTTCCTTCAGGAATCAGTTTCGCTCCCGACGGTAGCAAGATCGCAGTTGGCTTTCGTAATTCGACGCGCGTAGTTGTGTTGTCGGCGCGTGATCTAACACTCCTTTATGAGCCGACCACGGCTGATGTGGATAACGGAAGTTTAAGTAGAGTTGCGTGGTCGGCTGACGGAAGCAGATTGTACGCAGGCGGGCTCTACTATAAGATGGGGCAAGGTCAAATTCGCGAGTGGGCAGATGGAGGACGCGGGGCCTTTCATGACATAAGTGCAGCGGCCAATTCCATATTAGATTTGCTGTCGATGCATGATGGAGGCTTAGCATATGCTACAGGCGAGCCTAGTTGGGGACGGCTAAATGCTGAAGGGCGACGTGTCGTATTAAGTGGTGAAGACACCTCGAATTACAGCGATTCCACCGACACCTGCAAGCAACGAAGCAAGTTACATCTCAGTTCAGATGCCACATACATTCAATATCCTTGGTGGGGATCATTCATGCAGTTTTCCGTGCTTGGGCGGCAGTTGGGGCCCAATGTCACATCGGCGCAGCTAGCACCACCAAACACTACGAGTCTCAACATCACCGATTGGTGCGATACGTTTGCACCTAAGCTTAATGGCAAAGTGCTGCCGCAGTTTGAAAATGAAAAATCACACAGTCTGGCCATCGCTCCCGATTCTTCACGCTTTGCTTTGGGTGCAACCCTTCTCTTACGCCTCTTTGACTTGAATGGCAAGCAACTCTGGGCAGTAGGTCCTGTGGGTCAAACAGGGCTAGTTAACATTTCCAGTGACGGTAGGTTAATAGTAGCAGCTTCTTCAGATGGCGTAATCAGATGGCGTCGCATGATAGACGGTAGGGAGTTGCTCGCCTTCTTCCCGCACGCTGACAAAAAGCGTTGGGTGCTCTGGACGCCATCAGGCTATTACGATGCCTCTGCGGGCGCGGAAGACCTCATCGGCTGGCACGTCAACAACGGGCGCGACGCGGCGGCTGACTTCTTCCCCGTCGGGCAGTTTCGCAACGTCTATTACCGCCCCGACGTGGTCTCGCGCATCCTGCGGACAGCCGACGAGCAGTTGGCGCTCAAAGAAGCGAACGAGGAGGCGGGGCGTAAGCAGCAGCAGGCTTCGCTGGCGCAGATGCTCCCGCCCGTTGTCGAGATCGTCTCGCCCTCTGACGGCGTGGAGGTCGCGTCGAACGAAGTCACCGTGCGCTTCCGGCTGCGGACGCCTTCGGGCGAGCCTGTGACGGAGGTGCGCGCGCTCGTTGATGGGCGGCCTGCGAACGCGGAGCGCGGCCTGTCGCTCAAAGCAACGGGAACGGAAGCGTCGGGCGAGCGCGAGTTGCGCGTGAGCGTCCCCGAAGGCGAGAGCCAAGTCGCCGTCATCGCGTCGAATCGCTTCACGACGAGCGTTCCGGCGACCTTGCGCGTGAGAGCGCGAAAGAGCGGCGCGAGTTCAAACAACAACGCGTCGTCTGGCACTACAGCGAGCGCGGCCTTCGAGATCAAGCCGAAGCTATACGTGCTGGCCGTCGGCGTGAGCAACTACGCAGACCCGAAGCTCAAGCTCTCCTTCGCCGCTAAGGACGCGACCGACTTCGCCGCGGCCCTTGAGCGACAGAAGGGCGGGCTGTACCGCGATGTAGTCGTCAAATTGCTGACCGACGAGCGCGCGTCGAAAGACGAGATACTCGACGGGCTTGAATGGATTCGTAAGGAGACCACTTCGAAAGACGTTGCGATGGTCTTGTTCGCCGGCCACGGCGTCAACGACCAGAACGGGCGCTACTTTTACCTTCCCTTCAACACAGACCTCGAACGCCTGCTCCGAACGGGCGTCTCCTTCGAAGACATCAAGAACACGGTCTCGGCGCTCGCCGGAAAGACGCTCTTCTTCATTGACACGTGCCACTCCGGGAACGTGCTCGGAACGCGCCGCGCGCTCAACCTAGACATGGTCGGCGTCGTCAACGAGCTTTCGAGCGCGGAGAACGGAGCGGTCGTCTTCGCGGCCTCCACGGGCAACCAGTTTTCGCTTGAGAATCCGTCTTGGAACAACGGCGCGTTCACGCTCGCGGTGGTAGAGGGCATCGGCGGGCGTGCAGACTACGACAAGTCGGGCCGGGGTCGCATCACAATCAACATGCTCGACCTGTACATCTCCGAGCGCGTCAAGGAACTCACGAGAGGACAGCAGACGCCCACGACCGCAAAGCCGAGCACAGTGCCCGACTTTCCCGTAGCGTTGAAGAAGTAAGAACCGTTCGCCCACGCGCTTTGGCGATTCCGCGCGCTCGTCGGCCTGCTCACACTTCGCCGCTCACAATCGTCAACACCACTTCGCGCTCGCGCCCGCCGTCGAACTCGCAGAGGAATATGCCCTGCCACCGACCGAGTATAGCGGTTTGCAATTGAATGCGACTACTGAGGGATGATTGTAGGGGCAGGGCAAGTCCGCGGCCCGCTCGGTTTCGCCAGCAATGGGCAGGGACAAGCCCTGCCCCTACAGTTTTGACATC
>Ga0081539_10003164_pt1 | contig 20878 bp, 18 predicted proteins | sample TabmetS4T2R2_FD_71023 | JGI IMG/M metagenome (GOLD analysis project Ga0081539, IMG submission 71023) | Tabebuia heterophylla rhizosphere microbial communities from the University of Puerto Rico - S4T2R2 | ecosystem: Host-associated > Plants > Roots > Rhizosphere ...
CGCCGAGCGGGTGACCGCCCTGCAGCTCACCCCTCGGCCCTACCCCTAGCCCGCGATCAAGCAATCCGGGGTCGATCAAGCAATCCGGGGTCGATCAAGCAATCCGGGACCGGCCGCAGAATCTCTGGCTGCCTTTCTTCCCGCCGAAGTGAACGCTTTCGCCGGTCATTTCGGCGGGAAAGGGGCCACGGGCAGGGCGGTTGCCGAGCACCCCGGGCGAAATCGGGAGGCGAACTGTCGGTGCCGGTTGACACCATCGTCGGGTGACCCTCGTTCCCTACCGTCGTGTGCTGCGCCTGCCGGGCGTCGCGCGCCTCCTCGGTTTCGCCGTTCTCGCCCGGATCCCGCACATCACCGCCGGAATGGTGATGACGCTGCACGTCGTGATCGGGCTGGACAAGGGATACGGCGCCGCTGGGCTGGTCGCGACAGTCACGACCGTCGGCCAGGCCCTCGGGTCGCCGTGGCGGGGGCGGGCGGTCGACAAGGTCGGGCTGCGGCGTGCACTGGTGCCATCGGTGGTCGCCGAGGCGTTCGTGTGGGGCGCCGCGCCGTTCGCGACGTACCGGCAACTGCTCGTGCTCGCCGCCGTGGCCGGGCTGCTCGGCCTGCCGATCTTCACGGTGGTCCGCCAGTCGCTGGCTGTCCTGGTCCCCGTGGATGACCAGCGACCGGCGTTCGCGCTCGACTCGATGGGTACCGAGCTGACGTTCATGATCGGACCCGCCCTCGGCGTGTTCGTGGCGACCCAGTTCGGTACCCGGGTCGCGCTGGTCGCCGTCGGTGTGACAACGGTCGTGGCGGGCCTGTCGCTGATCGCCATCAATCCGCCGACCCGAAGCGCACCGGTGGTTGCGCCGCTCGACGGACGGGACGAGGCCGGGCCGGGATCGATCGCGGCGGCGGCGTCGGGTCCCAGGATGGGATCCGGCGAGGGGGCGCCGCATGAGCGGGTTCCGCGCGCGCAGTGGTTCGACGCCCGCCTGGCGGCGGTCTTGGCGGCGACCACTGGTGCGCTCGTGGTGCTCGGCGGGACGGACGTGTCCGCCGTGGCGCACCTGCGGGACACCGACGCCATCGGGTTCACCGGCGTGGTCTTCCTCGCCTGGAGCATCTCCTCACTCCTGGGTGGCCTGGTCTTCGGCGCGATGCGCCGGCCGGTGTCGCCGTTCGTCCTCTTGCTCCTGATGAGCCTCTTCACGATCCCGATGGGCCTGGCGCCGGGCTGGGTGGGGCTCACTCTGGCGATCTTCCCCGCCGGGCTCCTGTGCGCGCCCGTGCTCAGTGCCACCACGGCGGCCGTGAGCCGCCTGGTCCCCGAGGCGGCCCGGGGGGAGGCCATGGGGTGGTACGGCTCCGCGATGACTGCCGGCATCGCCGTCGGTGCGCCGATGGCCGGCTGGGTGATCGACGCCACGTCGTCTCCCGGCGGCTTCGCGGTGGTCGGCTTCGTGGGCACCGCCATGGCCGTGCTGGGGGTGCTGGTGGAGCGGTTGCGCGGCAGAAGCGATGGAGTGCGGCGCGAATCGGTCGAAGCGGACGCCGCGGATGTGGAACGCGATGTTTCCAGCCTGATACGCTGAGAAACTGACCGACCGGATCCTCAGGGTCCGGTGCGCCAAGTGGAGATCCTCCCACCCGTCGCCAAGCCGCTGGTGCGGCAGGACGGCGCCGGGTAACGGTCCGCCCCACCCGTCGGTGGGGCGCTCCGCCCTACCCGGGCGGAGCCCGCCGTTCCGGTTGTGGCCGGAGCGGCGCTGGTCCGTTCGAGGCACCCACCGCGCCCGCGCAGGGAGCCTCTCCCATGCGCCGGTGGTCTCCGATACGGCGTGAAGGAGCACCACATCAGCGAGCCCCGGATAAACGACCGCATCCGCGTTCCAGAGGTGCGGTTGGTCGGCCCCAACGGGGAACAGGTGGGCATCGTCCGGGTTGAGGACGCGTTGCGCCTGGCCCAGGAAGCCGATCTGGACCTGGTCGAGGTCGCGCCCTTGGCGCGGCCCCCGGTCTGCAAGCTCATGGACTTCGGGAAGTTCAAGTACGAATCGGCGATGAAGGCCCGCGAGGCGCGCAAGAACCAGGCGCACACGGTCCTCAAGGAGATCCGGCTCCGCCTCAAGATCGATCCGCACGACTACGGCACCAAGCGAGGCCACGTCGAGCGGTTCCTCAAGGCGGGAGACAAGGTCAAAGTCATGATCATGTTCCGTGGTCGCGAGCAATCGCGCCCGGAGATGGGCTACCGCCTGCTGCAGCGGATGGCGGCGGACGTGGCCGAGTTCGGCTACGTCGAAAGCACACCCAAGCAGGACGGCCGAAACATGATCATGGTGATCGGCCCGCACAAGAAGAAGGCCGAGGCGAAGGCGGAGCAGCGTCGGCGGAGGGACGACGCCGCGGAGTCCGCTGCCGCTGCGGCGCCGGTCGAGGCGGCCGCAAACGGCACGGCCGGAAGGACCGGAGTGGCGGCGTCCGCTGGTAGAGCCAGAACGGCCGGGAGGACGGAAGCGGCAGCGTCCGCCGCTGCAGGTGGCGCCGCCGACGCGGCCGACGCTCCGTCCCGCCTTGTCGCCAGCCCGTCGTCGCAGGCGTCGAGCACCGCAGCGAGCACGGCGTCCGGCCCGGAACCGAGCACGGCGTCCGGCGCGGCACCGACCACGGCGTCCGGCCCGGAACCGAGCACGGCGTCCGGCGCGGCACCGACCACGCCGTCCAGCAGGGCACCGAGCACGCCGTCCAGCAGGGCACCGAGCACGGCGGCCGGCCCGGCACCGAGCGCGGCACCGAGCACGGCGTCCAGCACGGCACCGCGACCTGGCCCGCGTCCTGGCCCGCGCCCGGGACCCACTCCAGGGCGTCCCCCCGCGCAGGCAGCCACCCCGGGTCCGGCGCCGAGCGCTCCGCGCCCCGGCCCGAGCCGCACCGCAAGCGGTTCGTCCGCGCAACCGAGAAACACCCCGAGTACCGCCGCTGGCGAGGCGCCGACGCCTGGCCAGCGGCCGGCGAAGAAGACCACGGCCGCCGGACGCCCCGCGGCCGGCCGGTCAACCGGATCGGCACGAGCCGTTCCGGCCGAAGAAGCGTCCGCCGACGCCTGACGGCGGAACCGAGGGCGGACGGCGCAGGCCGTCCGCCGACCATCCGCGTCCGCGCGGAACGACGAGGAGATGCACGTGCCGAAGATGAAGACGCACAGTGGTGCGAAGAAGCGCTTCCGGGTGACGGGAAGCGGAAAGGTCATGCGCGAGCAGGCCAACCGCCGCCACCTGTTCGAGGGCAAGCCCACCACGCGGACCCGTCGCCTCGCCGCCGACGTCGAGGTCTCGTCCAGCGACCGCAAGACGCTGAAGCGCCTGCTCGGTCGCTGACCCGACTGACGCACCACCCTTCCCCCGCGCCGGCTGACGCCGCGCACCGAAACGAGGAGACACCCACGTGGCACGCGTGAAGCGGGCGGTCAACGCCCAGAAGAAGCGCAGGGAGGTCCTGGAGCGCGCCAGCGGTTACCGCGGTCAGCGTTCCCGCCTCTACCGCAAGGCCAAGGAGCAGGTCACCCACTCCCTGGTCTATGCCTACCGCGACCGCCGCGCCCGCAAGGGCGACTTCCGCCGGCTGTGGATCCAGCGGATCAACGCCGCGGCTCGCGCCAATGGCATGACGTACAACCGGTTCATCCAGGGCCTGAAGGCCGCGGGTGTCGAGGTCGACCGGCGGATGCTCGCCGAGCTGGCCGTGAACGACGCCGCCGCGTTCACCGCGCTGGTGTCCACTGCGCGGGCGGCGCTTCCGGCGGGTAGCCCCGCGGCCTGACCGCCGCGGCTGAACCTGACGGCAACCCTGACGACGACGAACGACGCCGGGCGCCCGGACGGCGCCGTGCTGGCCAATCCGCGATCCGAGCGGGTGAAGGCGGTGCGAGCGCTGTCCGGGCGTTCGGCGCGTCTGCGCAAGGGCCGCTTCGTCGTGGAGGGCCCGCAGGCGGTGCGTGAGGCGCTGCACGCCGGTGCCGTCGCCGAGCTGTACGCGACCGACGATGCCGCGTTCCGCTTCCCCGACCTGGTGGCCACCGCCCCTGCGGTGCGACGGGTGACGCCGCAGGTCCTGGCCGCGATGGCCGGGGACGGTGGGACGGTCACGCCGCAGGGCCTGCTCGCCGTCTGCCCGCTCGTCGGCGTCCCGCTGGACGACATCCTCACGGCCGCGCTAAGGCTGGTCGCCGTGCTCGCCCAGGTGCGGGATCCGGGCAATGCCGGAACGGTGATCCGGGCGGCCGACGCGGCCGGCGCCGACGCCGTCGTCCTCATCGACGCGAGCGTGGACGTGCACAACCCGAAGTGCGTGCGCGCCACCGCCGGCAGCCTGTTCCACCTCCCGATCGTCACCGGCGTCCCGTTGTCGCAGGCCGTGGCGGGACTGCGCGCGGCCGGGTTGTCCGTGCTCGCAGCGGACGGCGCGGGCGAGCACGACCTGGACGACCTCCTGGACGCCGCCGCTGCCGGCGCCGGGCCGCTGGCCGGGCCGGCCGCGTGGGTATTCGGCAACGAGGCGTGGGGGCTTCCCGAGGAGGACCGGTCGCTCGCCGATGCGACCGTTCGGGTCCCGGTGCACGGCCGTGCCGAGAGCCTCAACCTCGCGACGGCCGCCACGGTATGCCTGTATGCCTCTGCCCGCGCTCTGCGCGCGGACCAGCGGCGCGCCCGAAACCCGCGCGAGCCCACGCGGCGAATCTGACAGACTCGGATACGTTCACGGGGGGTGACCGCCGTGACGGCCCGCACGCGACGACTGGACGACGACGACCCCCATGTCTGGACCCAACACCCAATTCGATCCCGTCGAGGTGGCTGCCCTGAGCGAGCAGGAGCTCGACCGCCACGTCGCGGGAGCCCGCGCCGCGATCGCGGCCGCCGCCGATCTCGACGAACTCAAGCGCGTCCGGCTCGAGCACGCCGGTGACCGCAGTCCCATCGCACTGGCGAATCGGGAGATCGGCGCGCTGCCGCCACACGCCCGGGCCGAGGCCGGCAAGCGGGTCGGTGCGGCGCGCAACGCCGTCGCCGCCGCGCTCGCCGAGCGCCAGGCGACGCTGGAGGCCGAGCGGGATGCGAGCGTCCTCGTCGCGGAGGCCGTGGACGTCACGCTGCCCGTCGAGCGGAACCCGCGCGGCGCCCGGCATCCGCTGGAGGTCATCTCCGAGCGGATCGCCGATGTCTTCCTCGCCATGGGCTGGGAGGTCGCCGAGGGACCCGAGCTCGACGCCGAGTGGTTCAACTTCGACGCGCTCAACTTCGACCCTGACCACCCGGCCCGCCAGATGCAGGACACCTTCTTCGTCGATCCGCCGGGCAGCGGACTCGTCCTGCGCACCCATACGTCACCGGTGCAGGCCCGAGCCCTGCTGGAGCGCGGCGTCCCGACGTACGTCGTGTGCCCCGGCAAGGTGTTCCGCACCGACGAGCTCGACGCGACCCACACCCCGGTCTTCCACCAGGTGGAGGGGCTGGCAGTCGATGAGGGCCTGACGATGGCGCACCTGAAGGGAACGTTGGACCACTTCGCCCGGTCCCTGTTCGGGCCGGATGTGCGGACGCGGCTGCGCCCGTCGTTCTTCCCCTTCACCGAGCCAAGTGCCGAGATGGACCTGCTCTGCTTCCTCTGTCGCGGCTCGGACCCCAACTGCCGGGCGTGCAAGGGCACGGCCTGGATCGAGTGGGGCGGCTGCGGCATGGTGCACCCGAACGTGCTGCGCGCCTGCGGCGTCGACCCCGAGGTCTACACCGGCTTCGCGTTCGGCATGGGCATCGAGCGGACGATGATGTTCCGCAACGGCGTGGAGGACATGCGCGACATGGTGGAGGGCGACGTCCGCTTCAGCCTGCACTACGGCATGGAGGCGTGATGCGCGTCCCGTTGCCCTGGCTGGGCGAGTTCGTCGAGCTCCCGGCCGGCGCGAGCGCCGAGCAAGTGGCTGCCGACCTGGTCCGCGTGGGCCTGGAGGAGGAGGCGGTCCACGGCGGTGACATCACCGGGCCGCTGGTCGTCGGGCAGGTGCTGGAGTACGTCGACGAGCCGCAGAAGAACGGCAAGACCATCCGCTGGTGCCAGGTGGACGTCGGGGAGTACGGCGTTCCGGGCGAGAACGGTGCCGGGTTCGCACGGCGCGGGATCGTCTGCGGCGCGCACAACTTCGACGCGGGCGACAAGGTCGTCGTCGCGTTGCCCGGTGCCGTGCTCGCCGGTGGATTCGGCATCTCGGCCCGCAAAACGTACGGCCATGTCTCCGACGGGATGATCTGCTCTGCCCGCGAGCTCGGCCTGGGCGACGACCACACCGGCATCATCCGGCTGGCCGAGTGGGACCTGGACGACGCGCCGCTCGGCGCCGACGCCATCCCGCTGCTTGCGTTGGACGAACAAACCGTCGAGGTGAACGTGACGCCGGACCGTGGGTACGCCCTGAGCGTCCGCGGGGTCGCTCGGGAGTACTCGCACGCCACGGGGGCGCCCTTCTCCGACCGGGCGCTGGTCGTCGTCCCGGCGCCGTCGAGCGTGGTGGACGGGGCGTTCGACGTGCGGCTGAAGGACAGCGCCCCGATCCGTTCCGCCGGCTGCGATCGCTATGTCGCGCGCGTCGTGTACGGGGTGGACGTCACCGCGTCCTCGCCGCGATGGATGCAGCGACGCTTGGAGCAGGCGGGGATGCGGCCGATCTCGCTGGCCGTCGACGTCACTAACTATGTGATGCTGGACGTCGGCCAGCCGCTGCATGCCTTCGACCTGGCGAAGCTGGAGGCACCGATCGTCGTGCGCCGGGCGCGGCCGGGGGAGCGACTCACCACGCTGGACGACGTCGACCGCGCGCTCGACCCCGAGGATTTGCTGATCACCGACTCGGGTGGCGAGCGGGTGCTCGCCCTGGCCGGCGTGATGGGTGGGGAAAGCAGCGAGGTGTCGGCGGCGACCACCGACATCCTGCTGGAGGCCGCGCACTTCGACTGGGTGAGCGTGGCGCGCACCGCCCGACGACACAAGATGTCTACCGAGGCCAGCCGCCGGTTCGAGCGTGGCGTGGACAGCGAGTTGGCGGACCGGGCCGCCGAGCTCGCTGCCCGGCTGCTCGTGGAGTTCGGCGGCGGCGAGACCGGGCCCGCCACCGACGTCGACGAGCGACCGCCGATCGAGCCGATCCGCATGTCCTGGGACCAGCCGAACCGGCTGGTCGGGATGTCGTGGAGCCGCGAGGAGATCGTGGCTTCGATCGTGCAGATCGGCTGCCATCTCCTGGACTCCGGCAACGAGGAGGACCTGCTCGTCTGCCCGCCGTCCTGGCGCCCGGACCTGAAGGCCGGCGAGGACCTCGTGGAGGAGGTCGCCCGGCTGCGCGGGTACGAGTACATCCCGTCGGTGCTGCCCATCGCGCCCGCCGGCCGCGGCCTGACGCAAGGGCAGCGGGCGCGTCGCTCGGTGGCCCGGGCGCTGGCCGAGCACGGTCTGGTCGAGGTGCTCTCGTACCCGTTCGTCTCCCCGACCGTGCACGACGCCTTCGGGCTGGATGCGGCCGATCCCCGTCGCCGCGCCGTGCGCCTGGCCAACCCCCTGTCGGAAGAACAGCCGCAGCTACGCACCTCCCTGCTGCCGCCGCTGCTGGAGACGCTGCGCCGCAACGTCGGCCGCGGGTTCACCGACGTCGGGCTGTTCGAGATCGGGCTCGTCGTGCGCCCCACCCGGGCGGACGTCGTCGCACCGCGGCCCGGTGTGGCGGGCCGGCCGAGCGACGATGAGCTGGCCGCGCTGCTGGACGCCGTCCCGCATCAGCCGCGCCGGGTGGGCATCGTGCTGGCTGGGCAGCGCGAGCTGCCGGGATGGACGGGTGCCGGCCGGGCCGCCGACTGGACCGACGCGCTGGACGCGGCCCAGCTGGTCGCTCGGACGCTCGGTCTGGAGCTGTCCGTGAGCGCGGACTCCGGGCATCCGCCGTGGCACCCCGGGCGGTGCGCGCGGCTGGAGCTCGACGGCCGGGTCGTCGGGCATGCCGGTGAGCTGCATCCCAAGGTCGTGACGGCGCTCGGCCTCCCGGCACGGACCGTCGCGGCGGAGGTGGATCTCGACGGGCTGATCGCGGAGGCGGGCGGCATCCGTCCGGCGGAGCCGATCTCGACGTTCCCGGTGGCCAAGGAGGACGTGGCCCTGGTCGTGGACGCCGCCGTGCCGGCCGGCGACGTACAGCACGCCCTTGCCGAGGGCGCGGGGGACCTGCTGGAGTCGGTGCGGCTCTTCGACGTCTACACCGGTCCGCAGGTGGGCGAGGGACGCCGGTCGCTGGCCTTCGCTCTGCGCTTCCGTGCGCCGAACCGGACGCTCACGGCGGAGGAGACCGCCGACGCGCGGGACGCCGCCGTCGCGGCAGCCCGCGCGCGTACCGGCGCCACCCTGCGCGGCCCCGAACGGTTGGGATGACTGACCCGCCCCCGGCCCGGGTCGCGCTGGTGACCGGGGCAGGGCGCGGCATGGGACGGGCGCTGGCGCTCGGGCTGGCCGAGCAGGGGCTGGCTGTCGGGCTGGTCGGCCGAACCCCAGAGCCGCTGGATGACGTCGCGGCGCGGATCCGCGACGACGGCGGGCGCGCCGTCGCGGTCACTGCCGACGTGCGCGACTACGCAAAGGTCGAGACTGCGGTCGCCGCGGTCGAGGACGCCATCGGTCCGATCGACCTGCTCGTCAACAACGCGGGGGTTATAGAAACCGTCGAGCAACCCATCTGGGACGCCGACCCCGCCGCCTGGTGGGACGTAGTCGAGACCGACCTGCGCGGTCCCTTTCACTGCGTTCGCGCCGTGGTGCCCGGCATGGTCCGCCGCGGCGGTGGGCGGGTCATCGACCTGAACTCCGGCGCCGGCGCGGCAGACCGCCCGATCTACTCCGCGTACTGCGCGGCCAAGGCAGGCCTGTTCCGGATCGGGGGCAGTCTGCACCTCGCCGGTTACGAGCGCGGCCTGCGCTCCTTCGAGTTGGCCCCCGGCGTCGTCCACACCGACATGTCGGACGCGATGCCGCTGCATGCCGACCGCACCGATTGGACGCCCATCGAGGACGTCGTGACGTTCGAGCTGGCGATCGCCCGCGGGGACCTCGACGCCTGGTCCGGCCGCCTCATGCGGGTCGGTGTCGACACGGTCGAGTCGCTCAGGGCCGCGGCGACCGCAGGTGCCGCCGACGGGACGGCGCGACGCCTCGGCGTCCTGCCCTACGGCTCGACCGACCCGCTGATCGGGCAGTTCTGAGTGCCGCGAGATGGACGTTTGCGCAGTCCGGGGCCAATGACGGCAGCAAATTCGTCCAGCTGATCAACGCAGCGTCCATTTCGGGATCAGTCCGCCGCCGCGCCGCCGGCGAACTCACCGCTCAGCCTCCACTGATTCCCAGCGTCCGCCACGCGAAATGTGGCGCAGCGGAGTAGCGTGCTCACTTGCAGCGCTGGTCGGCGTCGTGAACCACCGAAGAAGTTACGGCGCGTGGTGGGGCGGCGCCCGTATGTGTCGGGAGCGTTCTGCATGAAGTTGCGGTCCAATGTATAGTCATGCGTCATGGGCGTCACTGCTGCGGTAGCGGGGGCCAGCGGCTACGCCGGAGGCGAGCTGCTGCGGCTGCTGCTGCTACACCCGGAGATCGAAGTCGGGACGCTCACCGCGGCCACCAACGCCGGCTCACGGCTCGGCGAGCATCAACGGCATCTCCTCCCGTTGGCTGACCGGGTGCTGCAGCCCACCACCCCCGAGGCGCTGGCCGGGCATGACGTCGTCTTTCTGGCCCTCCCGCATGGCGCCAGCGCGGAACTGGCGCGGCGATTGCCTCCCGAAGTCATCGTCGTGGACTGCGGAGCCGATCATCGGCTCACCGACGCCACGGCATGGGAGGAGTTCTACGTCGGCCCGTACGCCGGTTGCTGGCCCTACGGCCTACCGGAGTTGCCCCGGTCGGACGGCAGCCGGCAACGCGCCGCGCTCTCCGGCGCACGCCGCATCGCGGTCCCCGGCTGCTACCCGACGTCGGTCCTGCTCGCCCTCGCGCCCGGCTTCGCGGCCGGGATGCTCGAGCCGGACGTCGTCGTCGTCGGGGCCAGCGGGACGTCGGGCGCCGGTCGCTCGCTCAAGCCGCACCTGCTCGGTAGCGAGGTCATGGGTTCGATGACGGCGTACGGCGTCGGCGGCACGCACCGGCACACGCCCGAGATGGAGCAGGGGCTGAGCCAGGCCGCCGGCCACCGGGTCCGGGTGTCCTTCACGCCCACGCTGGCACCGATGGCCCGCGGCATCCTCGCCACGTGCACCGCCCGGCTCGCCGACGGTGCCGATGCCGCCGACGTCGCGTCCGCCTGGGGGACGGCCTACGCAGACGAGCCGTTCGTCCATGTCCTTCCGGAGGGGCGGCTTCCGCGGACAGCCGACACGCTCGGCGGCAACACGGCGCTGCTCCAGGTCCAGCTCGACGCGCGGGCGGGGCGCGTGGTCGTCGTGTGCGCCATCGACAATCTCACCAAGGGAACGGCCGGCGCGGCCGTCCAATGCGCCAACCTCGCCCTCGACCTGCCCGAGACTCTCGGGCTCCCGGTCACCGGGCTGGCCCCCTGAGCGCCGGCCCGGCCGACCGACCCTGACGCCACGAGGAGGAGACCACCCGTGCAGCTGATCCTGTACCGCCAGGCCATGGCGGCCGTCCGGCTGTCGCCCGACGCGGAGGATCTGGATTGGGCGCAGGGTCCGCCGCTGGTGAGCATCTCGCGGACCGACAACGAGACCAGCGTCATCTGCCCCACGACCTGCCTGCCGGACCCCATGCCCGGTCCGACCGAGGGTCCGCTCGCTGTCGTCCGGATCGCCGGCACGATCGAGTTCGCCGAGATCGGCGTTCTGGTGCGGCTGCTGAAGCCGTTGTCCGACGCCGGCATCCCGGTGCTCACCGTGTCCACGTTCGATACCGACTGGGTGCTGTTCCCGGCGCACCGCGCCGCTGCGGCCGCCTCGGTCTGGCGTGCCGCGGGCTACACCGTGACCGAAGAGGACGAGGACGCCGCATGAGGGCCCGCATCACGGCCGGCAGAAGGGCCGGCAGAAGGGTCCGGTCATGACAGTCACCGCACCGAAGGGGTTCCGGGCTGCGGGCGTGACGGCCGGACTGAAGGCGTCCGGCGGTCGCGACGTCGCCCTGGTCGTCAACGACGGCCCGCGGGACGCCGCGGCGTCGGTCTTCACCGCGAACCGGTGCAAGGCCAACCCGGTGCTGTGGAGCGAGCGGGCCGCCGCGGACGGCCGCCTGCGCGCGGTCGTCCTGAACTCCGGCGGCGCGAACTGCTACACCGGCCCCGTCGGGTTCGCCACGACGCACGCGACCGCCGAGCAGGTGGCGGCCGGCCTGGACTGCTCGGCCCTCGACGTCCTGGTCTGCTCGACCGGGCTGATCGGGCCGCGGCTGGACGAGCCGCTGTTGCGGACCGGCGTGGACGCCGCGCTGGGCGCGCTCGCGCCCGACGGCGGCCATGCCGCGGCTGAAGCCATCATGACGACGGACACCGTCGCCAAGACCGTCGAGCTCACCGCCCCGGACGGCTGGACAGTCGGGGGGATCGCCAAGGGCGCCGGCATGCTCGCGCCCGGGCTCGCCACGATGCTCGTCGTCCTCACCACGGACGCCGACGTCGATGCGGCCACCTGCGACGCCGCGCTCCGAGCCGCCACCCGGGTCACGTTCGACCGGCTGGACTCCGACGGCTGCCAGTCCACGAACGACACGGTCGCCTTGCTGGCGTCGGGGGCGAGCGGGGTCGTCCCGGACCGCGGGGAGTTCTTCGCCGCGGTTCACCGGGCAAGCCTCGACCTCACGATGCAGTTGCTCGCCGACGCCGAGGGCGCCGACCACGAGATCACCATCGAGGTGCGCAACGCCGCCACCGAGGACGACGCCGTCGAGGTTGGCCGCGCGGTGGCCCGGAGCAACCTGTTCAAGGCGGCCGTCTTCGGCAACGATCCGAACTGGGGGCGCATCCTGGCCGCGGTCGGCACGACGTCGGCGGCCTTCGACCCGGCCGACCTCGACGTCGCGATCAACGACGTGTGGGTCTGTCGTGGTGGCGGGCCGGGGGAGAACCCGGACGGTGTGGACCTCAAGCCCCGGCAGGTCAGCGTCGCGATCGACCTGAAGGCCGGAGGACGGACGGCGACCATCTGGACCAACGACCTGACCCACGCCTACGTCCACGAGAACAGCGCGTACTCCAGCTGACGAGTTCTGACAGGTTTCCGACGAGTTGACGATGATCGAGTTGCCCACCCTCACCGCAGCCCAGAAGGCGACTGTGCTGGTCGAGGCGCTGCCCTGGCTGCAGCGCTTCCAGTCCGGCATCGTCGTCATCAAGTACGGCGGCAATGCCATGGTCGACCAGGAGCTCAAGCGCGCCTTCGCGCAGGACGTCGTCTTCCTGCGCGCAGCGGGGATCAAACCCGTCGTCGTGCACGGCGGCGGCCCGCAGATCTCCGCCATGCTCGACCGGCTCGGCATCGCCACGGAATTCCGCGGCGGGCTGCGCGTCACCACGCCGGAGGCGATGGACGTGGTGCGCATGGTGCTCACCGGCCAGGTGGGCCGCGAGCTGGTCGGGCTGATCAACGCCTACGGTGCGCTCGCCGTCGGCCTGTCCGGAGAGGATGCCGGGCTGTTCCGGGCCGCTCGGCGCGGCGCCGTCATCGACGGGCGCGAGGTGGACATCGGGCTCGTCGGCGACGTGGTCGACGTCGAACCCGGCGCCGTGCTGGATCTGATCGATGCCGGTCGCATCCCGGTGGTGTCCACGGTGGCCCCCGACGTCGACGGGCAGGTGCTCAACGTGAACGCCGACACGGCGGCCGGTGCGCTCGCCGTCGCGCTGGGCGCGGCGAAGTTCGTCGCGCTGACCGACGTCGAGGGTTTGTACGCCGACTGGCCGGACCGCTCCAGCCTGCTCACCGAGATCACCGCCGACGAGCTGGAGCCGATGCTGCCGCGTCTGGAGTCCGGGATGGTGCCCAAGATGGAGGCCTGCCTGCGCGCCGTTCGCGGCGGGGTCCCGGAAGCGACGGTCATTGACGGCCGGGTACGGCACAGCTTGTTGCTGGAGGTCTTCACCCCCGAGGGGGTCGGCACGATGGTGCTGCCCGGGCAGGGCCGGCGATGACCGCCGAGCTGACCATGACGTCCGGCGGCTCGGTCGACTGGCTGGACCGGTACTCCCGCGCCCTGATCGGCACCTACGGAACCCCGCTGCGCGTGCTGGTGCGGGGCGAGGGTTGCTATGTGTGGGATGCCGAGGGCCGGCGTTACCTCGACCTGCTTGCGGGGATCGCGGTGAACGTGCTCGGGCACGCCCACCCGTTCCTGACGTCGGCGATCACCGCACAGCTGGCGACCCTGGGGCATGTGTCCAACTTCTTTGCCACGCCGTTGCAAGTGGCGCTGGCGGAGCGGTTGCTGGAGCTCGTGCAGGCCCCGCCGGGTTCAGCGGTGTTCTTCGGCAACTCAGGCGCGGAGGCCAACGAGGCGGCGATCAAGCTGACCCGGCGAACGGGCCGGATCGAGCTCGTGGCGGCCGAGGGCGGCTTTCACGGGCGAACGATGGGCGCGCTTGCGCTGACCCACAAGCCGGCGTACCGGACACCGTTCGAGCCGCTGCCCGGGCCGGTGGCGCACGTGCCGTTCGGTGACGTCGCGGCGCTGCAGGCGGCGGTCGGGCCGGCAACGGCGGCGGTCGTGCTGGAACCGATTCAGGGGGAGGCCGGCGTCCGCCCGGCGCCGTCCGGATACCTCGGCGCGGCCCGGCAGATCACCCGGGACGCCGGTGCACTGCTGGTACTCGACGAGGTGCAGACCGGCATCGGCCGCACCGGCGCCTGGTTCGCCCACCAGCTCCCCACCCTCTCCGCCGATCAAGCAAACCGGGGTCGATCAAGCAAACCGGGGTCGATCAAGCAAACCGGGGTCGATCAAGCAAACCGCGTCCAGCCCGACGTCGTCACCGTCGCCAAGGGCCTCGGCGGCGGCATCCCGATCGGCGCGATGATCGCCCTCGGTTCCGGCCCGGCCCACCTGCTCGGCCCCGGCCAGCACGGCACGACGTTCGGCGGCAACCCGGTCGCGGCAGCCGCCGGGCTGGCCACGCTGCACGTCATCGAGCGCGACGGACTCCTGGCGAACGCCGTGACGGTGGGCAACCGGCTGCGGGAGGGGATTCTCCGCCTCGGCCACCCGATGGTCACGGGCATCCGCGGCGAGGGCCTGCTGCTCGCCGTCCAGCTGGCCGCGCCGATCGCCGCCGCGACGGCGAGCGCCCTGCTCGACGCCGGGTTCATCGTCAACGCCCCGGTGCCCGATGCGCTGCGGCTGGCCCCGCCGCTGGTGCTCACCGCCGAGCAGGCCGACACGTTCGTCGAGGGGTTGTCCGCGGCCCTCGATCTCGCGGAGCAGACCACGAAGGACCAGCCATGAAGCCCCGTCACTTCCTGCGCGACGACGACCTCGACCCCGGCGAGCTGATCGACATCCTCGACCTCGCGGACGAACTGAAGGCCGACCGTGCCGCCGGCCGCTTCACCCGCCGCCCGCTGGAGGGGCCCCGCGCGGTCGCCGTGCTCTTCGACAAGTCCTCCACCCGGACCCGGATCTCGTTCAGTGTCGGGATCGCCGAGCTGGGCGGGTATCCGCTCGTCATCGACGCCGGCACGAGCCAGCTCGGCCGCGGCGAACCGATCGAGGACACGGCACGGGTCCTGGACCGGCAGTGCGCCGCGATCGTCTGGCGCACGTACGGCCAGGACCGGATCGAGGCCATGGCCTCGGTGAGCCGGGTGCCGGTCGTCAACGCGCTGACCGACCAGTTCCACCCCTGCCAGCTGCTGGCCGATCTGCAGACGGTGCGCGAGCGGCTCGGCCGGCTGGCCGGGGTCACCCTGTCCTACCTGGGCGACGGCGCCAACAACATGGCGCACTCCTATCTACTCGCCGGTGCCACCGCCGGGATGCACGTCCGAATCGGGACGCCGCAAGGCTGGGATCCTGACCCCGCGGTCGTGGCCGCCGCCGAACGGCGTGCCGCCGCCACCGGCGGCTCCGTGACCGTCACTCATGACCCGGCCGCCGCTGCGGACGGCAGCGATGTCCTGGCCACCGACACCTGGGTGTCGATGGGTCAGGAGGCGGAGGCCGGCGCGCGCTCATCGCCGTTCGTGCCGTTCGCCGTCGACGAGGCATGCCTGGCCCGGGCAGCCACCGGCGCCGTCGTCCTGCACTGCCTGCCCGCCTACCGCGGCAAGGAGATCGCGGCGTCGGTGCTCGACGGGCCGGCGTCGGCCGTCTGGGACGAGGCAGAGAACCGGCTGCACGCGCAGAAGGCCCTCTTGACGTGGCTCCTGGAGCGATCATGACGTCGTCGCCGTCCGTGCCTCCGCAGCAGGCCCATCCCCGCCCCCGGACGGCCCACACCAAGATCGCCCGGCATCAGCAGATCGTGCAGATCCTGCGCAGGACGCCGGTCCGCTCCCAGGTCGAGCTCGCGCACCTGCTCGCGGAGGACGGCGTGGCGGTCACCCAGGCGACCCTCTCCCGCGACCTGGTGGAGCTCGGCGCGGTCAAGGTCCGGCACAGCGACGGGCCGCTGGTGTACGCCGTCCCCGGAGAAGGCGGCGACCGGACGCCGTGGGGCGGCGTCGAGCAGGAGGTGCTCGACGCACGGCTGGCCCGACTGTGCGAGGAGCTGCTGGTCACCGCGGAGTCGTCGGCCAACCTGGTGGTGCTGCGCACCCCGCCGGGCGCCGCGCAGTTCCTCGCCTCCGCGATCGACCACTCGGTGCTGCCCGCCGTCCTGGGAACCATCGCGGGGGACGACACGGTGCTGGTGGTGACCCGTGATCCGGTCGGCGGCCCGGACGTCGCGGCCCGCTTCCTCGGGCTGTCCGCCGGTGGTGGCGCCGGTGAATGACGTACCTGCCTCGGGGAGCGCCGGTTTGTGGGGCGGGCGCTTCGCCGGCGGACCCGCCCCCGCGATGGCCCGGCTGTCATGTTCAACGCATTTCGACTGGCGGCTGGCCCGATTCGACATCGCCGGCTCGCGGGCGCACGCCCGCGCCCTGCACCGCGCGGGCCTCCTGGACGACGACCAGCTCGCCGGCCTCGTCGCCGGCCTCGACGGACTGGACGCCGACGTCGAAGCCGGCAAGTTCACACCCGATCCGGACGACGAGGACGTGCACTCGGCGCTGGAACGTGCCCTGGTCGAACGGCTGGGGCCCGAGCTCGGCGGACGGCTGCGCGCGGGGCGATCGCGCAACGACCAGATCGCCACGCTGCTGCGGATGTACCTGCGCGAGGCGGCCCGGACCATCGCCGCCGGCGTGCTCGACGTCGTGGACGCGCTGGCCGGGCAGGCCCGGCGGCACCCGGAGGCGCCGATGCCGGGCCGTACTCATCTCCAGCACGCGCAGCCGGTCCTGCTCGCGCATCACCTGCTGGCGCACTGCTGGCCGCTGCTGCGCGACGTCGAACGGCTGGCCGATTGGGACCGGCGGGCGGCCCTGTCGCCGTACGGGTCCGGCGCACTGGCCGGCTCGTCCCTCGGGCTGGACCCGGAGGCGGTCGCGGCAGAACTGGGCTTCGCCGGGTCCGTCCCGAACTCGATCGACGGGACGGCGGCGCGCGACGTCGCGGCCGAGTTCGCCTTCGTGGCGGCCATGATCGGCGTGGACCTGTCGCGGCTGGCGGAGGAGGTCATCCTCTGGGCGACCAAAGAGTTCTCGTTCGTCACGCTCGACGACGCCTGGTCCACCGGGTCGAGCATCATGCCGCAGAAGAAGAACCCGGACGTCGCGGAGCTGACCCGGGGTAAGGCGGGGCGGCTGATCGGCGACTTGACCGGGCTGCTTGCGACGCTCAAGGCGCTGCCGCTGGCATACAACCGCGACCTCCAGGAGGACAAGGAGCCGGTGTTCGACGCCGTGGACACGCTCGATCTCCTGCTGCCCGCCGTCGCCGGACTGGTCGCGACCCTCCGGTTCGACACCGGGCGGATGGCGGAGTTGGCGCCCATGGGGTTCGCGCTGGCGACCGACATCGCGGAGTGGCTGGTCCGGCGCGGTGTGCCGTTCCGGGAGGCGCACGAGATCGCCGGGGCGTGTGTGCGGCGGTGCGAGGAACGCACGACGGTCGAGGGGCGCGCCGTGGAGCTCTGGGACCTCAGCGACGCCGACCTGGCGGGCATCTCCTCGCACCTCACTCCCGCCGTCCGGGAGGTGCTCGACGTCGCGGGGTCGCTTGCCGCGCGGGACGGGCGCGGTGGGACGGCGCCACGCCAGGTGGCCGAGCAGCTCGCCGAGGTGGAGCAGGCCGCAATCGGCTGGCGCACCTGGGCCCGGGGCAGCGGAATGTGACGTGCTCTACGCGACACTGCCTGGAGCTTTACCTGCGTACCCGTTCGGGGAAGACTGCGCAGCGTGACCCGCCGTAGGCGGATCGCCCCACCTGAGGGATAGGTCGCGTGCCGGCCAGCGTGGGCCATGTGGCGGCGTGGAAGGGCAGACGCCGCCCCGGACCCCCTCGTCGTCGCGTACCTCGCCCATGGCACTATCAGCGGCACTCCGGGTACGGTGCGTGACCGGCCCCGGGACCACGACGTGACCGGGAGGACGAGCGTGCTGGCGCCGAAGCCATTCGAGCGAGAACTCTGTAGCGCGAAGGGAACCGGCGCCCTCGCCGGACCGGCCATTCCGGAATCTCCGATGAGGGGACGCTGACGTGGCCGCCGACATCTCCGCCAGCGCCGGAACCGGCGTCAACACCCCCGGCCGCCCGAAGATCACCCAGCGGACGCTGCGCCGGGACAACTGGCTGCGCTACCCGCTCACCACGGCCGGGATCCTGACCTTCTTCGTGGTGTACACGCTGATCCGCATCTTCATGAACAAGTGGTACTTCGTGGAGGACTTCCACTACCTCACGCCGGTGTACTCACCGTGCCTGAGCAAGTCGTGCCCGGTGGATGCCGCCGACTTCGGCCAGCCGCTGCCGGCGTTCCGCACGGGGATCCCACTGGCCATCCTGATCTTCCCGATCCTGGCCGGCTTCCGGACCACCTGCTACTACTACCGCAAGATCGGCTACCGCAGCCTCTGGTTCTCCCCGCAGGCCTGCGCCGTCCCGGAGCCGCACAAGAAGTACACCGGTGAGACCCGGCTCCCGCTCAACATCATGAACTACCACCGGTACTTCTTCTGGCTGGCCAGCATCCTGCTGCTGGTCAACTTCTACGACGCGATCAAGGCGTTCCACGGCGAGGACGGCGGCTTCGGCATCGGCCTCGGCACCGTGATCATGTGGGTGAACGTCATCGCGATCGCGCTGTACTCGGTGTCCTGCCACGCCTGCCGGCACGCCGTCGGCGGCCGGATCAACCACTTCTCCAAGCACCCGATCCGATACCAGATGTGGACCTGGGTCTCGAAGCTGAACGGCAAGCACGGCACGTACGCCATGACGTCGCTCTTCACGGTGATCTTCACCGACTTCTACATCATGGCGGTGTCCGCCGGCTGGTTCGGCGACCTGCGGATCTTCAACTGACACTGACGAGGACAGCATCCGATGACGATCGAACGACTGGCTTACGACGTCCTCGTTGTGGGCGCCGGGGGTGCCGGCCTGCGCGCCGCCATCGAGGCCCGCGAGCAGGGGATGCGCACCGCGATCATCTGCAAGTCCCTGTTCGGCAAGGCGCACACGGTGATGGCCGAGGGCGGCGCCGCGGCCGCGATGGGAAACGTCAACCCGAAGGACAACTGGCAGGTCCACTTCCGCGACACGATGCGCGGCGGGAAGTTCCTCAACAACCCGCGGATGGCGGAACTGCACGCGAAGGAGGCGCCGGACCGGGTCTGGGAGCTGGAGACGTACGGCGCGCTCTTCGACCGGACCAAGGATGGCAAGATCAGCCAGCGGAACTTCGGGGGCCACGAGTACCCGCGGCTGGCGCACGTCGGGGACCGCACCGGTCTGGAGCTGATCCGCACACTGCAGCAGAAGATCGTGTCGCTGCAGCAGGACGACCAGCGGGAGTCCGGCGACCCGGAGAAGTACCTGAAGGTCTTCCACGAGGTGACCGTCACCGACCTGCTCCTGGACGGTGAGTCGATCGCCGGAGCCTTCGGCTACTACCGCGACAGCGGTGACTTCGTGGCGTTCGAGGCGCCCGCGGTCGTGCTCGCCACCGGCGGCATCGGCAAGTCGTTCAAGGTGACCAGCAACTCCTGGGAGTACACCGGCGACGGGCACGCCCTCGCACTGCGGGCCGGCGCGACGTTGATCAACATGGAGTGCATCCAGTTCCACCCCACCGGGATGGTCTGGCCCCCGTCGGTCAAGGGAATCCTGGTGACCGAGTCGGTCCGTGGTGACGGCGGCGTGCTGCGCAACTCCGAGAACAAGCGGTTCATGTTCGACTACATCCCCGAGGTGTTCACGGCGCAGTACGCCACTACCGAGGAGGAGGCCGACCGCTGGTACACCGACCCGGACAACAACAAGCGCCCGCCGGAGCTGCTGCCCCGTGACGAGGTGGCCCGGGCGATCAATTCCGAGGTCAAGGACGGACGCGGCTCTCCGCACGGCGGGGTGTTCCTCGACGTCTCCACCCGGCTGAAGCCGGAGGAGATCATCAAGCGGCTGCCGAGCATGCACCACCAGTTCAAGGAACTGGCCGACGTCGACATCACCGCCGAGCCGATGGAGGTCGGCCCGACGTGCCACTACGTCATGGGCGGCGTGGAGGTCGACGCCGACACCCAGGCGGCGCGGGTGCCCGGGCTGTTCGCCGCGGGCGAGGTCTCCGGCGGCATGCACGGGTCGAACCGCCTCGGCGGGAATTCGCTGTCCGACCTGCTGGTCTTCGGCCGGCGTGCCGGCACCGGCGCGGCCGACTACGTCCGGGCGCTCGGCGAGAAGCGCCCGGTGGTGAACGACGCCGACGTCCGCACCGCCGAGCAGACCGCGCTCGCGCCGTTCGCCGAGGGGCCCGACGGACCGGCGGAGAACCCGTACGCCCTGCACGACGAACTGCAGCAGACGATGAACGACCTGGTCGGCATCATCCGCCGGGAGGGCGAGCTGCAGGAGGCCCTGCTGAAGCTCGACGAGCTGGACCAGCGGGCCACCCGGGTGCGGGTCCCGGGGGACCGCAGGTTCAACCCCGGCTGGCACCTGGCCCTGGATCTGCGCAGCATGCTGCTCATCTCCCGAGGCGTTGCGATGGCGGCGCTGGAGCGGAAGGAGAGCCGCGGCGGCCACACCCGCGAGGACCATCCGCAGATGGACCCGCAGTGGCGGAAGGTGAACCTCGTGGTGTCCCTGGACGGCGGCAGCACGGTGAAGCTGGAACAGCAGCCGGTACCGGCCATCCGGCCGGACCTGCTCGCCCTGTTCGAGCGGTCGGAGCTCTTGAAGTACCTCACGCCGGAAGAGCTGGCCGTCCTGGACGAGGAGCCGGACGAGGGGCTGGACAAGGAGGAGGCGAAGTGAGTTACCAGGGGCGCTTCCGGGTCTGGCGCGGCGACGACGGCTCCGGTCAGCTGGTCGACTTCACGGTCGAGGTCAACGAGGGCGAGGTCGTCCTCGACATCATTCACCGGCTGCAGGCCACGCAGGCGCCGGACCTGGCGGTCCGGTGGAACTGCAAGGCCGGCAAGTGTGGCTCATGCAGCGCGGAGGTCAACGGCCGGCCGCGGCTGATGTGCATGACGCGGATGAGCACGTTCGCCGAGGCCGACGTCGTGACGGTGACCCCGTTGCGGACGTTCCCGGTGATCCGCGATCT
>Ga0081539_10003165_pt1 | contig 20864 bp, 23 predicted proteins | sample TabmetS4T2R2_FD_71023 | JGI IMG/M metagenome (GOLD analysis project Ga0081539, IMG submission 71023) | Tabebuia heterophylla rhizosphere microbial communities from the University of Puerto Rico - S4T2R2 | ecosystem: Host-associated > Plants > Roots > Rhizosphere ...
CGGCGTTGTTGCCCCGCGCCCCGCCCGGGGGGACGGAGGCGGCGAGCGCCTCGAGGGCGTGGTCGACGGACGTCTCGTCGGTCACGTCGCAGGCCACGCCGACGGCTTGGACGGAGTGCCGTTCGGCGACCTCGGTCGCAGCATCCTTGGCCGCGGCTTCGTCGATGTCGAGGATGGCGACATTCCAGCCGGCGGCGGCCAGCGCGTGGGCGGTGGCGCGGCCGATGCCGCGTTTGGAGCCCGCGCCGGTGACGATAGCGGTCCTGTCGGAGACAGACATGATCTCTCCTTGACTGAGGGACGGAGGTTTCCTCTATGAAAGCCGCCGACCGTTCGACTGTCAACAGTCAACAGCCTTCCGTTGACGATCTGCTTGTTGGCGAACGACAGCGCCGATAAGATCGCCGTACGTCCCCGAAGAACGGAGTGGGCCGCCATGACCGCTGAGCCGCTGGCCAGCTTGGACCGCAGCACGCTGCGGGAACGGGCCCTGGACGCGCTGCGTGCTGCGATCACGTCGGGGCAGTACCGCCCCGGGGCTCATCTGGGCGAGGTGGAGCTGGCTAGGCACCTGGGTGTGAGCCGGGGCACGGTGCGCGAGGCGCTTCGGCATCTGCAGCAGGAGGGCCTGGTGACCGCCGGCGCCCGCGGCATGCTCCGGGTGCGCAGCCACACCGCGACGGAGGTCAGAGAGCTGTTCCAGGTCCGCGCGGCGCTGGAGGGCCTGGCGGTGCGGCTGCTCATCGCCTCGCCGAAGCGGGACGCCGCGGTGGCGACGCTTCGCCGGGCGGTGTCGGACCTGGACGACACGGACCGCGACTTCATTGCCCATGTCGACGCGGACATGGCGTTTCACCTGCTGATGTGCCAGCTGTCCGGCAACTCGATGCTGGTTACGGCCTGGCAGCAACTGGCCGGCCGGATCCGCGTGACGATCATGGCTCGGGGCGAGGAGCAGTCGGGGCTGATGTCCGGTGGCTACCACACCCCGATCGTCGACGCGGTCGAGGCCGGCGACGCCGGCAAAGCGGCCGAGGTGCTGCAGCAGCACATGGACCGGGCTGCCGACCGACTGGCCACTCCGAGTGGCGAGGCGTGAGCCATCGCGCCGATCTACTGATCGTTCTCACTCTTTGAACGCTACGTGACAGAGGGTTGACAACCCGCCGGACGATGCGCACTATCGACTCCCAACAGCCGACTGTTAACAGTCAACTGTCGGCCCGCGCGAGGAGTGCTCATGACAAGTCCCCCTGTTCAGGACATCGCGCACTGGCATCCCATCGACGGCACCCCGGAGAAGAAGCGGGTCGCCATCGGCTGTGGGGTCGGTGCGACCATCGAGACCTATGACTTCATCGGCTTCGGCACCGCGGCCGCGCTGTACTTCGGCCACGTGTTCTTCCCATCGTCCAACCCGCTCGCCGGGACCCTGCTGTCGTTCGCGACGCTGGGCGTCGGCTTCGCCGTGCGGCCCCTGGGCGGCATCATCGGCGGCTACCTGGGCGACCGGATCGGCCGCAAGCCGGTGCTGGTCGGCTCGCTGCTGCTGATGGGCGTCGCCACCGTCCTGATCGGCGTGCTGCCCACGTACCAGATGGTCGGCATCTGGGCGGCGATCCTGCTGGTCGCCGTGCGCGTGGTGCAGGGCCTGGCGTTCGGCGCCGAGTGGGGTGGCGCGATCCTGATGAGCTTCGAACACGCCCCGTGGCGCAAACGCGGCCTGTACACCGGCATCACCCAGGCCGGCTTCCCGGTCGGGCTGCTGCTGGCCAACCTGGCCTTCCTGGGCAGCGTGCCGCTCGGTCCGCAGTGGGCGTGGCGGGTGCCGTTCCTGCTCAGCGCGGTGCTGATCGTGGTCGGCATCATGATCCGGCTGAAGATCGACGAGTCGCCGGAGTTCGAGGAGCTCCAGTCCGAAGGCGCGGTGTCCAAGAACCCGCTGCTGGAGGTGCTGCGCGACGACTGGCGCAACGTGCTGCGGGCGTTCTGCCTGCGCATCGCCGAGACCGCCGGCTACGCGGTGTCGGTGACGTTCATGCTGTCCTACCTGAGCCTGAACAAGCTCGCCGGCCGCCCGGTCACGTTGACCGCGCTGCTCATCGCGGCCGCCATCGGTATCTTCGCCACCGCGTCCTGGGGACGGCTGTCCGACCGTTTCGGCCGGCGCCCGGTGTATCTGTTCGGCTGCGCCGTCGTGGCCGTGTGGGGCGTCCCGCTATTCCTGGCCGTCAACACCAAGGTGGCGGTCCTGATCGTCGCCGCGTTCGTGATCAGTTACGCGATCTGCCAGAACTCGCTCGCCGGCGTGCAGGGCGCCTGGTTCTCCGAGCTGTTCACCGCCAAGACACGCACCAGCGGCGCCTCGCTGGCCTACCAGCTGTCCGCGGTCGTGTCCGGCTTCACCCCGCTGATCGCCACTGCGCTTTTCAGCCGTTACGGCTGGCTCGGACCTGCGCTGCTGTTCAGCGGCTACGGCCTGCTCGGTCTGATCGCCGCGCTGGTCACCACCGAGACGTGGGGCCGCCCGGAACGCGACCAGGTCGAGCGCCTCGAACGCGAGATCGACCGGGAGCGGGCCGAAGGCCACCCCGTCGTTCCCGCCGGCGCCTCCTGGGCCCACCGCGCCGACCTCGACAGCACCGTCCTTCAGAGAGAGAGCACACGATGACCTCTACCACCGACCAGCGCACCGACCGGCTGACCCGGATCCGGGACGCGGCCTACCGGATCCGCCGCAACGCCCTCGACATGGGCGAGGTGCAGGGTCAGGGCTACATCGGCCAGGCCCTGGGCGTCGCCGACATCCTCGCCGTGGTCTACACCGACCAGCTGCGCTACCGCCGGGACGACCCGCACTGGCCCGACCGGGACCGGTTCCTGCTGTCCATCGGCCACTACGCCATCGCCCTGTACGCGGCGCTGGCCGAAGCCGGCACCATCCCGACCAACGAGCTGCAGACCTACGGCTCCGACGGCAGCCGGCTGCCAATGTCCGGCATGGCCTCCTACACACCCGGCATGGAAATCTCCGGCGGCTCACTCGGACACGGCCTTCCCGTCGCCACCGGGATGGCTCTCGGCCTGCGCCACCAAGGCAACCCCGCCCGTGTGTACAACCTGCTCTCCGACGGCGAACTCGACGAAGGCTCCACCTGGGAAGCCGCCCTCGCGTGCGCCCACCACGACCTGGACAACGTCACCGCCATCGTCGACGTCAACGCGCTGCAGGCCGACGGCCCTACCATCGGCGTGCTGCGCACCGAACCCATCACCGACAAGTGGCGGGCGTTCGGCTGGCACCCGATCCGGGTCGACGGCAACGACCCCGCCGCGCTCGTGGCCGCCTTCGACCAGCTCCGCGCACACACCGGCTCGCCGGCCGTGCTCGTCTGCGACACCCGCATCGGCCGCGGCGTCCCGCTGCTGGAAACCCGCGAGAAGGCGCACTTCATGCGCGTCGATGCGCACGAATGGCAGATCGCCCGCGACCAGCTCGAGGAGGGCTACCACCGATGACCACCCCGACCACCCGCAAGTTGACCACCTCGGCGATGATCGCGTCGTTCGCCGACCCCGGCCAGAAGACCACCAGCGCCCCATTCGGCCACGCCCTGGCCCGACTCGCCGACCAGCGCCGCGACATCGTCGGGCTCTCGGCCGACCTGGCCAAGTACACCGACATGCACATCTTCCGCGACGCCCACCCGGACCGGTTCTTCCAGATGGGCATGGCCGAACAGGTGCTGCTCGGCGCCGCCGCCGGCATGGCCGAGGTCGGACTGATCCCGTTCGCCTCCACCTACTCGGTGTTCGCCACCCGCCGCGCCTACGACTTCCTCTGTCTCGACATCGCCGAACCCGGCCTCAACGTCAACGTCGTCGGCGCGCTGCCCGGCCTCACCACCGGATACGGCCCCAGCCACCAGGCCACCGAAGACCTCGCCATCCTGCGCGGCATGCCCAACCTGACCATCGTCGACCCCTGCGACTCCATCGACATCGAACAGGCCGTGCCCGCTCTGGCCGCCCACCCCGGCCCGACCTACCTACGCGTTCTGCGCGGCAACGTGCCGACCGTGCTCGACCAGTACGACTACCGATTCGAACTCGGCAAAGCCGCCGAGTTACGCACTGGCCGCGACGTCGTACTCCTCTCCACCGGACTGATGACCATGCGCGCCCTCGCCGCCGCCGACAAGCTCGCCGCCGACCACATCGACGCGGCCGTGCTGCACGTACCCACCATCAAACCGCTCGACACCGCCGCCATCCTGCGCGCCGCCGACACCGACCGGCTCGTCGTCACACTGGAGAACCACACCATCCGGGGCGGCCTCGGCGAATCCGTCGCCGCCACGCTCGCCTTCGCCGGAAAGGGCCGGCGCATCGTGCCCATCGCCCTTCCCGACGAATTCCTGGCCGCCGGCGCCCTGCCCACCCTCCACGACCGCTACGGCCTGTCCACCGACGCCGTGATCACCACGATTCGCACCGAATACCACCGCGACCGGATCCCCCGCCGCAGCGACGACACGTGGCGCCCGGACAACGACGTCCCCACCCTGTAGCCCCACCAAGCCACCGACGACGCCGGGCCCGTCAGGCTGTTTCACCCGCGAGTGAGGTGTAACTGCCTGACGGGCATCTGTGTTTCGAGGCGGCGGGCAGTGCCGCCCGGGCCCGCCCCAGCGGTGATCAGCCGGAGCACCACGTCACCAAGATTCTCGTCGCGAAGACCACGGCTCACGACCGCGATTATCACCAGCGCCGGACTGCTCCAGCGCAACGACCCGTGAGCCTCGCGCGGAGGAGGAACACTTGGCGGTGGTCTGCAAGCCAGCGTACGGAACGTACGTCCCGTACGCTGGAAGCATGACAACTGCTGGTCCCCGGCCGAACGACGGTTCTCTTGCTGGTGCGGGGTGACAATCGATCCAAAAACACGCGGCAAGCTGTCCGCCATCGGTACCGATCGCCTTGCCCGACGCCGGCGCTGGCAACCAACCCACTACTTGCCGGGCCAGCCGGGATCGCGCCCGCTGTATGCCACGACCCGGTCGACCAGCGGGGCATCGTCGGGCACCGGTACCGGCGGTTCGAAGATGCCCTTGCGGGCGTCGAGGTCGTCGGGCGGGTACATGCCGGTCATGGCGGCCAGGCAGGCTTCCAGCGTGGCCGGATCCTGCTGATAGGGCTGACCGGTGCCGCGGGCGAGGTCCCACGCGTGCAGGACGACCTCGTCGAGCGCGACCCGTCCGGCGATCTCCCCGGGCAGCGTGACCCCGCCGACCTGGGTCATGCCCTGCCATGCGGCCGGGTCGGTCCACGCCTGCGCGAGCGCGGTCAGGGCACGGGGGATCTCGGCGCGCCACGCGGTACCGAGCCGGTCGCTGTCGGGTGCGGGCGGGGTCGCGGTCGCCGATCCGAGATCCTTCGCCGCTGCGGCGGCGAAGGCCACCGCCAGCCCACCGACGTGGTCAAGCATGCCGGCCACCGGTATACCGCTCGGGGTCGGCGCACCGAGTTGGTCGTCGTGGATGTGCTGCACGAGTTCTGAGAGCCGCCGCACAGCCGGTGTGAGATCGACGATCGTAGTCATGGGTGCCAGCGTGCCATGCCGGCTGGCCGAGTTGGAGCGGTGCCTACGCGGACTTGTCGATCAGTCACCTCGTCACCGCATGCGGCGTCCGTGATCGTGGGGTCGGCCAGGTCCGCGAAGACCTCCGCGGATCATTTCCAGTCTCCGGCGACTGCCGCGTGCGCCGCCCAGAACCGGGCGAGCGAGAACCGTGGCGGAGGATCGAAGGGCTGGGCGGTCAGCCGGGTGGTCTGCAGCGTGTCGAGGCGAAGCACGGCCGCGGCCTCCCCGCGGGCTACGACCAGATGCCATGTGCCTGCCTTGAGCACCAGTCCCAGCGGCTCCACGAGCGCCGGCGCCCGGTCCGCGAGATGGACCTCGATGCGCCGTCGCCGCCGGACGCAGCCGGCAATCCGGCGCAGTTCGCCGGCCGGCACCGGGCTGTCGCCCCACGGCTCGGGATCATGCACGAACCAATCGGCCAAGCTCTCTGCCTGCTCGGCCAGCGCCGGCGGGAGAGCGTTGACGAGCTTGTTACGGGCACTACGCGCGGGCGTACCGAACCCCAGCCGCGTCGCCACCTGAGGCTGACCGGCCAGGAACAGGCACAGCGCCTCGTCTGGGGTAAGGCCGGTCAGCCGGGTCTCGAAGCCGTCCATCAATGCGATGCCGCCGCCGGAGCCCCGGGAGGCGTAGATCGGGAAACCTGCCTCGCTCAGCGCGTCGACATCGCGCAGAATCGTGCGTTCGCTGACCTCCAGCGCGGCGCTGAGCTCGCGTGCGGTCAGCCGTCCCCGGCGCTGCAGAACCTGCAGCATGTCGAGAACCCGGGCCGCTCGCACCGTGGGAGTGTAGATCTCGAATCTGACAGAAGATGTCAGGTTCGCTCTGCGACAGTACTCGCATGGTTGTTGACGACGTCGAAGGCACGGGTACACCCGACGATCCCTGGCAGCTCAAGACGCCGCCCGGAACGAGCGACTTCGAGGCATACCGCGACCCCGAGGCGAACCCGCCCGCGCTTGTCGTTCAGGTCGGCAAGACCCAGCTGCGCTATCACCTGGCGTGCATCGACGACCTGCACAACATGCTGGTGGAGCACGGCGACTGGATGCCGCTCGGTAACGCCGACGAGCAGAAACCCGCGGCCGACGGAACGGTCGAAGCCTGGGGTCGCTCGGAGAAGAACCCGGTCGGCGGCTGGTATGGCCTCAAGAAGGGTCTGCGCGGACGCTTCGCCACGTACGTGCCGCCGGTGCTCGAGGCACTGGGCCTCGCCGAGGTGGAGCACAACGCGCGCAACAACCGGATGCGGGCCATCTGAATCCGTCACCGTGACGGTCATGGCCTTGCGTCAACGGCCGGCTTGCCACCCCGTTCGTTGCGCCTGCCGGTCCGCCGCGGCCCGGCGAGCAGCGCGGCGCCTGAGGCTGCGCTGGATTCGTCGCCAGTAGAACGGCAGAATCTCGTGACCGATGGGGATTCGAGCAGCGCGGACAGACCACGGTGACACCTGCCTCTGCACGGCGAAGCGGTTCGGCAGGATCCAATACCGGTCGGCGTTGACGACGTCGGCCGCTGGCGGTCGCATCGTTCTCTTCTGCAGGTGGACGAGCAATGCGGTGCGCCTCCTGAGCTGTCCTTGCTCGATCCGGTATTCGCACACCTCGCCGTGCTCCCAGGCGTACCGGCGGGGATCCTCACCGGGCGGCACATCCGCCCGGGTGCGGTACATCGAGAAGGACAGGTCGAAGATCCGGTCTTCCTGCCAGTACCGGATCCCGAGGTCGCGGACGATGTGGTAGATGCCCGCCCACTCGTCGAAGTGCATGGCGGCCGGGTTGGTCATGACCTCGCGGTAGCTGACACCGTCGATCTCGTGGCGGAACCAGGCGGCGGCATCGGCGGAATTCCGGTACAGGGCGAAGTTCCCCTGGAACAGGACCTTGTCGTTACGGAATGCCTCAGGCGGCAGATGCTCCAGGATTCGTCCGAAGATCACGTCCAGGTCGCAGTGCCCCCAGAAGTCGTAGCCGGCGATCTCCCGCTGGAAGATCTCCCCGTAGGCGGGCCGGAAATCACAGAGCTTGTACGGGTGGTCCAACGCGATTGGGAAATCGAAGGTGGCCTGGATCCGCACCACGAGCTCCCGGAACTCGCACAGGTGCACGGTGAGGTTCGGCGGTACGTCCGCCACCGGGTGGTCGGTGATCAGCAACCAATGCACCCCCGGGTTGTGCGCCATGCTCTTCAGAACCAGCGGCAGGTACGGCGGCCGCTCGCCGAAGTGCGGAACGATCAACTGGATCGACGGCGCCGTCATGTCGGCGCGGTGACAACTCGGCGGGGAGACGTGCACCGGTCCGCCGCGCGGTGGTATCGGTGTTCGGTGATTTTTCCGCGCTGCGTTGCAGGATGGCCTCCGCCTCCTCCAACTGCCGCGCGGCGCCGTGCATGACCGTGACGGTCCCTCTCCCGGCTGCTCCGACCATCCGAAGTCACATCAGGCAGGTACCCGGTCACACGGATCATCATGCCGCCGGACCTGGATCGCGTGCGGCGCGGACACGAACCCGCCGCGAGGGTCACAGACGGCTTGGGAACACCTCCGCCGCCATCCCGCGGACGGTCCAAGTGGGCTGGACGCATCGGTGGCGGAAAGCCGTCCGTTCGGCCCATTTGATTACGGTACGTCATGCTGCCCGTCGTGACTTCCAGTTGCAGCCGATCTCCACGGCTCGGGGCTTTTGTCCGTTAGTGAGCATAGTGTGAACGATTGTCATGGACCGTTCGGACGAGTCGACGTCGCGCTATCTCAACATGCTGTGACGTGCAAGTCGCTGAGTCGGTGCTTTCTGTAAACGCATGTCCGACTAGTCAGGACAATGCCGGACAGGCAATCTTGTGTTCACCAGCCGAGAGGCGAGAACGACCAAGGGGCCACGATGGTGGAGTACGGCCTCCATCGCTTCCCCTGATCGCGGTAGTCGTCGCTGTCGGGGCGGGCACCCTCGGTACCCACAACAACACCTCGTCCGGGTTGCCGAGAGGAAAGGTAAGCGAAACGCCAAACAGAGAAGGAGGGGTGTTGGTCGGAGAAGCATTGCCGTTGAGTTATTTGGCAGTAATCGCGGTCGTGCTTTCTGTGATCGACATCAGAGAGCATCGGTTGCCTAACAAGATCCTCCTGCCGTCTTACGCGGTAGCGGCGATTCTGTTCATCCCGATGGGTCTCGACGACCCTCAGGGATACCTGAGATCGATGCTCTCAGCGGCAGTTCTGTTCGGAGCGTTTCTTGTGCTCGCAATCATAGGCAACGGCGCCTTGGGCATGGGAGACGTGAAGCTCGCAGGTCTGCTGGGAATGTACCTGGGATGGTTCGGTTGGACGGCCGTGTTCTTGGGCGGCGTTCTGGCCTTCATCCTGGGTGGGATCTGGGCACTGGCGTTGCTTGTAGCTCGGATTTTCAAGAAGGGAACGTCAGAGTTGCCGTTCGGTCCGAGTATGTTCTTGGGCGCCTTCTTGGCAATGTTCGTGTTTAGCGTGTAGCGCTTGCACGAAGTAAGGCAATTAGGCGGGGTTGGTCAAAAAGTGACCCCACAAAACACAAGGAGTAAGACTATGAACCTGTTCACCGCTTACGTCGTCTCGCACACCCTGTCCCTGAAGGCCCGGTTCCAGGAGGACCGGGGTGCGTCGGCCGTGGAGTACGGCCTGCTCGTCGGTCTGATCGCGGTTGCCATCATTGCGACCGTCCTGCTGCTCGGTACCCAGCTGAACGCGCTGTTCCAGCGGGTGACCGACACGCTCGCCCCGGTCGTCGCTGGCTGATCCATCGCAACTCCCTGAAGGAGGTCGGCTCGTTGCCCTGGCGGGCTGCGGGTCGGCCTCCATTTTTGCCCAACCTCCAGCTAGGGAAGTTAACTTGCGCAAGTTCCGGAACGACAGAGGGTCAGTGGCGGTTGAAGCAGCAATTATCTTCCCTGCTCTGGTTCTGATCATCCTCATGCTCGTGGGTTTCGGTTTGGTGCTCAATGCTTATCAGTCCATTACGCATGCAGCTCATGAGGGTGCGAGATATGCCTCTCTCGGCATATCGGCGCCGGATGTCAGGAACCGGGTTGAGGACACAGTCGGTCCTCTGGCGACAGTTACCTCGGTAGAGTCTCCTGGTTGCGACGAATCTGGCTCTGCGAAGGTTGACGTCACCGCGACGGTGACCGCGGTGGTATTCGATATGGCAATCTCTTCTGAAGGAGTGGAGAAGTGCGCCTGAGTCGAATGCAAGATGATAGCGGTGGGATAGCTATAGTAGCTGCGGCTGTGATGTTTGCACTTGCACTTCCGATGATGATTCTGGTAATCGACGGCGGTGGTCTGTTCACGGAGCGTCGACAGTTGCAGAATGCATCAGATGCAGGTGCTTACGCTGCGGCCAAATGGTGCAGCAATCTTCCCCTTCTTTCGACGTGTGATGAGGCATCTGCTTACGATCAAGCAGTGCCCTTCGTGACCGGCAACGACGCCTTCGACAAGAAGGACAATGATGGTGTGTCCTTCGATTCTGATCCTTGGTACCTCTGTGGTACGGCGGTGTCCGTAGAATGCACGGATACTGATCCCGATCCTGCTGTCGAATATTACAGCAAGTACGACTGTCCTCCAGTTACGCCGGCACTCCTCTCTGGTCGGCCTTTCGTCCAGGTGCGTGTGATCTCGGGCAACGGCGGCTGGAAGGGAGTCATTTCAGACACTTCCACTGCTGTTTTCTCGTGCTCACGAGCTGTCCTCGATCCTCCGATTGCATCAACAGTGCACCACCCCGCTATCACCCACACGATCGAGCACCCTGCTGGGACACACACGGTTGAACATCCTGCGGAAACCCATGATGTTGAGCATCCTGCTGAGACTCACATTCTGCACCATCCTGCTGAGACTCATAACGTGGATCACCCTGGCGTTACACATGTTGTGACTCATCCTGCTGAGACGCATGATGTTGACCACCCCGCGGAGTCTCATACTGTGGTTCATCCAGATATCACCCACACGGTAGATCATCCCGCTGTGACTCACACGGTGAATCATCCAGAGGAATTCCACACTATTCTTCATCCTGAGATCTCGCATGTTGTGCATCACCCGGCAGTTTATCCCACGTCGGGGAATGTCCTGGCAGTGACTATCTCCAAGTGCGAGTGGATAAATGCTACCGGCAATGGAACTAGCTATCCTGTTTCTGGTGTGTACATTGAATTCAATCCTCCGGACTCGAGTTGTGTACCCTCTGGCCAAATTGCTCCGGGTTCTACTGGCGCCCTTAGCGAAGCTAAGCCGGGCGGAGCCGGAATGCAGACGGTCGCTATAGGTAATGTTGCCGCCGCCGGTACTGGTGAGCCTTCCAACTGGAAGGCGATCGGTAAGATTCTTCTCGCCAATCCGAATAAGATCTGGCTCATTCCTCTCTACGATTCCTCAACAAAGTCCGGTAACAACGTGACTTATCACATCATCGGATTCGCGGCGTTCGAGGTCGACGGTTTCTATCTTTCTAAAGCTGCGAACATGCAAGATACGTGGGCTGCGAAGAATGGCGCTGTAGATAATGTCATTGAGACTCTCTATGGCCACTTCATTGGCAACGTTCTCTGTGAGAATATTGCGGCGACTTGTGACGGTAATGGCGGCAGCGGCTTCGGGGTGTACACCCCTGCCTGGGATCAAACGGTTGTTGACTCCCCGGAGTGGGTAGAGACCGTGGTTGACAGGCCAGCTTGGGTTGAAACTGTCGTCGACGTTCCGGCTTGGACTGAGACTGTAGTTGACGTTCCGTCTTGGGTTGAGACCGTCATCGACAAACCAGCTTGGGTAGAAACTGTCGTAGACAAGCCCGCTTGGGATGAGACAGTTGTCGACCAAGAGCCTTGGACAGAGGTGGTTGTCGACAGGGCAGCCTGGGATGAGACAGTGGTCGACAAGGCGGCCTGGACCGAGACGGTCATCGATAGTGCGGCCTGGACCGAAGTTATCACAGATACAGAACCTTGGACAGAGGTGGTTGTGGATACACCCGCCTGGGACGAAACGACATATACGCAGTCCGGTACAGCTTCCATGGTGTTGTAAATCCGACAAATATAAAAGGAGAAAAAATGCAGCTCAACAGGAAGATGATGTCGCTCTCCATAGCCGGCGTCATCGCACTAGGGGCAGGCGGTGCAACAGTTCTGTACTTGAACGGAGCCAACGAGCGCTCTGTTCGCGGTCAGGAAGCAGTGCAGGTGTGGGTTGCGAAGGATGCCATCCCTCGCGGATCCACGTTCCAGTCGGTGAAATCATCCCTCGCACAGGAGTACGTTCCGGTGCGTTCTGCACCTTCTTCCGCGCTGAAGGAGCTGCCCAGGGCGTCCGAGGTCGCCGCTTCGGACGTCTCGGCGGGTGAGATCCTGATGCAGGGTCGCTTCGTCGACGAGAAAGCGGTCGGCCCTCAGATGCTCCAGGTGCCTGCGGGGAAGGTGGCGGCTTCTGCCACGCTGAAGGACTTCCAGCGAGTGGGCGCTTTCGTGAAGCCCGGTGACTTCGTAGCGGTTTACTACTTCGATGGCAAGAGGGCGTCAGTCCTCTTTTCGCGTGTCCAGGTTCTGGGCGTGGGCGCTCTTTCGGAGGAGGGCTCTGCCGGCAAGGACGACAAGATTCCTACGTCAGTGATGACCCTGGCGCTTTCTGCCAATGAGGCGTCGTCAATGGTCTCGGCAGCTAACGGTGGCGGCGACCTTCAGCTCGCTCTGCTCCCTGCGGGCGAGTCCGTACCGGGCGGGAGGTGATCTGAATGTTCGGTCGCAAAGCAACGGAAACTCTGGCAGAAGTGGCTCCTGAGGTTTTAATCGAGCCCCCGGTACAAGAGGCGTCCGCCCCTGTGGAAGAGCCCCCGAAACTCGATCCCGTGTGGCTCTCCATGCGCAAGCAGGTTCATGAGCAGCTCCTGGAGCTGCTGGGCCCGATCCTGTACGACCCCCGAATGGATCAGGACGAGCTGAGTGCAAAGGTGCACGTGGCCTTGTCCCAAGCAATTCGTAGTCTAAATTTAAAGATCTCGAATGAGGAAAGGGATCGGCTCTCCGGTGAGATCACGGATGACATCCTGGGATATGGACCCATAGAGCCGTATCTGCGGGATGATTCCGTAACTGAGATCATGGCGACCGGCCACGATATGGTTCATGTGGAGCGCAAGGGTCTCCTCATGGAAGTTCCGGCATCGTTCCTGGACGAGGCGCATCTTCGCAGGACCATCGACAAGATCGCGGCTTCGGTGGGTCGGCGGATCGATGACGCAAGCCCAATGGTCGATGCACGGCTCCCTGACGGCAGCCGTGTCAATGCGGTGATCCCTCCGATCGCTCTTCGTGGTTCCACCCTGTCCATTCGGAAGTTTTTCTCTACGCCCCTCACGGCTGAGGATCTGGTGGGCTACGGCACGATGACCCCGGAGCTTCGGGACTTCCTGGAGCAGTGCATCAAGGGCCGGCTGAGTGTAGTCATCAGCGGCGGTACAGGTTCGGGTAAGACTACGACTCTGAATGTGCTGTCCAGCTACATTCCGGACAACGAGCGCATTCTCACGGTCGAGGATGTAGCGGAGTTGCGACTTGTTCAGAGGCATGTGGTGCCCCTGGAAGCGCGTCCTGCCAACACGGAGAACAGGGGTTTGATCACCATACGGGATCTGGTTCGCAACGCTCTTCGAATGCGGCCGGATCGTATCGTAGTCGGTGAGATCCGGGACGGTGCAGCTCTGGACATGCTCCAGGCCATGAACACCGGCCACGACGGCTCCATTACGACTCTGCACTCCAACAGTCCTCGAGACACAATCTCGCGGTTGGAGACTATGGTGATGATGGCGGGCATGGATTTGCCCGTTCGAGTCATCCGTGAACAGATCGCTTCCGCCGTGGATCTGATCGTGCACCAGTCTCGTCTACGTGACGGTACGCGACGCATCACACACGTCACCGAGGTGATTGGCATGGAGGGCGACGTCATCACCATGCAGGATCTGTTCCAATTCGATTTTTCTCGGGGTGTTGACGAGCAGGGCCGGTTCCTCGGCAGTGTCAAGCCTACCGGCATCATCCCTGGCTTCTTGCCGAAGTTGCAGGATTCGGGCATCGAAATTCCGTTATCACTCTTCGGGATGAACTCATGATCTACTTTGGTGCGACCTTGATCGCGCTAGCGATCGGCCTGGGAGTCTTTCTCCTGCTCTCTTACAAGCCCACCGCTAAAGACATCGTCCTTCAAGGGAGGATGCAGGATTCAATGGCAATGTCCGCTGTGGGTGTGGCGGACAATCTTCTCTCTAAGAAGATGCGCGACAACATCTCGTTGCGCTTGAGTGTCGCCAACCTCACTCTCCGTCCTGCGGAGTGGACAGTTCTGAAGAGTGTAGTGGGCGTTGTTTTCGGAGCGATCGGCTTGCTTCTCGGTGGAATCACGCTGGGTCTGGTGTTCTGTGGATTCGGCCTGTTGATAATGACCTTCTGGTTGCGGCTTCGGGTTAAGCGGGTTCGTCTTCGCTTCGAAGACAATTTGGCAGATACTCTTCAGATCATTGCCGGTGGCCTACGTAGCGGTTTGTCGTTCTCTGCCTCCCTGCAGGTAGTGGCGAACGATGGTCAGGATCCCATCAAATCCGAAATCCAGCGTATCCTGGCAAAGGAACGTCTGGGTGTCTCTCTCGATGACGGTCTCGAGGAGATTGCGGAGCGCATGCAGAGTAAGGCGTTCCAGTGGGTTGCCTTGGCAGTCCGCGTCCAGAAGGAGGTTGGCGGCAATCTTTCTGAGATTCTAACTAATACTACCGAAACGCTTCGTGAGCGTGCCTACCTTATCCGTCAGGTTAAGACCCTTTCGGCTGAAGGTCGTTGGTCAGCATATATTCTGCTGGCGCTGCCCTTCTCGGTAGCTGGAATTCTCATGGCAATCCGTCCCACTTACATGGAACCGCTGTGGACCACAGTTCCGGGCATGGTCTCGGTGGCCGTCGCATGTGTGATGATGGTTGTCGGTGTTATTTGGATGCGAGCAGTTGTGAAGGTGGATATCTGATGGATAATGTGCTGCTGTTGGTAGCGGTTAATGGATTCGCTCTGGCAGCCTTGATTCTCTGCGGGGTATTCTTCTTCTCAGAGAGCAGCGGCCTGTTGGTAGCTACCGGACTTCGTGTAGCTGCGGTGAAGGCTTCGCCTTCGAGTGCAGTAGTGAAGCTCCAGCGCAAGTTGGACCTTGCTGGCAATCCGCGCAACTGGTCCGTGGAGCGCTTCTTCACGGCGAAGGGTGGGCTTGCTATTGGCCTGGGTGTCCTTGCGATTGTGCTCTCTTCTGCTTCTGGTGCCATCTTCTCGTTCAGAGGGATTGTGCTGATCGCGATGCTGGTAATCGTTGGCTTCTTCATCCCCAACGTGATTCTCTGGCGAATAGGATCTCGGCGTCAGGAAAAGATGCAGCGAGAATTAGCGGATGTGCTGGATCTGATGTCCGTTAGCATGCGAGCTGGCTTGGCGTTTGACGGTGCTATGGCCAAGGTCGCTGGAGCCAGTGATGGTCCCTTGGCTGCCGAATTTGCGCGCATGCTGAACGAGCTGCGGATGGGTGAAGGTAAGACCTCGGTGTTGCGGTCATTGATTGACCGTTCGAGTGTCGACGATCTCCACTACGTGGTCCAAGCCCTCATTCAGGCGCATGAACTGGGTATCCCGATCTCGGATGTACTTACTCAGCAGGCCAGGGAGATGCGAGTTAAGCGTCGGCAGCGGGCAGAAGAGAAGTCGCAGAAGATTACTCTGAAGATCCTTTTCCCGATGCTGTTCTGCATCTTCCCTGTCATCATGGTGGTAGTGATTGCACCCTCCATTATTCGTATCGTGGCTGAGTTTACGAGGATCAAGGGATGAACAAGCCATTAGTAATTATGGGTGGAGTTATTGTGGCCGTTCTTAGCGCAGCGGCGCTGGCAGGTGTCACTGTGAGCTCGAATGCTGTGGAGGCTCCCAGGATCGTAGCTGAGGCTCCGGATAAAAAGGCACCAGCTAGGCCGAAGCCCAAAGAGATTAAAAGGTCTGTCGGTGGAGTTGAGGGTATTCAGACCACCGAAGGTGGCAAGGTGTACTTTCGCGTTACCGCCTTCGACCCTAACAAGCGGACGGGCACCCTGACCTTCATCGCGGCACAGTATCACACGAATGTGGACCAACTTGTAGCGTGGAATCACATTCAGGACCGCGACCTGATCCACGTTCATCAGAGATTGCGAGTGCAGTAGAGGCAAGGCTCAGGCGTGGCGCATAACAAACTGACAAGGAGTATTTGTGGATTTTGGGCGCATGTTCATGACGCCTTTCAGCGTGTTGTTCGCAGGGTTGGCTCTGTTCAGAGTGAATTCTCTCCTTGAATCTAAGGGATGGCTACAGCTGGTGACTACACTGCTGGTGGTGTCCTTCTACGCTCTGATGATCTGGTTGTACCTTCGTCGTATTCCTCCTAGGAGGACCAGCACGGAGCTTCTTCCTGCGTCGGTCGCTCTGATGGGCACGTTCCTTCCCATTTTCCTTCCGTTTGCGGGTGTGAAAGTGAGTGAGACCCAGGCCCTCGTCGGGAACGTTGTCCTCGCACTGGGCTTGAGTTTCTCGGTGTGGTCTCTGTGGTGCCTCAAGCGAAGCTTCAGCATTTTGGCACAAGCAAGAGAGCTGGTTCGTTCCGGTCCGTATTCGCGCATCCGCCACCCTCTCTACACGGGTGAGATCATTGCGATGCTGGGATTGACCATCACGTTGGGCTCTCCGCTCGCACTCGGGGGCTGGCTGCTGCTGGTTCTAGCTCAGTCCTACCGAGCCTTTCAGGAAGAGAAGTTGCTGGTGGAGGTTTTCCCTGAATATCGTGAGTATCAGGCCGCTACATCCCGTGTTCTCCCGGGGCTGTACTGATTCCCCACACCGCGTCGCCAGTACCACTGGGCGCCTTATCGCGGTCTGGTGTCGCATGGGACATTCTTACGATCTCATGGAGCCCGCGTGAAGCGGAGCATCGGCGCTCGGGGTGACGGGCAGATGCCGTACGACCTGCGTAGCTGCGCGGCTGATGGAACGCTACGGTCTGCGCATGGCGGAATCTGACATCCCGGCGGCCGTTCGCGCCGGATACGCGTTCACCGGTCCGGCGCTCGAACTGGGCGCGCTCGTCGTCGGCGACAGCTGCGATCCCACGGCGAAGGTCCGCATCCCGTTGTCCATGGTCAACCGGCACGGCCTGGTCGCCGGGGCCACCGGCACCGGCAAGACCAAGACCCTGCAGACGATGGCCGAACAACTGTCGGCGGCCGGGGTGCCGGTGTTCCTGGCCGACATCAAGGGGGATCTCTCCGGCATGGCGGCGCCGGGTGCGGCCAGCGACCGGGTCACCACGCGGGCCCGCGACATCGGGTACGACTGGCAGCCGGCCGCGTTCCCCACCGAGTTCTTCGCGCTCGGGGGCCGGGGCACCGGCGTGCCGGTCCGCGCCACCATCACATCGTTCGGGCCCACCCTGCTGGCGAAGGTCCTCGGCCTCAACGATGTCCAGGAGTCGTCGCTCGGCCTGGTGTTCCATTTCGCCGACAAGAACGCCCTGCCGCTGCTCGATCTGGCCGATCTGCGGGCGGTGATCCAGTACCTGACCTCGCCGGCCGGGGCGGCAGAGCTGGCCGAGCTCGGTGGTCTGTCCAAGGCCACGGCCGGGGTCATCCTGCGCAAGCTGATCGCGTTCGCCGACGCCGGCGCCGAGGACTTCTTCGGCGAGACCGAGTTCGACACCCGCGACTTCCTGCGGGTGGCGCCGGACGGCCGCGGCGTCGTCAGCGTCCTCGAGCTGCCCAGCCTGCAGGACCGGCCGGAGCTGTTCGCCACGTTCCTCATGTGGTTCCTCGCCGACCTGTTCCACGATTTGCCCGAGGTGGGTGACGTGGACCAGCCCAAGCTGGTGTTCTTCTTCGACGAGGCGCATCTGCTGTTCAACGACGCGTCCAAGGAGTTCCTCGCCGCGGTGACCCAGACCGTACGGCTGATCCGGTCCAAGGGCGTGGGCATATTCTTCGTGACCCAGACGCCGAAGGACGTGCCCGGTGATGTGCTGGCCCAGCTCGGCAACCGGGTGCAGCATGCGCTTCGGGCGTACACCCCGGACGATGCGAAGGCCCTCAAGGCCACCGCGTCGACGTTCCCGAACTCCGGGTACGACCTGGAGGAGGTCCTGACCCAACTCGGGACGGGCGAGGCGATCGTGACCGTGCTGTCCGAGCGGGGCGCGCCGACCCCGGTGGCGTGGACCCGGATGCCGCCGCCGCGGTCGCTGATGGCTCAGGTGGACCCGGCCGTGGCACAGGGGATCGTTGCGGCGTCGCCGCTGGCCGCGCGGTACGGCGCCCGGATCGACAGGGAGTCGGCGTACGAGATGCTGCTCGCCAAGGTCGCCGTGCCGCCACCGCCCCAGGCGCCGGCACCCGGGCCCGCGCCGACCCCGGGCCGGGCGCCGTCCCGGTCCGAGCCGGAGGACAAGTCGTTCCTCGAACGGGCGCTGGGCTCCGCCGCGGTTCGGAGCGCTCTGCGGAGTGCCGCGACGGTCGCAGGTCGGGAGATCGCCCGCTCCATCTTCGGCACGGCCCGCCGTCGTCGCTGACCGCCGCCGCGAGAACCGCGCGATCTTGGAGTTGTGGTTGGCACGAATCGGACGCAAAGCCGCGTAAGGCTAACCACAACTCCAAGATCGCGGGAGTTGGGCGGGGCTGGAAATTGTCGGCATAAAGGAAATGGGATATGCCGGCGCGCCATTACCGCGGGAATGAGTGTCCGTCAAGCCGGTTGGCGAACGCATTCGGGACGCCCTGCGCGGGCGTCCCGAGATGCCTTGTCACATTGACTGGAACGAGTGGGTTACGTCCGGTTTGAACGGTCTCACATGGACAGGAAGTTGACTTTGTGTCGCCACTTCCCATCGGTGTGTGGCTATCGGTACGCTCTCAGTTGTCGAGATCGAACTCGCCTGCCTTGGCCGAGTTCACAAACTCGGTCCATTCGGCCGAGTTGAAGAAGAGAGCAGGACCGGACTGGTTCTTGCTGTCACGGACGGCAACAATTGTGTCGAGGAACGCCACCTCGACGCAGTTGTTGCCACCGTTTCCGTTGCTGCGGCTGCTTTTTCGCCAGACGGCGTCTTTCAGCCGGGCAGCATCGGTGAGATGGTGCGCGGGCATCCCATGCACCTCCCTTCGGTATGCGATTGTGTGTGGCGGGAGCCTACCGGTCGAGCAGACTCTCGATCAACTTCACCGACATGCGCGGATCGAGCGCGATGGCGCCCAATCGCTCAAACTCATCTCGGTAGCGGGCAACCTCGGCGGGTTGCTCTTCGTAGAAGTCTCCCGCAAGTCCTTCAAGATAGACAACATCCAAATGAGTGGTTTCGCGGAACTCCAAAAGCGCTGCTGGGCCGCCCAGGAAGGGATGTTCGCCGGCGTCGAACGGCAAGATCTGGATGGTTACGTTCGGTAATTGAGTGGCGTCTATCAGGTGGCGGAGTTGCGTCGCCATCACGTCGCTGCCGCCGATGATCCGGCGGATCACCGACTCGTCCACGATGGCCATCAGCCGCAGCGGGTTTGGGCCGGTCAGCCGGTGCTGTCGCTTCAGTCGCAATGCGACTCGGCGGTCGATGTGCTGGGGCGGATCCAGCGACCGCCCAGTGCGCATCAGGGCGCGCATGTAGTCTTCGGTCTGCAGCAGTCCGGGCAGCAGGATCGGTTCCCAGGCACGCATCGCGGTCGCCTCGGCCTCCAGGCCGACGAAGTTGCCGGGCCGCATGATGTCGCGGTAGTCGGTGAGCCAGGTCCGTTCGCGGGACTGCCGGGCGAGCGTCATGAGAGCTTCGCGGTAACTCTGATCATCCACGCCGTACAGAGTGAGCAGGTCTTTCACGTCGCGGGCGGTGACCGCGACGCGCGCGGTCTCGATCCGGGTCACCTTGGCCGCATGCCATTCGAAGTACCGGGACACGTATTCCTGCGTGAGGCCGGCCGCCTCGCGGGCCTTCTTCAGCTCCGTGCCCAAGCGGCGGCGCCGCAGGGTCGGACCCTCGTCAACGGACACCGCGACTCCCTCGATCCAGCCAAATCTCGATGGTACGTCCCGGAACCGCTTCATGATCCATCGAGATTTCGCTATGACTGGAAGTCTAGTACTTCTTGTTTTGACCTTGATGTTGGGTACATGATGCTCCGGACAGCGAGTCAATGCGTCCTATACGGGCGGTTGCCCGTCGGCCTGTCGATGTGTTTGAGAGGTGTGGCGCCGTGTTGGCTGACCAGTTCTTCCTGATCGCACACGAGGACCGCACGGGGCGGTCGCGCCTGCACCCGAGGGCAACCGGGTTGGGGCTGGCCGCCGCACTCATGGCTGAGCTGATGCTCGAGGGCCGTGTCCGCGTCTTCGACGGCGATCTGCACATCGTGAGCCGCCAGCCGCCCCGCGATGCGCTCTCACATGACATTTTGGACCTGTTGATCGCCCAGCCGCAGCACCGCGACGTGCGCACCTGGCTGGCGTTCCTGTCCCAGGACGCGGCGAGCCGGGTCGGCGAGCGACTGATGCGCCTGGGCGCGGTCGAGCCGGTGACCCGGCGCAGGATGCTGAGCACGCAGACGCTCTACATGCCGAACAACGAACACCAGCGGAACGCGGCGGCCTGGGCGCCGATGCGTCTCGCCAACATCCTGGTCCGCGGCCTGGACATGTCGGTGAGTGACCGTGTGCTGGCCGGCCTGGTCGCGGCGACCGGGCTGACCCGGCACGTGCTGTGGGACTTCGAGGCGCACCGGCACGCGCTCCTGCTGCTGCCCAACGCGATCGCGTCGCTCCCCAGCGACCTGCGGGAGCTCATCGAGTACACCGAGGCGTCCGTGGGTTCGGTGTTGACCGTCGGCCGCCGGTGAGTACACGGGGGCGGCACCACCGCAGCAACGACAACTTCGACCAATGGGCCGGGAGGTTTTTGATGGCGCGTCAGGATCCCGCCGAGCCCGACATCGTCACGAGGGCACTCGCCGAGAACCGGCTGGGAGTGCCCTCGGTCGTGTTCTTCGGCGTGGCAGGCGCGGCACCCCTCACGGTCATCATCGGCGCCATCTCCGCGATCTACGCCATCATCGGCAACACCGCGGCTCCGCTCGTGTACCTGGGGGTCCCCGCGATC
>Ga0081539_10003166_pt1 | contig 20857 bp, 19 predicted proteins | sample TabmetS4T2R2_FD_71023 | JGI IMG/M metagenome (GOLD analysis project Ga0081539, IMG submission 71023) | Tabebuia heterophylla rhizosphere microbial communities from the University of Puerto Rico - S4T2R2 | ecosystem: Host-associated > Plants > Roots > Rhizosphere ...
GGCGACACGTTCTGCCTCGTTGCCGGGCCGTGCACGGTCGAGTCGCGCGAGCAGACGCTCGCGGTCGCGCGCGCGGTCAAGGCCGCCGGCGCCTCGATGCTGCGCGGCGGCGCCTACAAGCCGCGCACCTCGCCCTTCGCCTTCAAGGGCCTCGGGATCGAAGGGCTGCAGATCCTCGCCGAGGCGCGCGAGGAGACCGGGCTTCCCGTGGTCACCGAGCTGCTCGACACCCAGCACGCCGGCGCGATCGCCGAGCACGCCGACGTCGTGCAGATCGGCGCGCGCAACATGCAGAACTACGCGCTGCTGGAGGTCGCCGGCAAGCTCGGCAAGCCGGTGCTGCTCAAGCGCGGCCTGAGCTCCTCGCTCGACGAGCTCCTTCAGGCCGCCGACTACATCCTCAAGGAGGGCAACGAGGCGGTCGTGCTCTGCGAGCGGGGGATCCGCACCTTCGAGACCGCCACCCGCTTCACCCTCGATCTCGGCGCCGTGCCGTGGCTGAAGCTCCACACCCACCTGCCGGTCATCGTCGATCCCTCGCACGCCGCGGGCGACCGGCGCCTGGTCGAGCCGCTGTCGCGCGCCGCCGCCGCGGTCGGCGCCGACGGCATCATCGTCGAGGTCCACCAGGACCCCGACGCCGCCCTCTGCGACGGCCCGCAGGCCCTCCACGCAAGCCATTTCCCGGAGTACGCACGCGACGTCGCCGCGCACGCCGCGTTGCTTGGCAAGCGCCTGGCTTGACCCGACACCCCGTAGGGGGAGATAGTGCCGCCGTCATGAAGGCACGGAAGTCGGTGGTGGTCATGGCGGTCGGAGGCGCGCTCGCGCTGGCGCCCGCCGCGGCAGCGGACACGGTCACGCTCGGGAGCACGACGGGGACGCCGAACCAGACCCTGTGCTCGGCGGGGATCGAGTGCACCTACGTCCCGTTCCTCAACGCGGCGGTCCCGTCGCTGTGGGTGCCGTTCGACGGCACGATCACGAGCTTCTCGATCAACTCTGGCAGCACCGGCGGCACGGTCACGCTCCGGGTGCTGCGCCCCGCCGCGGGCGGGCGGTACACGGGCTCGGGCACCAGCGCCGCGGTCACGATCGCGGGCGGCGTGCAGACCGCCACGACGAGCCTCGCCGTGCGCGCCGGGGACGTCATCGGCCTCGAGAACAGCAACAGCGCGATCCTCTTCGACACGGCCGGGACGCTGACGACGTTCACCGCCTACTACCAGCTGCCGTCGCTGGGCGACGGCGCCTCAGCGCCGCCGTCGAACATCACGCGCGACCGGCGGCTGCTGCTCAGCGCCGTGCTGACCTACACGCCACCCGCGAGCGGCGCGCCTAGCGGTGTCGGGGGCACGTCGACGCTGCCGGTGACCGAGTGCGTCGTGCCCAAGCTGCGCAACCTCACGGTCGCCAGAGCGCGAGCGGCGCTGACCGCAGCCCATTGCGCCCTCGGCAAGGTGACGCGCGTGCGCGACCGCCGGATCAAGCGCGGCCGCGTGGTGTCGCAGGCGGTGCCGGCGACGTGGCGGCGCGACGTCGGAGCGAAGGTCCCCGTGAAGGTCTCGCTCGGGCCGCCGCGCAAGCGGCACTGAGGGCGGGCGAGCAGAGACGGCGCTGAGCGACGCGCTCGGGGCCGCTGCCGCGCCGCGCGGCCGCTCCCCGCCGCGCCCACCCTCCACCGAACGTCCGCGTTCGGTTATGCTTGCGGTCCCTCCGTGGAGTGCGACCGCCGGAGGAATCGCGGGTGGCGGAGCGCTCACGTGAGCGCGGAGCCGGGGCCCGCGTAGGAATCCCGGTCGAGTGCGACGGCCCGGGGAATCGAGTCTCGAAAGGACCGTCATATGCCTGAAGCCGTCATCGTCGACGCCGTGCGCACGCCGATCGGGCGCGCGTTCAAGGGGTCGCTGAAGGACTTCCGCGCCGACGAGCTGGCCGCCGTGCCGCTCAAGGCGCTCGTGGAGCGCAACCCCGGGGTCGACTTCGGCCAGACCAACGACGTGATGATGGGCGCCGCGTCGGGCTTCGCCGAGCAGGCCTACAACGTCGGCCGCAACGCCGCGCTCATCGCCGGCTTCGACCATCACGTCCCCGCCTGCACCGTCAACCGCTTCTGCGCCTCGTCCCTGCAGACGCTGCGCATGGCCTTCCACGCGATCAAGGCCGGCGAGGGCGACCAGTACGTCGCCGCCGGGGTGGAATCGGTCTCCAGGGCGGGCCTGGGCGCCGGCATGGCCGACGAGTTCAAGAACGACAAGCTCGACGGCTCGGACGGATCGCTCTTCGACGTCTACATCCCGATGGGCGTGACGGCCGAGAATGTCGCCGACCGCTGCAAGGTCACCCGCGAGCAGCAGGACGAGTGGGCGGTCGTCTCGCAGAACCGCGCCGTCGACGCCGTCCAGAGCGGCCATTTCGACCGCGAGATCGTCCCGGTGACCCTCGACGACGGCACCGAGGTGACCAAGGACGACGGCCCCCGCCCGGGCACCACGATGGAGGTCCTCGCCAACCTCAAGCCGGCGTTCAAGCCCGACGGCACCGTGACCGCGGGCAACTCCTGCCCGCTCAACGACGGCGCCGCCGCCGTGCTCGTCATGAGCGCGGACCGCGCCAACGAGCTCGGCCTCGAGCCCCGCGCGAAGATCGTCGCCTCGACGGTCGCGGCGATTCGCCCCGAGATCATGGGCCTGGGCCCGATCCCGGCGATCCAGGCGCTCCTCAAGCAGGCCAACATGACGATGGATGACATCGACGTCGTCGAGATCAACGAGGCGTTCGCCGCCCAGATCGTCCCCTGCAAGGACGACCTCGGCATCGATGAGGAGAAGCTCAACCCATTCGGCGGCGCGATCGCCCTCGGCCACCCGTTCGGGATGACCGGCGCGCGGATCATGACCACGCTGCTCAACGACCTCGAGACCCTCGACAAGACCTACGGGATCGAGTCGATGTGCGTCGCAGGCGGGATGGGCCAGGCGATGCTCGTCGAGCGCCTGAACTAGATGCTGGGCCCGGACGCAGACGACCCAACGCACATCCGGGCCGCCGCAGGCAACCACACGAGCTGGATGAGCCGCGCCGCCGAAGCCACCGGCGGCGCGGTCGTCCACACCGACGGCCTGACCTGGACGGCACCCGCGCCGGGCGGCGAGGCGATGCTGCTGTTCCCGAGCGCCTGCGCCCCCGCAGCCGCCCTCGACGCCGTCATCGAAGGCGCCCGCGACCGAGGCGCCCGCGGGATCGGCTGCTGGGCCACCGGGCTGCAACCGTTCGACGACCTCGCCGAGCGCCTCATGGAGCGCGACTTCGAGTGGGGGTGGCAGCCGCACTGGATGGCCATCGATCTCGCGCGCCTGCCGCTCGACGAGCACGACGCGCGGGAGCGGCTGGAGGTGGATCTGGTGGACGTGGTGCCCGAGTACGACGGCTACGGCGCCGCGCTGATGTCGCTCACCCATGCCAGCCCGCAGCGCTCCTGGCACGCCCTGGCCCGCGTCGACGGCGCGTTCGCGGGCCGCGCGTGGGCGCACGTCGACGACGGCGAGCTCGCCTGCGCGGGGATCTACGACGTCGACGTTCCGCGCCGCTTTCGCCGCCGCGGCATCGGACGCGCGGTGACGCTCGCCGTCTGCCGCGCCGCCGCGCAGGCCGGCGCCCGCGTCGCCACCCTCAACGCCACCGGCGAGGGCGAGCTCCTCTACCGCGCCCTCGGCTTCCGCTCGCTGGGCCTCGGGCAGACCTGGTGGCGCCACAACCTGAGCTTCACGAGGCGATAACGCGATAGCGTCAGGCGATGGCGAGCGAGACCGCCGTCGCAGCCGAATCGCTTCCCGCGCCATCGCCGAATCCGTGGCTGCGCCGGCTGCTCGTCTTCGGCGCGCCCGCTGCCTACCTCGCCGCGCTGACGATCGTCACCCTGAGCTGGGGCCTTCCCCTCGCCCGCGACCAGCTCTTCATCTGGCTCGTCTTGGGGATGGCCGCCTTCAGCGTCCCCGCGTGGCGCAGCTGGGGCGGCCTGCTGCTGGAGTGGCTGCCGTTCTTCGCGCTCCTGGTCCTCTACGACCGCCTGCGCGGCGCGGTGGCGATCGATCAACCAGGGCAGGCGCACGTCGACGCCCAGCTGGCCTTCGACAAGTTCGTCGGCGCCGGCGAGGTGCCCACCGTCTGGCTACAGCAGCGCCTGTGGCATCCCGGTCAGCCGCGCTGGTACGACTACGGCGCCTGGGCCGTCTACATGACCCACTTCTTCGCCGTGTGGGTCACCGCGGCGGTCATTTGGCGCGTCGCCCGCGAGAAGTTCCGCCGCTACGCCGCGACCGCGGTCACGCTCTCGCTGTGCGCGTTCGCGACCTACTGGCTCTTCCCGGCGCAGCCGCCGTGGCTCACCGGCGAGAGCATCAAGATGCACAGCGTCGACCGCATCGTCCCCGAGGTCTGGGGCCGGCTCGGCGTCGGCACCGCGCAGTCGCTCTACGAGAACCGCGACTTCGTCAACCCGGTGGCGGCGATGCCGTCGCTGCACGCCGCCTTCCCGCTCATGCTGCTGCTGTTCTTCTGGTCGGCCGGGATCTGGGTGCGGCTCGTCCTCGGCCTCTACACGCTGGCGATGGCCTTCACACTCGTCTACGGCGGCGAGCACTTCGTCATGGACATCGTCGCCGGGTGGCTCATGGCGATCGCCGTCCCCCTCGTCGTGACCGGCATCAGCCGGTCACGACGAAGGACTTCGTGAGGTCGGCGGTCGAGCTGTCTCCCGCGTAGACGTCGATGCGGCCGGGCTCGACGACGAACCGCCCGCGGTTGTCGTAGAAGCCGAAGTCGCTGGCGTCGAGGTTGAAGCTCACCGTCGTCGACTTGCCCGGATCGAGCGTCACGCGCTGGAACCCGCGCAGACGCCGCACCGGCTGCGAGATGCTCGCCACCGGGTCGTGGATGTAGAGCTGCGCGACGTCGTCGCCGGCGCGCGCGCCGGTGTTGGTGACGTCGAAGGTCACCTTCACCGTTCCCTTGCGCGACACGCTGGACTTGTCCAGGTTGAGGTTGTCGACCTTGAAGGTCGTGTAGCTCAGCCCGTAGCCGAACGGATAGAGCGGATCGCACGACGGGAGGTCGCGGTAGCGCGAGTTGTACTTCGAGTTGACGTCGCAGGGCCGGCCGGTCGGCTCGTGGTTGTAGTAGATCGGCACCTGGCCGAGCGCGCGCGGGAAGGTCACCGGCAGCTTCCCGCCCGGGTTGACCTTGCCGAAGAGCACGTCGGCCACCGCGTTGCCGGCCTCGATGCCCGGGAACCAGGCCTCGAGGATCGCCGGCGCCGCCGCGTCGACCTTCGAGAGCGTCAGCGGCCGGCCGTTGAACAGCACCACGACGAACGGCTTGCCGGTGGCCTTGATGCGGTCGATGAGCTCCTGCTGGAGCCCGGGCAGGTCGATCTCGCTGCGCGACGCCGCCTCGCCGCTCTGCCCGCGGCTCTCACCCAGCGCCAGGACGACCTGGTCGGCGCCCTGGGCGGCCGCGACGGCGGCATCGAAGCCGGCGTCCGAGCCGCACTCGTCGGCCGGCGTGTTGTTCGGCGGCTCCTTGTCGGCGATCGTGCACCCCTGAGCGAAGCTGACCGCGCCGCTGGCCTGCGCCTTGATGCCGGTCAGCAGCGACACGGCGTCCTCGTCCTTGCCCTGGCCCCACCACGGGCCGAGCATGTCGTGCTGGTCGTCGCCGAGCGGGCCGATGACCGCCGTCGACTTCGCCGGATCGAGCGGCAGCGCGCCGCCGTCGTTCTTCAGCAGCACCATCGACTTGGCCGCCGCCCCGCGCGCGGCCGCGCGGTCGGAGGCGGTCACGAAGCTCGCCGGATCGGTCGCCTTGGCCTGATCGACGTACGGATGGTCGAAGAGCCCGGCCCGGAACTTGATGCGCAGGATCCGGCGCACCGCGTCGTCCAGGCGCGCCATCGAGATGCGGTGCTGGGCGAGCAGCTGCTTGCCGAAGTCGCGGATGTTCGTGCTGACCATCTCCATGTCGGTGCCCGCGTTGAGCGCGGCCTGCGCCGCGTCTGGACCGTCGGCCGCCACGCCGTGCCCGCACGGCCCCTCGTCGGGGTTCTTGGGCGGGCAGGCCCGCAGCTCGGCGACCGCGGTGTAGTCGCTCTCGACGAAGCCGTCGAAGGCCCACTCGTGCTTGAGGATGTCGGTCTCGGTCTCGTGGTTGGCGCAGCCCGGCACGCCGCTGATCGCGTTGAACGAGCACATCGCGGTGTCCGATCCAGCGTCGATCGCGGCCTTGAACGGCGGCAGGTAGAGGTTCCGCAGCCGCTGCTCGGACATGTCGGTCGTGTTGTACTCGCGGCCTCCCTCCGGCTGGCCGTAGGCGGCGAGGTGCTTGACGCTCGTGACGACCTTGTCGGGCGCCGAGTAGTCGTCGCCCTGCGCGGCCTTCACGCGCGCGGCCGCGAAGACCGAGCCGAGGTACGGGTCCTCGCCGCCGCCCTCGGCGATGCGGCCCCAGCGGGGCTCGTGGGAGACGTCGACCATCGGGCTGTAGATCTGCTTGATGCCGACAGTGGCCGTCTCGCGGGCGGCGATGGTGTCGTCGGCGGTGGCGACCGACGGATCGAAGCTGCTGGCCGCGCCGAGCGGGATGGGGAAGACAGTGCGGTAGCCGTGGATCGTGTCGTAGGCGAAGAGGATCGGGATGTGCAGCCGCGACTGCTCGACGGCGATGTGCTGAAAGTGGTCGATCTTCGCCGGGTCGGTGAGGCTGAAGACGCCGCCGACGCCGGCCTTCGCGTCGGCGTCGGTGATCTGGCCGTCGGAGAGGAGCTGGACCTGCTGGAGCTTCTCGTCGACGGTCATCTTGCGCAGGAGCTTGTCGACCTTGCGCTCGATGCCCTGGTCGGCGGCCTGCCGCGTCGGCGCCAGCGCGCTCTCGTCGTCCGAGCGCGTCGCGGCGAGCACTCCGCCGGCGACCATCGAGCTGAGCACGACGACGACCGCGGCGACCGCGGCCCTACGACCCCTGCGTCCCATGAACCCTTCCTCCTCACACCACGGTTCGACCGCCCCCGCGGAGGACCCGTTACCCGGGCGTTCGGGACCCAAACGTCAGCCGCGCGAGCTCGTCGTCGCTGAGTGGGATCGCGAACACGTCGCGCAGCAGCTCGCCGACCTCGTGGTCCTCGACCTCGCGCTCCTCGACTGATCCGTCCGGGCGCTCGAGCGTCCACTGGCGGTCGACGAGGCTTCGGTTGCTGTCCTCGTCGCGACGGACGGCGACGGGCTTGCCGACGAACGGCGAGCGCGGGAACGTCGAGGTGAAGTGATTGGCCATGACGACGTCGGCCGCGTGCAGGCGCTGCTCGTCGAAGCCGTAGCGGGTCACCCACTCGCCGCGCTGGCGCTCGCGCAGCGCCCACGAGGATGGGCCGGTCGAGACGAGCTCGTAGCTCCAGCCGCCCTGGGCCTGCGGGCCGCCGTCGTCGAACGGCAGCGGGTACAGGACGCCCGAGCCGAAGCCGACGTCGGCCAGCCAGCGCGCGCCGTCGGCGTGCACCCGGAGCGTCATGTGCGTCGGCGCCCGCGGGCGATCGAGCTCCTCGCCGCCGACGCGGGCGAGCATGCGCTCGACCGGGAAGCCGAGCCGCTCGAGCACCGCCGCGAAGAGCACGCCGTGCTCGTAGCAGTAGCCGCCGCGCCGGCGCTCGACGAGCTTGGTCTGCACGGCGTCGAGCTCGACGGCGATCCCGCGTCCGAGGAGGATGTCGAGGTTCTCGAACGGGATGCGGTCGACGTGGGCGCGGTGCAGCGCCGCGAGCGTGGCGGCGGTCGGCGCGAGGTCGCCCTCGTGGCCGATGCGACGCAGGTAGGCGTCGAGGTCCAGCTGGTCGACGTCCCATTCGTTCGAACCCTGACCCATGCGGAAAGGATTGTGCCCGCACGGCGTCTGACGCGGCATGAGGGGAGCTCTGCTCGGGCTCGTCGCCGCGCTGGCGCTGGCGGCGCCTGCCGGCGCGGCCGACCATCCGATCGCGTTCGCCAACTACGCGTACAGCCCCGCATCCGCCACCGCATCGGTGGGCGACACGGCCACCTTCAGCGGGAGCTTCTCGAACCACCCGCTGGTCTGGGACGGCGGGCAGTTCACCGATACGAGCTCGGGCTCGTCGCGGCAGTTCACCTTCACGCAGCCGGGCACCTACGCCTTCCACTGCGCGCTCCACGGCGCCGCGCCGCTGAACATGAAGGGCGTCATCACGGTCACCGTCGCGGGCGACCAGCACCCAGCTCGCGTCTCCTTCGCCGTCAATCCGTCCACGGCGACGGTCGGCCAGCCGGTGACCTTCACCTACACCGGTGACCCCGACCCCGACGGGACGCTCGTGCGCTGGGAGTGGGACCTCGACGGCGACGGCTCGTTCGAGACGAGCACCGCGTCGGGGATGGCGACGCACGCGTACGCCACCGCCGGGACGGTCACCGTTCGCATGCGCGCGGTCGACAACGCCAACGAGCCGTCGGCCGTCGCCGAGCAGGCTCTCACGGTGGTGGCGGCCGGATCGGCGGGGTCCGCGACGCTCGATCGCACCGCCCCTGTGGCCACGAAGCTCAGGCTGAAGGGGCTGACGCTGACGTTCCGCAGCTCCGAGCGCGCGACCGCCACCGCCACCCTGCGCCGCCGGGGCAAGACGCTGGCCAAGGGCACCGCGAAGGCCGGCACGACGACGATCAGGCTCAAGCTCACGAAGGCCGGCCGAGCGGCGCTGCGGCGCGGCCATCGCGTCAAGGCCACGCTCGCGCTGACCCTCCGCGACGCCAGCGCCAACGCGCGCACGGTCAGGCGCACGGTGAGCGTCCGCCGCACCTAGTTTCGACGCGCCAGGCCGGCGACGCGTATTGTCCTCGCGCCGCCGATGACCGCGACCGCTCCGCAATCCGCCGGCGTCGAGGACTCGCTCGGCGTCATCGCCGACGCGGTGGCGCGCGCCGACGAGACCCTCGCGCTCGCCTCGCGCCACCTCGACACCTCGCTCGTCGACGTGCTGCGGATCCTCGGCTTCGACAAGGAGTACCGCTCGGCGCAGGGCTCCTACCTCTACGACGTCGCGGGCCGCGCGTACCTGGACTTCCACACCGGCGAGGGCTTCGCGAGCCTCGGCCACAACCACCCCGACGTGCGCGACGTCCTCGGCGCCGCGCTGGCCAGCGACCACGCCAATGGCGTGCAACTGCACTACTCGGCACTGGCGGGCCTGCTCGCCGAGGCGCTCTCGCAGCGGCTGCCGGCGGGGCTCGACGCGATGTTCTTCGCCAGCACCGGCGCCGAAGCGGTGGATGCGGCGATGAAGTTCGCCCGCGCGGCGACGGGGCGGCCGCGGCTCGTCTCGTGCGACAGCAGCTTCCACGGGGTCACGCTCGGGCCGCTCTCGCTGGTCGGCGACGAGTTCTTCAAGGAGGGCTTCGGCCCGCTGCTGCCGGGCTGCGAACGGGTGCCGTTCGGCGACCTCGATCGCCTCGAAGCCGAGCTGCGGGCCAAGGACGTCGCGGCGTTCGTCGTCGAGCCGATCCAGGGCCGCGAGGTGACGCTCCCGCCGCCCGGCTACCTCGAGGCCGCGCAGGCGCTCTGCCGTCGCTACGGCACGCTGATGGTCGTCGACGAGGTCCAGACCGGGCTCGGGCGCACCGGCGCCTGGTTCGCGCTCGAGCACTACGGGCTGGAACCCGACGTCGTCCTCGTCGGCAAGGCGCTCAGCGGCGGCTACATGCCGGTCGCCGCGATGGTTACGCGGCGCGAGATCTACCAGGACGCGGTGGGCACGCTCGAGCGCTCGTACGTGCACCAGTCGACCTTCGGGCGCAACCGGCTGTCGATGGCCGCGGGCCTCGCGACGCTTCGCATCATCGAGCGCGATGGGCTCGTCGAGCGCGCCGTCCGGATGGGGGCGCTGCTGCGCGACGGGCTGGTCGAGCTCCAGCAACGCCACGACATGATCAAGGAGGTGCGCGGCAGCGGGCTCATGATCGGCATCGAGCTGCAGCCGCCGAGCACGCGCGTGGCGCGGATGAGCTGTCGCTTGATCCGGATGGCCAGCGAGGGGCTGTTCCCGCAGCTCGTGGTCATCCCGCTGCACCGCGAGCACGGCGTCATCACCATGGCGGCGGGCAAGAACGACGTGATCAAGCTGCTGCCGCCGCTGACGCTGTCAGAGCCGGAGGCGCAGAGCTTCCTCGGCGCGCTCGATCAGGTGCTCGCCGACTGCCAGGGCGCCACCGGCAAGAACTGGGCGGTCGTGCGCGACATCGCCACGGCGACGCTGCGGCGCCGCGCCATGCGGAGCCGGTGACGGTCCTCGTCACCGGCGCGACGGGGTTCATCGGCGGGCATCTCGCGCAGCGGCTGGTCGCCGAGGGCGAACGGGTGCGCTGCCTGGTGCGGGCGACGAGCGACACCTCGCTGCTCGACCAGCTCGATGTCGAGCTGGTGGTCGGCGATCTCACCGATGCGGCGTCGCTCGCGGGGGTCGCGGACGGGTGCGAGGCCGTCGTGCACTGCGGGGCGCTGGTGTCTGACTGGGCGACGACCGCCGAGATCGCCGCGATCAACGTCACGGGCACGCACAACCTCCTCGCGGCGGCCTCTGCGACGGCGCGTTTCGTGCACGTCAGCACCACCGACGTGCACCGCGGGCGCAACTGGTATGCGCGCACGAAGCGGGCGGCGGAGGCGGAGGTGCGGCGCTCGCCGAACGCGGTGATCCTGCGCCCGGCGACCGTCTACGGGCCGCGCTCGACCGAGGTCATCGGCGAGATCGCGCGCGCGATCCGCGCGGGCAACATGGTCCTCGTCGATCGCGGGCGCGCGATCGCCGGCCTGTGCTACGTCGACAACCTCGTCGACGCGGCGCTCCTCGCGCTGCGCCACGACGCGGCCCCCGGCCAGGACTTCGACATCACCGACGGCCTCGACGTCACCTGGCGCCGCCTCACCGACGACCTCGCCGCCGGCCTCGGCGCCGCACACGTTCGCTGGAGCCTGCCCTACGGCGTGGCCAACGCGCTCGGGTTCGCACTTGAGCACAGCTACCGCCTCCTGCGCCGGACCACCGGTCTCACGACGCGCCCGTTGCTGTCGCGCCAGGCCGTCTACGTCCTCGGCCGCGACCAGGACTTCGCCAACGCCAAGGCGCGGGCGCTGCTGGGCTGGGAGCCGCGCGTGGGCTACGCGGCCGGCCTCGAAGCGACGCTCGCCTGGCTCAGCGAGGCGCCATCCGCAGCGCCCCGTCGAGCCGGATGACCTCGCCGTTGAGCATCCGGTTCTCGACGATGTGCGCCGCCAGCGCGGCGTACTCGGCCGGCTGGCCGAGACGCGGAGGGAAGGGGATCGACTTGCCCAGCGACTCGCGCGCTTCGGGTGGCAGCGCGGCCAGCAGCGGGGTGTCGAACAGCCCCGGGGCGATGGTGACCACGCGGATCCCCGCGGAGGCGAGGTCGCGCGCGGCGGGCAGCGTCATGCCGACCACGCCGCCCTTCGAGGCGCTGTAGGCGACCTGGCCGATCTGCCCGTCGTAGGCGGCCACCGACGCCGTGTTGACGCACACGCCGCGCTCGCCGTCGTCCAGCGGCTCGTTGTCGAGCATCGCGCTGGCGGCGAAGCGCAGCACGTTGAACGTGCCGATGAGATTGATCGCGAGGATCGTCGCGAACGGCTCGAGCGGATGCGGCCCCCGCGAGCCGGCGACCTTCTGCGCCCAGCCGGTGCCCGCGCAGCACACGCAGATCCGCAGCCCGTCCTCGGCCGAAGCCGCCTCGCCGACCGCCGCCTGCACCTGCTCCTCCTCGCGCACGTCGCAGGCGACGAACGACGCGCCGATCTCGCGCGCGACCGCTTCGCCCTTCTCGACGTTGACGTCGGCGATCGTCAGCGCCGCGCCCTGCTGCGCCAACCGCCGCGCCGCCGCCTCGCCCAACCCGGAAGCCCCGCCGACGACCAGCGCTCCGCTGCCCTCGATGTCCATCGGCGGGAGCCTAGTGCGGTGGCGCGGCGGGCAGTTGCACGGTGACGCGCAGTCCGCCGTCGGCGCGGGCGGCGAGGATGAGCGTCCCGTCGTGGGCCTGGGCGATGCTCTTGACGATGGCCAGGCCGAGGCCGACGCCCGCGTGGTGGGTGCGGATGCGTCTGGTGCCACGCTGGAACGGCTCGGCGAGGGTGTCGACCAGTTGCGAGGTGAGCTTGTCGCCGGTGTTCTCGACGGTGAGCTCCACGGTGTGGGGCTGGGCGCTGGTGGTGACCCACACCGAGCCGGCTTCGGGCAGGTTGTGGACGATCGCGTTGTGGACGAGGTTGATCGTCAGCTGCAGCAGCAGCGCGGGTGAGCCGATGGTCGGGGCCGCGTCGCCCGAGGTCTCGATGGTGAGGCCACGTTGCTCGGCGAGGGGGAGCAGCGTTTCGGTGGCCTCCTCGGCGATGAGCGACAGGTCGGCGTGCTCGCGGGCGAACGAGCGCTGGTCGGCGCGGCTGAGCAGCAGCAGGGCTTCAGTGAGGTCGATGGCCCGGGTGTTGACGGCGTGCAGGCGGTCGACGAGCTCGCCGTTGTCGTGGTGGGGGTCCTTGCGGGCGACGTCGAGCAGGGTCTGGGTGACGGCCAGCGGCGTGCGCAGCTCGTGGGAGGCGTTGGCGGCGAAGCGCTGCTGCTCGGCGACGTGGGCTTCCAGGCGCGCGAGCATGGTGTCGAACGCATCGGCGAGCTCGCGGAACTCATCGCGGCGGCCGGGCAGCCGGATGCGGTGCGAGAGCGACCCGGTGGCCGCGGTGCGGGTGGCGTCAGTGATGCGAGTCAGGGGGGCGAGCATCTGGCCGGCGAGCAGCCACCCTCCCAGCAGACCGAACACCAGCAGGAACCCGAGCACGATGGCCGCGGTCGGAGCGAACTCGCGCCAGAGGTCGGCGTGGCTGCGCACCATGAAGATGACACCGGGGTGGGCACCGCGCGAGAGCGAGAAGTACCCGGCCACGAGCAGCACGGCCCCGGCGAGCATGAGGAAGCCGGCATAGCTGAGCGTGAGCTTGAGGCGAACGCTCAAACCGGGCGCTCTCTCCGCGGGCCCCTCCGTCACGGCCGGTCTTCCGGCTCGGTGTCGATGCGGTACCCGGCGCCGGGCACGGTGGCGATGATCCAAGGCTCGCCGAGGCGTTTGCGCAGCCCCGAGACCGTGATGCGCACGGCGTTGGTGAACGGGTCGGCGTTCTCGTCCCACGCCCGCTCCAGGAGCTCCTCGGAGCTGACGACACCGCCTTCGGCGGCGACGAGCACTTCGAGCACGGCGAACTGCTTGCGCGTCAGCGCCACGTAGCGGCCGTCGCGGTAGACCTCGCGGCGAAACGGATCCAGCCGCAGGCCCGCGACCTCGCGGACGGGCGGCCTGCTGTGGGCGCGTCTGCGGTCGAGCGCCCGGAGACGGAGCACGAGCTCCTGGAGCTCGAACGGCTTGGTGAGGTAGTCGTCGGCGCCGAGCCCGAACCCGGAAGCCTTGTCGTCGAGCCGATCGGCAGCGGTCAGCATGAGGATCGGCATGCCGCTGCCCGAGGCGACGATGCGCTCGGCGATCTCGTCACCGGACGGCCCGGGGATGTCCCGGTCGAGGACGGCGATGTCGTAGGCGTTGACACTCAGCAGCTCCAGCGCGGTGTCGCCGTCTCCCGCGATGTCCGCCGCGATCGCCTCGAGCCGTAGGCCGTCGCGAATGGCCTCCGCCATGTAGGGCTCGTCCTCGACGAGCAGCACCCGCATGCTTCGATGCTAACGAGCGCCTGCATATCGCCGGCATATCGAAAACCGCATACGCGCCGGCAACACCACGCTGCCTTCAATGGCGGCCGTGACCCACAGCGAACGCCGCCGCACCTGGCTTCGCGCGACGCTGGCCCTGCTCCTCGCCGCCGCGTTCGCGGCGCCCGGCCACCTGCTTGACGCGGGCCGGGGCGCCAGCTCCCTTCTCGGCGACGCGGACCGCGGCTCCGCCTTCGACGACAAGGGCGCCAGCTCCCTTCGCCTGGGTGACAAGGACCGCGGCCACCGGTCCACGGAGGGGTGGCCGGTGCGCGGGCAGGGGGCGTACGTGCTCGGCAACGGCCGGCCGGCGGCGAGCCCGCACCAGCGGCCGGTCCCGATCGCCAGCGTGGCGAAGGTGATGACCGCCTACGTCGTGCTCCGCCACTACCCACTGGGCGCCGGCGAGAGCGGCCGGCGCTTCGTGGTCGGTCAGCGCGACGTCGTCGACACGGCGGCGAGGCGCAGCACGGGTCAGTCGATCGTCGATGTCCGCGCCGGCGAGCGGCTGACCGAACGGCAGGCCCTCATGGCGATCCTGCTGCCGTCCGCCAACAACGTCGCGGCGCTCGTCGCACGTCAGGTCTCCGGCAGCGTCGCGTCCTTCGTCGCGGAGATGAACCGCACCGCGCGCGCACTGGGGATGTCTCACACCACCTACACCGATCCGAGCGGATACGACGCGGGAACGGTCTCGACGGCGCTCGATCAGCTGCGCCTGGCGCGGGTGGTGGCCAGGGACCAGACGCTCGCGGCCATGATGGCCACCCGCCACTACTGGCTGCCGGTCGCCGGGGAGGTGACCAACACCAACGCTCTGCTCGGCCATGACGGCTTCGTCGGCATGAAGACCGGCTCGGACCAGGCGGCCGGCGGCTGCCTGATGTTCCGCGTCGTATGGCCCACCGCGAGCGGCAACCGATCGCTGATCGGCGTCGTGCTCGGGCAGCGCGGAGGCAACCTGCTCACCGCGGGCCTGTACGCGGCCAAGCAGCTGGCCGACCGCCTCGCGCCGAGCGCGGCACCCGGCACATATCGTCGGCATATCGAAAACCGCATACGCGCTGGCAACCCTCCGCTGCCTTCAATGGGCCGATGATCCACAGCGGCCCAGCACGCACGGCGGCCCGCCCCAGGCGATCGGCGGCATCCTCGTCCTCCTCGGCCGTCCCCACGATGGGGATCACGATCTACGGGTGCGAAGCGGACGAGGCCGCCCTGTTCCGGGAGATGGCGCCTCGCCTCGGCGTCACGCCGACGATCACCGAGGCGGCGGTATGCGAAGGCAACGTCGCACTGGCACGCGGGAACCGATGCATCAGCGTCGGTCACAAGACGCAGGTGACGAACGCCACGCTTCTGGCGCTGAGTCACGCCGACGTGACCTACATCTCGACGAGAAGCGTCGGTTACAACCACATCGACGTCGATTACGCGCAGAGCGTGGGCATCTGCGTCGAGACCGTCGCCTACTCGCCCGACAGCGTGGCCGACTACACGCTGATGCTGATGCTGATGGCGGTGCGACATGCCAAGTCCGTCATCAGGCGCGCCGCGGTCCATGACTACCGGCTGAACGACGTGCGCGGGCGCGAGCTGCGCGACCTCACGGTCGGGGTGATCGGGACGGGACGCATCGGCGGCGCGGTCCTGGACCGGCTGTGTGGGTTCGGCTGCCGAACGCTCGCGCATGACACCCGGCACACGACCTCGGCCGAGTACGTCGCGCTCGACGCATTGCTCGAGCGCAGCGACATCGTGACGCTCCATACGCCGCTCACGGCGGAGACGCACCACCTCCTCGATCGCGAGCGCATGAAGCGGATGAAGCACGGCGCGGTGATCGTGAACACCGGACGGGGCGCGCTGGTGGATACCGAGGCGCTTGTCCGCGCCTTGGAAAGCGGCAGGTTGGGCGGCGCGGCGCTGGACGTCCTCGAAGGCGAGGAAGGGATCTTCTACGCCGACTGCAGCGACACGCCCGTCGAAAGCGACCTGCTGCTTCAGCTGCACGAGATGCCGAACGTGATCATCACTCCCCACACCGCGTACTACACGGACCATGCGCTGAGCGACACGGTTGGCAACTCACTTGCCAACTGCGTGAAGTTCGCACGCGGACACGGACATGAGTAAGTTGAAGATGGGGATCATCTTCGGGGGCTGCTCCGAAGAGCATCCGATCTCCGTGAAATCCGCGCGCGAGGTGGCGGCGCACCTCGATCTCGGCAAGTACGAGCCGTTCTACATCGGGATCACCAGAAGCGGCGCCTGGCGGCTCTGCGACGGCCCTGACGGAGATTGGGAGAACGGCGGTGGCCGGCCGGTGGTCCTGTCACCGGACCGGAGCGCGGGCGGACTGCTCGTCCTCGAGCAGGGGCGATACGAGACGATCGGCCTGGACGTCGTGCTGCCCGTGCTGCACGGCAAGCTGGGCGAGGACGGCGCGATGCAGGGCCTGTTGGAGCTCGCCGGCATCCCCTACGCGGGCTGCGACGTCCAGAGCTCGGCCCTGTGCATGGACAAGTCGCTGGCCTACATCGTCGCCAGAGGCGCGGGCATCGCGACCCCGAGCTTCCGGACGGTCGCGGCCAACGAGGAGGTCGAGCCCGACGGGCTCACCTATCCCGTCTTCGTCAAGCCGGCCCGCTCGGGCTCGTCCTTCGGCGTCAGCAAGGTGTCGCGCAAGGAGGAGCTGCCGGGCGCGGTGCAGGCCGCACGACAGTACGACTCGAAGCTGGTGATCGAGGAGGCGGTCGTCGGCAGCGAGATCGGATGCGCCGTCCTGGGCAACGAGCTGGGCTTGATCGTCGGCGAGGTCGATCAGATCACGCTGTCGCACGGGTTCTTCAGGATCCATCAGGAGAGCGAACCCGAACGCGGGTCGGACAACTCGACGGTCACCGTGCCCGCGGCGATCTCGGAAGAGGCCCGCTCGCTCGTGCAGGAGACGGCGATGGCCGTCTATCGCGCCCTGGGCTGCAGGGGACTGGCGCGCGTGGACATGTTCCTCACCGACGAGGGCAAGGTGGTCCTCAACGAGGTGAACACCCTGCCGGGTCTCACCTCGTACAGCCGTTATCCGCGAATGATGGCGGCCGCCGGGTTGCCGTTCGGCGAGGTGATCGACCGGATCGTGGCGCTGGCGGTGACACGATGAAGGACAGCTTCGTCTTCGTGGACGAGCTCGTGTCGCCGATAAGGTGGGACGCCAAGTACGCGACGTGGGACAACTTCACCGGCAGGCCGGTCGATGGTTACCTGGTGAATCGCATCGTCGGTACGCGCGCGTTGTGCGCGGCCCTGGAACGTGCGCGCGAGGAGGCAGCGTCGCGTGGCTTCGGCCTGCTTCTGTGGGATGGATATCGCCCTCAACGCGCGGTCGATTGCTTCCTGCGTTGGTCCGAGCAGCCGGAGGATGGCCGCACGAAGCTGCGCCACTACCCGAATATCGACAGGGCCGCGATGTTCGAGATGGGATACGTGGCGGCCAAGTCGGGACACAGCCGTGGCAGCACGGTGGACTTGACGCTTTATGACCTGGCCACCGGCGAGCGCACGCCAATGGGCGGCGACTACGACCTGATGGATGCGATCTCGCACCATGAGGCCGCCGGCATCACGCCGGCCGAAGCGAGGAACCGGCGCCACCTCTGCTCGATCATGGAGGCCTCGGGGTTCGCTCGCTACGACTGCGAGTGGTGGCATTACACCTTAAAGGACGAGCCTTACCCGGATACCTACTTCGACTTCCCGATCAGCTATGACGCATGCGCTGCGCGACGTCTGAGCTGACGGCGCATCTGGGCGGCGAGCTGGTCGGGCCCGATGTCAGCGTCGAAGGGGCGAGCATCGACTCGAGGACGATCCGGCCCGGGCAGCTCTACGCTCCGATCGTCGCCGAGCGCGACGGCCACGCCTTCATCCCGGCGGCGCTCGAGGCCGGCGCGCCGGCCTACCTCACCGCGCAGGAGCCGGTTGGCGGGACGGCCATCTGCGTCCGCGACACCGCGGCCGCGCTGCTGAGCCTCGGCTCGTTCGCCCGCGATCGGATCGGCGGCGCCATAGGCATCACGGGGTCGGTCGGTAAGACGACCACGAAGGACCTGCTCGCCGGCTGCCTGGCCTCGACGTTCCGCACCGCCGCGAGCGAGCGTTCCTTCAACAACGAGCTGGGGCTGCCTCTGACGCTGCTCAACGCGCCGGAGGGTGCGCGGTGGGCGGTCCTCGAGATGGGGGTCCGGCGGGTGGGGGACATCGAGCGGCTGGCCGAGGTCGCGCGTCCCGACATCGGGATCGTGACCAGCGTGGACCTCGCGCACGTGCAGTACCTGGGCGACCTCGACGGCGTCGCGCGCGCCAAGGCCGAGCTGGTGGAGGCTCTGCCCCCATCGGGCCTCGCGGCCCTGAACTTCGACGATCCGCGGGTCCGGGACATGGCGTCGCTCAGCGCGTGTCCCGTGCTGGGGTACGCGGTGGAGTCCGACGCCGACGTGCGCGCCGACGACGTCAGCGTCGATCGGGACCTGCGCGCGCGGTTCTGCCTGTCGTCGCCCTGGGGGGAGACCGAGGTCCGGCTCGCGTTGCGCGGCGTCCAGCAGGTCTCCAACGCGCTGGCCGCGGCGACGGTCGCGCTGTGGTGCGGGGTTCCCATCGAGTCGGTGGCCGCCTCGCTGGCGGTGAGCGAGGGCTCGCCCTGGCGCATGGAGGTCCGTCACGTGCCCGGCGGCCCCGTCCTGCTCGTCGACTGCTTCAACGCGATCCCCGCGTCGGCCGAGGCGGCCGTGCGCTCGCTTGCCGCGCTGCCGGGTGAGCGCAAGCTGGCGCTCCTGGGCTTGATGGCCGAGCTGGGGGACCAGAGCGAGTCCGAGCATCGCCGGATCGCCCTCGTGGCGCAGGAGCTGGGGATCGAGGTGGTGGGCTACGAGACCAGGCTCTACGGCGAGGCGTACGTGACCGGTGTCGACGACGCTGTCGCCTTGTTGCGCACGCTGGGCCCGGGTGACGCGGCCCTCGTCAAGGGCAGCCGCGTGGTGCGACTCGAAGACGTGGTGCGCGCGTATGGGGAGGCCGAGGGCGCGCCGTCGCTCACCGCCGGCGCCGAGGAGCCTTGGCGGACCTAGTCCAGGAGGTAGGCGCTCTCGCGGGACTGGCCACGGTGGTGGGCCTGGCCGTGCTCTGCGCGCTGCATCGCTCGCAGGCGCGCGACGTCAAGCGGCTGAGCGACTGGGCCGGTGGAGCACCTGCGCCCGCGCCTTCGACCCGCGCGCCGCGGCCGATCGCCAGGCCGGCCGCTTCGCGGTACGGCTGGATCGGCACCCGCTATGTCGCTGTGGCCCTCGTCGGCCTGCTCGTGTTCGGCGGCGCGGCCGCCTACGGCGTCACTCTCCTGACCGGCGACGACGGCAATTCCGGTAACACGAAGGTGAACCACCACAGCAGGTTGGTCAAGAAGCGCAAGCCCAACCGCGCCGTGATCACGCCCGCCAACGTCACCGTTGCTGTCCTCAACGGCACCACCGTTCCCGGTCTGGCGGCCTCGCTGCGCGAGCAGATCGCCGCCGCCGGCTTCAGGAAGGGCATGATCAACGTCTTCTCCGACCAGCAGCTCGCCGAGTCGGTCGTCCAATACGCGCCGGGACACGAGGCCGAGGCGGAAGCGGTCGGCCGCCGATTCGCTATCAGCAAGCGCGAGCCGATCACCGCTGAAAGCCGCGCGCTCGCCGGCGACGCGACGGTGATCGTGATCGCCGGCGCCGACAAGGCGCCGTAGCAGCGCTCGGCTGCATATCGCCGGCATATCGAAAACCACATACGTGCTGGCAACACCCCGCTGTCTTGACTGCCGGCATGACCTACAGCGCAGCAGAAACGACCACCGCGCAGCTGGCCAAGACCGTCGAAGACGAAGGCTGGTCGGTGGTTGGAGTCCTCGACCGGCCTCTCTGTCGCCGTCTGCTTCGGGCGGTCGACGAGGTGGCAGCGCGATCGTCCGATGTCGGCACCGCGGGCCAGCTTCACCAGCTGTCAGGTCTCGCGCAGCACCGCGATCTGGCCGCGATCGTCGACTGGCCGCCGCTCCTGGACCTCGCGGTCGAGCTGCTCTCCCCCAACGTCTACATCAACCACTCCCACCTGGACGTCCACCCGCCGCACCCGCCCACGGGCGCGCACCGCTGGCATCGCGACAACGGCCTGATGGGACGGGACATGCGGCTGCTCTGGCGCGACCAGCCGCGGGTGACGCTGAAGGTCGCCGTCTACCTGACCGACGTCGAGTCGCCGGACGACGGCGCACTCGAAGTGGTGCCTCGCAGCCACCTGGACACGGCGTCGCGATACCCCACCGAGGAGCAGCCCGACGGGGTCTCCATCCTCGGCCCTGCGGGCACGGTCGCCGTCTTCGACGCCCGGCTCTGGCACCGCCGGCGCGACAACCTCGGCACGCGCATCCGGCGCGCCATGTTCATGGCCTACAGCTACCGGTGGCTGACCTCGCGCGACATCGCGTTCGAGGACGTGCCGGAGTGGGCCGGCCTGTCTCGCGTCCGTCGTCAGCTGCTCGGAGAGATGACGGTCGACCCGTTCTACTGGGCCGCCGGCGAGCTCCCGCTCGATCCCCGATCCGCGGAGCTCCAGGAGGCCGCGTGACCCGGGGCGGCGCATCTCGGATTCGCATTCGCAGGATCCGTGTCGCCGCCCTTCTCTTCGTCATCGGGGCGGCCGCCGCGGTGCTCGGCGACCAGTTGCTGGGGTCCTCCTCCTCGACGGCATCCTCGTCGTCGACGCGCCCAACGCCCATCGGCCCGCCTCGCGGCGAGCACCGCGAACCGCCTGGCGAGGTGCCCAGCGGCGGCGAGGCGCGCCGCGGTGCCCTGGGGGAGGCGGATGGCGCCGTCCCCGACGGCACGACGGTCTTCGATGACGAGGTCCCCGGCGTGGCCAAGCTCGATCCAGCCCTCCTCGGCGCCGTGCGCCAAGCCGCGACGGCCGCCGCGGACGACGGTGTGAAGTTCTTCGTCGACAGCGGCTGGCGTT
>Ga0081539_10003167_pt1 | contig 20845 bp, 19 predicted proteins | sample TabmetS4T2R2_FD_71023 | JGI IMG/M metagenome (GOLD analysis project Ga0081539, IMG submission 71023) | Tabebuia heterophylla rhizosphere microbial communities from the University of Puerto Rico - S4T2R2 | ecosystem: Host-associated > Plants > Roots > Rhizosphere ...
GCCAAGGGACAGGGCGTTGACTGCTTCACCTTCTCGGGCACGACGTCCAACAACGCCGCGCAGATCTTCAAGGACTTCTCCGCGGCGATCCCGAACGCCAAGCTCTACGGGCCGGACGGCATCGCCGAGGGCGCGTTCACCGATCCGAAGGAGGGCGGCATCCCCGCGAGCGTGGCGCAGAAGACGACCCTGTTCGTCGCCACGCTGTCCCCCGACGAGTACCCGCCGGAGGGCCAGGAGTTCTTCAAGCAGTACGAGCAGAAGTACGGCGACAAGTCGCCCGACCCGTACGCGATCTACGGCTACGAGGTCGCGTCGCTGGCGCTGGACGCGATCAAGCGCGCGGGCTCCGGCGATCGCAAGGAGATCCTGAAGGCGCTCTTCGCGACGAAGGACCGCAAGAGCGTGCTCGGCACGTACTCGATCGACGAGAACGGCGACACGTCGATCACGGACTACGGCGTCTACAAGGTCGAGGACGGCGAGCTGAAGTTCGACAAGACGGTCAAGGCCCAGACCTGATCTGAGCACGGGGTGGGGCGGATCCGTAGGGTCCGTCCCACCGGCGTCTCGAACAACATGACAGCGGCAAGCCTCCCCGCCACGCAACCCTCCGCGATCCGAGCGGTCCGGGCGTTCCTGAGCCGGTACGGGCTCATCATCGCCCTCGTCGCGTTGCCCGCGTACTACGCGGTCTCCGATCTCGTCGAGGACGGCAACCTGACGCGCATCGGCGACAACCTCGTCGACGGGCTGTCCAACGGCTCGATCTGGGCGCTGGTCGCGATCGGCTACACGCTCGTGTACGGGATCATCGAGCTGATCAACTTCGCCCACGGCGAGGTGTTCATGATCGGCTCGTTCGTCTCGGCCGGACTGTTCGGCACGCTGGGCCTCACCGCAGCGACAGGCACTGGCGGGCTGATCCTCGGGCTCCTGGTGACCATGGTCGTCGCCATGATCGCCTGCGGCACGCTGAACGTCCTCATGGAGAAGGTCGCGTACCGGCCGTTGCGGTCGGCGCCGAAGCTGGCGCCCCTGATCACCGCGGTCGGCTTCTCGTTCATCCTGCAGAACGTCGGCCTCCTGTGGCGCGGCGGCTCGCCGCAGAGCATCGACGACCTCATCAACTCCCAGCACGAGGTGTTCAGCATCTTCGGCGTGTCGATCACCAACGGCGACCTGCTCGCCGTCCTGGTGACGTTCCCGCTCGTGCTGCTCATGACGCAGTTCATCGCGCACAGCCGTCTCGGCAAGGCGATGCGCGCAACCGCCCAGGAGCCCGACGCCGCTCGCCTCATGGGCATCAACGTGGACACGACGATCAGCCTGACGTTCCTGCTCGGCGGCATGCTCGCCGGCGCGGGCGGGCTGATCTACGCGCTGTTCCAGACGACCATCTGGTACTTCCAGGGCTTCACGGCCGGCCTGATCGCGTTCACCGCGGCGGTCATGGGCGGCATCGGCAACATCCGGGGCGCGGTGCTGGGCGGGCTGATCATCGGCTTCATCCAGCAGATCTCCGACAACCGGATCGGCACCGAGTGGACGCCGGCGATCGTGTTCGCGTACCTCGTGTTGATCATGGTGTTCCGGCCGTCCGGCCTGTTGGGCGAGGAGACGAGGGAGGCGGGCTAAGTGGGCGCTGCAGCTCCCGTGGCGGAGACGCCGAAGGCCGAGCTTCCGCCCGGCGCGAGCCGGCTGCCGAAGGGCGCGCGCATGGGCCTCACGGTCGCCGCGTGCGCGGCCGCCATCATCGTGCCGCTGTTCTTCGACAGCGGCGGCAACGTGATGAACAACTTCGTCCTGGCGGCCGCCTACGTCGTCATGGCGCTGGGCCTGAACATCATCGTCGGCTTCGCCGGCCTGCTCGACCTCGGCTACGTGGCGTTCTTCGCGATCGGCGCGTACACGATGGGCTACTTCGGCTCGGGCTTCCACGCGAACGCCGGAAACGGGGACGGCATCCACATCCTCGTCACCGAGCCAGCGTCGAACCTTCCGGGCATCCACGTCAACTTCCTCATCATCTGCCTGCTCGCCATCGCGGCCACGACGGTCGCGGGCATGCTCATCGGCCTGCCCACGCTTCGGCTGCGCGGCGACTACATCGCCATCGTGACGCTGGCGTTCGGCGAGATCATCGGCCGCATCGCCATCAACGGGGACGAGATCCACTTCCTCGACACGAAGCTCACGAACGGCCGCCAGGGCATCACGCCGGTGGACAAGATCGACCTGCCGGGCGTGGACCGCTTCACGTCGCTGGAGCTCAGACCCTGGTTCTACGTCGCGCTCGCGCTCGTCTTCATCGTGCTGTTCGTCAACTTCCGCCTGCGCGACTCGCGCCTCGGCCGGGCGTGGATCGCGCTGCGCGAAGACGAGGTCGCCGCCGCCAGCATGGGCATCCCATTGGTCAAGACGAAGCTCCTGGCCTACGGCACGGGCGCGGCGTTCGGCGGCGTGTCGGGCGCGTTCCTGGCGTCGTACCTCAACACGGTCAACGCCGACCAGTTCCAGTTCTCGTTCTCGATCTTCGTCCTCGCCATGGTGATCCTCGGCGGGTTGGGATCGATCTGGGGCGTCGTGGTCGGCGCGATCGTCCTCTCGGCGATCAACAACTACCTGATCCCGGACGTCTTCAACAGCCTTCCCAGCGACATCGGGCTGGACTTCGACCTCACCGAGCTGTCGTTCGGGATCTTCGGCTTCCTCCTGGTGATCATGATGATCATCCGCCCGGAGGGCCTCATCCCGGAGCGAAGGCGCAAAATGGAGCTCGTCGAGGACGTCGGCAGCGACGAGGGCGTGTTCGAAGCGAGGATGCCATGACCGACGTGCTGCTCGACGCGTCGGGCGTCACGAAGCGCTTCGGCGGCCTGACCGCCGTCGACGACGTCAGCTTCTCCATCCCGGAGCGGTCGATCGTCTCGATCATCGGGCCCAACGGGGCCGGCAAGACGACGTTCTTCAACATCCTCACCGGCCTGTACAAGCCGACGCTCGGGCGCATCAGCTTCCAGGGGCGCAACATCACCTCCGGCCGGCCGGACAAGATCATGAAGCTCGGGATCGCCCGGACGTTCCAGAACATCCGCCTGTTCGGCACGATGTCGGCGCTCGAGAACGTGATGATCGGCCAGCACAGCCGGATGAGCGCCGGCCTGTTCGGCTCGATCCTCCGCACGCCGCCCGTGCGCAAGGAGGAGAGGCGGGTGCGCGAGCACGCCGCGGAGGCTCTCGAGTACGTGGGCATCCGCAAGCGGGTGCACGACCAGCTCGCGATCAACCTCTCCTACGGGGACCAGCGCCGCGTCGAGATCGCGCGAGCGCTGTCGTCGGATCCGAAGCTCCTGCTGCTCGACGAGCCGACGGCCGGCATGAACCCGCAGGAGTCCGACGAGCTCACGGCCCTCATGCAGCGGCTGCGCGACGACCGCGGTCTGGCGATCCTGCTCATCGAGCACGACATGAAGGTGATCATGGGCGTCTCCGAGCACATCACCGTGCTCGACCACGGCGAGAAGATCGCCGAGGGCGGGCCGGAGGAGGTCCGCGCGAACCCGCAGGTGGTCGAGGCCTACCTCGGCAAGCAGGCCAGCCAGGAGACGCCGTAGTGCCCTATCTCGAGCTGAAGGAGATCCACACCTACTACGGCAACATCGAGGCGCTCAAGGGCGTCGCGCTGACCGTCGAGGAGGGCGAGTGCGTCACGCTCATCGGCTCCAACGGGGCCGGCAAGTCGACGACCCTGCGGTCGATCTCGGGGCTGACACCGGCGCGTGAGGGCCAGGTCGTCTTCGAGGGCCGCGAGATCACCCGAACGGCTCCGCAGGACATCGTCCGCCTCGGCATCTCCCAATCCCCGGAGGGACGCAAGTGCTTCCCGCGCATGACGGTGCGCGAGAACCTCGACATGGGCGCCTACCTGCGGCGGGACAAGGGCATCTCGGAGGACCTCGACCGCGTCTTCGAGCTGTTCCCGCGCCTGCATGAGCGCGAGCGCCAGAAGGCGGGGACCATGTCCGGCGGCGAGCAGCAGATGCTGGCGATCGGCCGTGCACTCATGGCCAGGCCGCGGCTGCTGCTGCTCGACGAGCCGTCGATGGGCATTTCGCCGATCCTGACCGAGCGCATCTACGACACGATCGCCGAGATCAACCGTCAGGGCACGACGATCCTGCTCGTCGAGCAGAACGCGAACTTCGCGCTCGGCGTCTCCCAGCGCGGCTACGTGCTGGAGACCGGCAAGGTCGTCCTGACGAACGCGTCATCGGCGCTGAAGGAGGATCCCGAGGTGCAGAAGGCGTACCTGGGCGGATGACGGTCCTGGCGACCATCGGAGCCGGAGCGCTCTGGCTGCTCTACGGCTGGCTCCTCTGCGCGTACCTCGCGTCCTACATCACCGAGCGCAAGGGCTACGGGCTGCGGCTCGGCCTCGGGCTGGGAATGCTGACATTGGTGATCGGCATCGTCGTCGCGCTCGTGCTGCCCGTGCGCCCCGGATCTGACTGGCAGGTCCTCGGGCCCGTCGGTCGCGGCAAGCAGGGCGCCTAGCCGACATCGTCGAGCCCGAGGCGCTGCGCGACGCGCAGCGCCGGCTTCGACGTGCCCGCCGGACATCCGATCCGGCTCCTTCACCCAATGGACACACCGCGGCCGTCGCGGCATGGTGCGATGCGGTCATCGTTTCCCGTCCTCGAACGCGAAATGGGAAATCCTTGCCAGAGTCGCTGACGGACCCCGTGTCGCTCGCCGACAGCACCGCCGTCCTAGCACGCATCAACGCCGCGCTGCCGTCGCTCGCCCAGAGCGACGCCGCGGTCGCGCAGACGATCCTCGCCGACCCCGAGCGGGTCGTCGCGCAATCGATCACCGAGGTGGCCGAGGCCGCGGGAACGTCCGCGTCGACCGTGGTCCGCTGCTCCAAGCGCCTCGGCTACACCGGCTTCCAGGAGCTGCGCCTCGCGCTCGCCCGCGAGCTCGGCGGCGTCGGCAGGCTCACGACGAGCGATCCGCGCGGCGACACGGCGCGCGAGGTGCTCGAGTCGGTGCTCGCGTCGCAGCTGGAGGCGGTTCGCAGCGTCCCCGCGACCCTCGACCTCGCGCAGTTCGAGGCGGCCGTGACGTTACTTGCTGAGGCCGGGAGCGTCGTCTTCGCCGGCATCGGGGCCAACCTCGGGCTGGTCCAGGAGGCCGGCTACAACGCGCGCAACATCGGCCTTGCGGTCGCAGCGCCGCTGGACGTGCACTCGCAGCAGACCGCGGCGAGCCTGCTCGACGCCGGCGACGCGTGCGTGGCGATCAGCCAGACCGGCTCATCGCGCGACACGGTGACGACGCAGACGATCGCCCGCGACGCCGGCGCGACGACCGTGGCGGTCACTGGCTTCCTGCGCTCTCCGCTCACGTCGGTTTCCACTCACTGCCTGGTCGCCGGCAACCCGGCCGTCACCTACGAGCTCGACTCGATCCCCTCGCGCGCGGCGATGAAAGCGGTCCTCGACTCGCTGCTCATCGCGGTCGCGTTCCGGGACAGGTCGCGCACGGACGCCGTGTGGGAGCGCGTCACCGCCGTGCAACTGCGCAACGTGTACTAGCCGCCAGGAGCGCTTCCAGCTCATGTTGACATCACGCGGGGCGCCGGACAGCGCGGTCGAGCAGGAGCTCGCCACGCCAATGCGCTCGACCGATCGCGCCCGAAGGGCGCTGCCGCGGAGCGCGACAGGGACGCTGGTACGAGTGATCCAGCTCGGGCCGGTCCTCGTCCTCGCCGCGCTGTGGATCCTCACGTCGCTCCTCTCGCCGTACTTCTTCACGACGCTGAACATCAGCAACCTGCTGCTGGCGTCGGTGATCGTCGCGGTGCTGGCGATCGGTCAGCTCCTGGTGATGCTGACCGGCGCGATCGACCTGTCGGCCGGCGCGGTGGTGGTCCTGACCGGCATCGTGGGCGCGCAGTTCGCCCATCGCGTGACCGACGACGGCGTCCTGGTGATCGCGTGCATGCTTGGCGCCGGCGGGTTCGCAGGCCTGGTGAACGGCCTGTTGATCGAGAAGGCCCGGCTGGCGTCGTCGTTCATCGTGACGCTGGGGACGCTCAGCGTCGCACAGGGGATCGGCTTCGTGATCTCCGACGGACAGACGGCGACCGGGTTCCCCGAGCTGATCCGCGACGTCGGCGGGGGCTATGTCGGTCGCATACCGATCGCCGCACTGGTCGTCCTGGGGGTCGCGGTGCTCGCCTACCTGATGACGAGCCGCATGCGCTGGGGCCGGTGGATCTACGCCGTGGGCGGCAACCGGGAGGCGGCGACCCGCGCCGGCATCCCCGTGGAGGCGGTCTCGATCTCGGTGTTCGTCCTGAGTGGCGTCGCCGCCGGCGTCGCCGGGGTGTTCTCCGTGGGCCTGACCGACTCGGCCCCGCCCGGCGGCAGCTTCAACTCGCTCCTCGACGCCGTCTCGGCTGTCGTGATCGGCGGGGCGGCGTTGACCGGAGGTCGCGGGACCGTCTGGGGGACCATGGTCGGCGCGCTGATCCTGGGCACGGTGCACAACGCCCTGAACCTCCTGAACGTCAAGGCGAACTGGGAGCCGATCGTCCTGGGGGTCGTGCTGCTCATCGCGGTGGGGATGGATCTCGCGCGCGGGCGCCTGGAGGCGCGTCTGCGCCTCGCCGCCGCACGACAGGGGGACCTGTGAGCGCGGGGCCGGTGCTCGAGGTTCGCGACGCGACCAAGCGCTTCGGCGCGGTCGTCGCGCTGGACCGCGTCTCCCTCACGCTCCAGAAGGGGGAGGTGCTCGCCCTGCTCGGCGACAACGGCGCGGGCAAGTCGACGCTCATCAAGTGCATCAGCGGAGCACAGTCGCTCGACGAGGGCGACATCCTGCTCAACGGAGCATCGGCGTCGGTGCGAAGCACGGTGGTGGCCCGCGGTCACGGGATCGAGACCGTGTACCAGGATCTCGCGCTCTTCGACAACCTGAGCGTGGTCGCGAACTTCTTCGCCGGTCGTGAGCTCGGCGCGCCGACGCGGCCGCGCGGACTGAGCTGGCTTCGCAACCAGCGCATGGCCGCGATCGCAGCCGAGACGCTTGGTCGGCTCGAGGTGAACATCCCCGATCCACGGATCCCGGTCGCGCTCCTGTCCGGCGGGCAGCGGCAGGCGATCGCGGTCGCGCGGGCGGTGCACTTCGCGTCGCAGATCGTGATCCTGGACGAGCCGACTGCGGCGCTTGGCGTGCGCGAGACGCGCAACGTGCAGCGGCTGATCGCTCGCCTGCCCGATCAAGGCATCTCGGTCCTTCTGATCTCGCATAACCTCGAGCAGGTGATGGCGGTCGCCGACCGGGCGATCGTCCTGCGTCGTGGTCGCAAGATCGGCGAGGCCCCTCCGGACGCCAAGCACCACGACCGGATCGTCGGAATGATCGTTGGCGCGCAAGCGATCGCCTGAAAGCCAAGGCCACGAGGAGACAAGGTGAAGACGCTCTCCAGGTTTCGTGTCGTCCCGATCGCCATCGCGGTCGTCGCTCTGTTGGTCAGCGGATGCGGCGGCGGGGGTGATTCGTCGTCGGACTCAGCCCAGGCGGCCGCCAAGTCACGCAAGACGATCTACGTCTTCGCCTACTTCCCGCACTCGCTCGTGACCGGCACGTGGGCTTGGTACAACGGCTGGCAGAAGGCGGCGGCGGAGGTCAAGCCGGATGTCGACGTCGTGATCAAGGAGATGGGGAAGGTCGAGCTGGAACCGGCCAACTACCTCAACTTCATCAGGACGGGGATGGTCCGGCAGCCCGACGGCGTCGTCGTCGTGCCCAACAGCGGCGCCACCCTGTCGACTGGGCTGCAGCAGATGCGAAAGCAGTTCCCAGACGTCAAGTGGCTGGCGATGGACCAACCGATCCCGGGTCTCGACGTCGTGTCGTACGTCGGCACGGACAATCGCGCCGCCGGGCGCCAAGCAGCCGAGTACCTGCTCGCGCAGCACGACGCCGGGAAGCTGAAGTCCAACGAGATCGCCGTGTTCAAGGCGCCGCCCGGGGCGACGAGCCAGGACGAGCGCGTCGCCGGGTTCAAGGCAGCGATCGAGGGCTCCCCGCTGAAGGTGGTCAAGACCATCCAGGACGACGACAGCGCGCGGGCCACCGGTCGGGCGAACATGATCGACGTGCTGACGGCGCATCCGAACGTCGGGGCCGTCTTCTCGGCGACGGACGGCTACGGCCTGCCCGTCGGTGCCGCGCTGGCCGCGACCGACCACCTGGACGTGGTGAACGTCAGCGTGGACGCGGATGCGGAGGCGATCAAGCTCATCATCGACGGCAAGGGCATGGACGCCGAGGTCGCCCAGCACTTCTACGACATGGGCTACCAGGCCGTGAGCACGCTGGCCCGTGCGCTCAAGGGGGAGACCGTGCAGAAGCAGGTCGACACCGGGACGACCCTGGTCACGAAGAGCAACGCCGAGGTCTACCTGAAGAGGGCGGCGGCCGAAGGCAAGGCCACGGGGCAGTAGGGGCGATCGGTGACGCACATCGCGACGACGCACGCCGGCAGTCTGCCGCGCCCCGCCGACCTGACCGACATGCTCGTGCGCCGCGACCACGGCGAGCGGGTCGAGGACATCGACGCGCGCGTGAGCGACGCGGTGCTCGACATGGTCCGGCGCCAGCTCGACGCGGGCCTCACGGTGGTCAACGACGGCGAGGCGAGCAAGATCAACTACTCGACGTACGTCACGGAGCGACTCGACGGGTTCGGCGGCGAGAGCGGCGAGGGGCGCTACCTGCCGGACGCCTGGGAGGACTTCCCCGACTTCTTCCGGTCGATGCCCGAGATCGACCTGGCGCGGCCCGCCTGCATCGGGCCCGTCCGCCACCGCGGCCTGGACGCGGCCCGCGCCGACATCGCGAACCTGCAGGCGGCGCTCGCCGCGACGGGGGCCGAGGAGTCGTTCATGACCGCGGCCTCCCCGGGCGTGATCGAGGGCTACCTGGAGAACCAGCACTACGCGACACACGAGGAGTACATCTGGGCGCTCGCCGACGCGATGAAGCCGGAGTACGACGCGATCCACGCCGCCGGCCTGTTGCTCCAGCTCGACTGCCCCGATCTGGCCGCGCGTCCGGCCGACGGTGCGACGCACCTCGAGGCCCTCGACCACGCGACGCGCGACATCCCGCCGGAACGCATGCGGCTGCACCTGTGCTGGGGCAACTACGAGGGCCCGCACCACGACGACGTGCCGCTCGCGGACCTGATCGAGCGAGTGCTCGCCGCGCGGCCGGCGGCGCTGTCGTTCGAGGCCGCCAACCCGCGTCACGCCCACGAGTGGCGCGTCTTCGAGGACGTCGCGCTGCCCGACGGCACCGTGCTCATCCCCGGCGTCATCGACACGACCACGAACTACATCGAGCACCCGCAGCTCGTGGCCGACAGGATCGTGCGCTATGCGCGCCTCGTCGGTCCGGAACGCGTGATCGCCGGCACCGACTGCGGGTTCGCGACGATCGCGAACCACCTGCTCGTCGATCCCGCGATCGCATGGGCGAAGCTCGCCGTGCTGCGCGACGGCGCCGACCTGGCCGAGCGTGAACTGGCGCGTGTATGCGCATAGTCCAGATCTCCGACACGCACGTGCTCGCGGACGGCGTCGTCACACCCGGCAACGCCGAGCGCGTCGTGACGTTCGTCAACGACGTGCTTCGCCCGGATCTCGTCGTGCACACGGGGGACGTGGTCGGCCTCTCGCCCGACGACGACGGGGACCGCCGCGCAGCCGCCGCCGTGCTCGGCGATCTGCGCGCGCCGCTCCTCGTCGTGCCGGGCAACCACGATGTCGGCGTCGCGGGCGACGCGCCGTGGGCGGGGTTCGCCGTCACGGGGGAGCGGATCTCGCAGCACGCCCGCGTGTTCGGCGAGGTCCCGTTCCTGGAGACCTTCGGGGACTGGGGGCTTATCGGGCTCGACAGCGAACGCTTGGAGTCCGGGCTGCCCGAGGAGGAGCGCCAGTGGGAGTGGCTCGAGCGCACGCTCGCCGCGAGGCCCGCGCGTTCGCTCCTGCTGTTCATGCACCGGCCGCTGTGGAACCACCGCCCGAGCCGAGCGCCGGACGCGAACTCGGTTCCGGCGCCGCTGCGCGAGCGCCTCCTCGCGCTGCCCGGCGCCGAGCGCGTGCGTGCGGTCGGCAACGGCCACCTGCACTGGTACCGGCGGGCGCAGCGGCCCGAGCTGCTGGAGGTCTGGGGGCCCGCCAGCGGCTTCGTCGGGCCGACCTATGAGGACGTGGATTCGTTCTCCCAGTGCGGCCTCGTGGAGTGGCGGCTCGACGGCGAGCGCATCGACACGTGGTTCCGCGCGCCGGCGACGCTCGACGAGCGCGAGCTCCTGGACGTCCCGGAGCTGGTCGAGCGCATGGACGAGCTGCAGCGGCGTCACGCGGCCGCATGACGTCCTCGGTGCAGGGCCGCGACGGCGCCTCCGTTCGGTGGAACAGGCGCGTTCGACTGGTCCTCGCCGACGTCGACGAAACGATCGCCGGCCTCTACGAGCCCGCCAGCCCGGCGATGCTGCGTGCGCTCGGGCGCTTCCTCGGCGACGGCGGGCGGCTCTTCCTCATCACCGGCGGCAGCCTGCAGCGGGTGACGAGCGGCATCACCGACGGCATCCCGCGCGTCATGCGCCGCGGCGTGCTGGTCGCGCCCGTGAGCGGCGCCGAGGTGTGGGGCTTCACCACCCGCGGCGCGGTCCGCCGGCGGCCGTTCGTCTCGCGCTACGAGGAGACCTTCACGCCCGACATGAAGCGGCGATGGCGCGCCGTCAGCGCGCAGGTGCTCGCCGAGTTCGGGCTGCGCCCGCACGCGGTCCGGCCGCCGGCGCGGTTTCACCGCGAGGTCGGCCACGACCCGCTGGACGTCATGGTCGACGACCGCGGCTCGCAGATCACCTTCGAATTCGTCAACGGTCGCGACCTGCGCGTCGCCGTGGTCGAGCGCGCCGCCGAGCTGCTGCGCGAGGCGCGCCTGCCGGTGACGCCTCGCCTGGCGAGCGTATTCGCTCTGAACATGACGATCGAGGGCGTCTCGAAGGAGAGCGCCGTGCGGCAGGTGCTGGAGAGCGACGCGATCCTCGCAAGCGTCGGCCTGACGTCCGCCGACGTCGCCGCGCCGCATGCGCTGGAGGTGTGGGGCGACGACTTCAGCGCCGCCAACGGCGGGTCGGACCTGCTCATGAGCCGGGCGGTCGCGCCGGCCGTCCGCTCGATCGACTTCCGCGACGAGGACCCGACCGACTTCCCGGCCGAGCTCAACATCGTGCTCTGGGACGGCGCGCAACGGCTACACGACGGGCTGCTCGAGTACCTCGAGAGCCGCCGCGCCTGAGAGCCGCCTACGAGTCGTCGAGCCGGCTCGCGATGGCGAGCGCGGCGCGCTCCTGCGCCGCGTACGCCGCACGCAGCGCCTCGACGGCCTCGGCGTCGCCGGCGGGCAGCGGTGGTGGATGCGCGGCGAGCAGCGCCCTGACCTCGGCGCCCAGCGGCTCGCCGCCCACCGCGTCGGCGAGGCCGACGAGCGCGTCCGCTCGCACGCGCGCGCCGTCCACGAAGGACGCCATCGCCGTCTCCGGGGAGAGGCGCCGGCCGGGCCCGAAGACGCGGGCGTGCATCACGGCCGGATTCACGGCGTGGGGGCGGATCAGCGCGCGGCGCTCGTCCGCCGTCAGGCCGGCGGCCGACGCGAGATGGTCTATCGCCCGCGTCAGCCCCTGCGCGTCCACGGGGAGCGAGGCGCGCAGCTCGGGCGTCAGCGTGGGGAGCAGCGCGGTGTGCTCGGCGGCCGCCTGCGTGAGCAGCTCCTCGACGTGCGCCCGGTGGGTCACGGCCGTGCGAGCGCGCTGCGCAGCGCCTCCTCGAGCTCCGGATGCCGGAACGCGTAGCCCAGCTCGGGCACCCGGCCTGGGACCATCCGGACGCCCGTCACGACGATCGCGCTCATCTCGCCGTAGAGCGCGCGGATGGCGAGGGCGGGCACGGGGGCGATCGCCGGGCGGCGCAGCGCTCGGCCTAGGGCCTTGGAGAACTCCGCGTTGGTGACCGCCGCGGGCGCTGCGGCGTTCACGGGGCCGCTGAAGCTCGGCGCGTCGATCGCCGCCAGCAGGAGGCCGATCTCGTCGTCGCGATGGATCCACGGCAGGTACTGCCGGCCGCCGGCGACCGGACCGCCGATGCCCAGCCGGAAGAACGGCAGCATCTTTGCGAGCGCCCCGCCGTGCGCGTCCAGTACCACGCCGGCGCGGACGATCGCGACCCGCACCCCGAGCTCCTCAGCCTGGCGCGCCTCGCGCTCCCAAGCGACGCAGACCCTGGCGAGGAAGTCGTCGCCCGGCGGCGTCGACTCGTCCACGGGCTCGTCGCCGTGCGGGCCGTAGTAGCCGGCCGCTGAGCCGGACACGAGCGCGGCGGGGCGAGGGTCGGCCCGGGCGATGCCCGCGACGAGGTTGCGCGTGCCGACCTCCCGCGAGTCGCGGATGCGCCGCTTCGCGGCCGACGTCCAGCGCTGCGCCACGTCCTCGCCCGCGAGATGGACGACCGCCGCGCACCCGCTCAGCGCCTCGACCGGAGCGGGGCCCGCCGCCGGATCCCACGGCACCGGGGTGACGCCCTCGGGCAGCCGCGCGGCGGCACGCCGCGGATCGCGCGTGAGCACGCTCACCTCGTCGCCACGGCGCACGAGCGCCTCGACCACCCCGCTTCCGATCCGCCCCGTCCCTCCCGTCACCGTCACCCGCATCCGCTGCTCCCCGTGTCGACCGGCCCCTAAAGCACGGTACGGCGCCGGAGCGCCGCCTGGATCTCGCGCGCGAGTCGTTCCGGCGCGGCCGCGTCCGGCGGCGTGAAGCGCAGTGCGGTGTAGCCCGCGAGCTGCAGCGCGTTCGTGGCGCGCCGGTCCGCGATGAACGCCTTCCGCGTGCCGTGGGCCTGCCAGCCGTCCATCTCGACGACGAGCTTCTCCCGCGGCCACAGGAAGTCGACGCGCCGGCCCGCGACCCGCTGCTGGATGAGCGGGCGCGGCAGCCCGAACCGGTCGCAGATGCGCAGGAGCTCGTCCTCGATGTGCGATTCAGTCGCAGACAGGTCGGCCAGCAGACGGCGAAGCGGTGCCGACGGCCTGCGCTCGAGCGCCCGGAGCGTGGCTTTGAGGTCGAAGCGGCGCAGGAACTGCGCCTCCCGCAGCGCGCGGGTGAGATCACGCTCGTCGAGAACGTGTGCGAGGTCCACGAGGGTGCGCGCCGGGGAGGTGACCGGGATGCCCATGTGGCGGTCGCGATCGGCGGCGACGATCTCAGCGCGGTGAACCGTGATCCCCCGCCGGCGGTGGCTACGGGACGAGTGCAGCAGGACGTCGGGCCGCGGTCCCTCACCCATGCGGATCCGCCAGAGCGAGGCGGCGCTGCGATGGCTCAGCAGTGCGCCCTCCCCGCACGCGAGAACCGCCGCGAGCCACCGCGCCTCCGCCCGAGGGGCCGCATGGCCGACCGCGTAGACGCCGCGATGCAGCGCGTGAAGACGACCGATCCTCAGTCGATGGTCGATCTGGCGGCGGGTGACGCCCGCGGAGAGGAGCTGCCCGCGCGACGCGACGCCGTACTGTCGGTGAGCAAGCGCGGCGATCACCGCATCGGTGGGTGGTTGACCACACATGTGGTGGTTAGGCGCCCAGCACCGGCCGTTCGCCCCCCTCGCTAGGGTCCACCGGGGCGATGGCGACACCACCCGACGAGCTCTTCCTCATCGACGGCAACTCGCTCGTGTACCGGGCGTTCTTCGCCCTGCCCGAGTCGATCGCGACGTCGACGGGCTTCCCCACCAACGCGATCTTCGGCTTCGCCTCGATGCTGGTGAAGATCCTCACCGAGCACGGCGCGAAGCCGACCGTCGTCGTCTGGGACGCGGGGTCCTCGGGACGCAAGGACGTCTATCCGGAGTACAAGGCGGGTCGGGCGAAGCGCCCGACGCTGCTGGGCGAGCAGTGGCCGCACTTCGAGCCGCTCGTCGAGGCGTTCGGCTACCGCAACGTGCGCGTGGACGGCTTCGAGGCCGACGACGTCATCGCCTCCATCGCGGAGCGGGCGCGCCACGCCGAGCCTCCGGTCCCCACGGTCATCGTCACGGGGGATCGTGACGCGTTCCAGCTCATCGACCCCGAGGGCGTCGTGCGGGTCATGGCCACGAGCCGCGGGATCACCGAGACGAGGATGTACGACCACGAGGCGGTCGTCGAGCGCTACGGGATCCCGCCGGCGTTGATCCCCGACTTCTACGGGCTGAAGGGCGACACGAGCGACAACATCCCCGGCGTCCCCGGCATCGGCGACAAGACCGCCTCCCAGCTCCTGCAGCAGTGGGGCGACCTCGAGGGCGTCCTCGGGCACATCGACGACATCTCCGGCGCCAAGCGCAAGCAGAACCTGCTGGAGCACGCGGACGCAGCGCGCGTCTCCAAGGAGCTGGCGACGATCCGGCGCGACATCCCGATCGAGCTCGACGTCGCGGTCGAGGCGTCCCACGCGCCCGACCGCTCGAAGCTGCGCGAGGTCTTCCGCGAGTTCGAGCTGCGCGATCCCCTGCGCCGCCTGGAGGAGGTCCTGGGGGAGGACGAGGCCGCGCCCGCGAGCGTCCCGACGACGACGCTCGGCGCCCAGATCCGGCCCGGAACGCTGATCGACCTCAGCGCGCTGCCGGACGCCGAGGTCACGCTCGCCGTGACCCCGCCCGTGGTCCCCGAGGGCGAGCTGTTCGGCGTCGACGGGCCCTGGCGCTTCGCCGCCGCCAACGGCTACGACGTCCTCGTCGGCGAGGCGGGCGGGCCGGCGGACGTCGTGCGCGCGATCGGCGACCGTCCCGTGGTCGCGCATGACGCGAAGTCGCTGGACGAGGTGCCCGCCAACCTCGCGCACGACACGCTGCTTGGTGCCTACCTGCTGGAGCCCGCGCGGCGCGGCTACCCGTTCCGCGAGCTCGTCGAGGAGCGCGGCCTGGCGGCCGACGTGGGCGACCCGGTCGCGCGCGACGCGGTGCTCGCCTCCGCGCTCGCCGACTGGCAGCGCGAACAGCTCAAGGCCCGCGAGCTGGAGGACCTCATGCACGGCATCGAGCTGCCGCTCGTGCGGGTCCTGCGCGACATGGAGCGCGCCGGCGTGCGGCTCAACGTGGAGAAGCTCGCCGGCATCACCGAGCGCGTGCGCGAGGAGATCCGCGAGCTGGAGACGGCGGTGTGGGAGATGGCCGGCACCGAGTTCGTCCTCGGCTCTCCCCAACAGCTGGGGGAGATCCTGTTCGAGAAGCTCGGGCTGTCGCGCAAGCGCCGTGGCAAGACCGGGTTCTCCACCGACGCGCGGGTCCTGCAGGCGATCCGCGACGAGCATCCGATCATCCCCAAGATCGAGCGCTGGCGCGAGCTCAACCAGCTCGACAAGACGTACTTCAGCGTGCTGCCGCAGCTCGTCGACGGGGAGAGTCGCATCCACACGACGTTCCTGCAGGCGGTGGCCATCACCGGCCGCCTCGCCAGCACGAACCCCAATATGCAGAACGTGCCGATCCGCACCGAGCTCGGCCAGGAGATCCGCGGCTGCTTCGAGGCGGCGCCCGGCAACGTCCTGCTGAGCGCCGACTACTCGCAGATCGAGCTGCGGGTCCTCGCGCACATCGCCGACGAGCCGGCGCTGAAGGAGATCTTCCTCAAGGGCGAGGACGTCCACACGGCGACCGCGTCGCAGGTGTTCCAGACGCCGCCCGACCGACTCACCGTGGGCCAGCGCTCGCGGGCGAAGATGATCAACTACGGCATCGTCTACGGACTCAGCGACTACGGCCTGGCCGACCGCCTTGGCATCCCGCGCGAGGAGGCCAAGGCGATCATCGACGCCTACCTCGACCGCTTCCCGCGCGTGCGGGCCTACATCGAGGCGATGGTCGAGAAGGGCCGCGAGGACGGCTACGTCACGACGCTGTGGGGCCGCCGCCGGCAGATCCCCGAGCTCAAGGCCCGCAACTGGCAGGTCCGCTCGCTCGGGGAGCGCCTGGCGGTGAACAGCCCGATCCAGGGGACTGCCGCGGACGTGCTGAAGCTCGCGATGGTGCGCTGCGCGGAGGCGCTGCGCGACTCGCCGGTGCGCCAGATCCTCACGGTGCACGACGAGCTGCTGTTCGAGGGTCCGCCCGACGAGGTTCAGGCGGTGCGCGGGGACCTGGAGTCAGCCATGGTCGACGTCTGGGAGCACGAGCCGCCGCTGGTCGTGGACGTGGGCGTCGGAAGGACCTGGCTCGAGGCGAAGTGACCGCGGCGCAGCGCATCACGCTGCTCGCCGCGATCAGCGGCTCTGCCGTCGTGGGGGTCGATGCGACGGTCGTGAACGTCGCGCTGCCCTCGATCTCCGACGACCTCGGCGGTGGCCTCGCCGGCCAGCAGTGGGTCGTCAACGCCTACCTGCTCTTCCTGGGCTCGCTGATCCTGGTCGGCGGGTCGCTCGGCGATCTCTTCGGCGAGAAGCGCGTCTTCATGCTGGGGGTCGCCGGCTTCGGCGCCGTGTCGCTGCTGTGCGCGCTGGCGCCGACGATCGAGGTCCTGGTCGCGGGCCGGGCGTTGCAGGGCGCGTTCGGCGCGCTGCTGACGCCGGGCTCGCTGGCGATCATCGTGGCCGCGTTCCCGCCCGATCAGCGCGGGGCGGCGATCGGGTCGTGGACGGCGTGGGGCGGGATCGCGTTCGTCATCGGACCGCTCCTCGGGGGTTGGCTCGTCGACACGCTCGACTGGCGGGCGATCTTCGCGATCAACGTGCCGCTCGTGCTCATCACGCTCGGGCTGGCGACGCGGATCGAGGTGGGAATGACGCGCCGCGAGGATGCGCAGGTGGACGCCGTCGGCGCGGCGCTCTGCGCGCTTGGGCTCGCGGGTCCGGTGCTCGCGCTCATCGAGCAGCCGATGCGCGGCTGGGGCGACCCCTTGGTGGTCGCCGCCGGACTCGGCGGGCTCGTCCTCCTCGGGGTCTTCGTCGTCTACGAGTCCCGCGCCTCGCATCCCATGCTCGACCTGCGCCTGTTCCGCCGCCGGAACTTCACCGTGGGCAACCTGCTGACGCTGTGCATGTACGCCGGGCTCGGCGTCATGTCGTTCCTGCTCGTCCTGTACCTGCAGCAGGTCGCGCGCTGGGACGCGCTGGACGCCGGGTTCGCGACGGTCCCGATCTCGGTCGTGATGTTCCTGCTCTCGCGCCGGTTCGGGGCGCTGGCTGACCGCATCGGCCCGCGGCCGCTCATGGGCATCGGGCCGCTCGTCGCGGCGGCGGGGCTGCTGTGGCTGTCGCGGCTCTCGTCCGACCCCAGCTACGTCACCGATCTCCTGCCGCCGTTGCTGGTGTTCGCGGTCGGCCTGTCGATGACCGTCGCGCCGCTCACCGCCGCGGTGCTCGCGGACGCGGATGAGGGCAACGCCGGTATCGCGTCGGCGGTCAACAACGCGATCGCACGCATCGCCGCGCTGCTCGCGACCGCGGCGATCGGCGCGGTCGTCGCGGCGCAGTTCTCCTCCGCGCTCGACGACAGGCTCGACGGCATGCGCATGGACGCGCAGGCGGCCGCCCTCGTCGCCGCCGCGAAGGACCGCTCCCTCGGCACCGTCGACGCGCCGTCGCTCGCGCCCGCCGAGCGCGCGCGGCTGCAGGAGGCGACGGCGGACGCCTCGGAGTCGGCCTTCAGGCTCGGCCTCGGGATCGCGGCGGGACTCGTTGCGCTCGGCGGCGTCATGGCGCTTGTCGGGATGCGCGCCCAGCGCGAGCCCTGCATGGCCGCCGACTGCGCGGGCGGTCAGTTCGCCGGCGCGCCGCTGGAGGCGGCGCGTGAGCCGGCCGCCCGGGCGGCGTAGCCGCCGGCGCGCATCCGCAGCGAGAGGATCAGCATCGTCGTGCCCGCCACGAGCCCGCACGCCCCGATGACGGCGAACCCGCGGTCGAACGCCGCGAGGACGTCGCCGGGTGCCGGCGTGCCGTGCACCGCGACCCAGGTCGCGACGCCGAGGGCGGCGCCGATCTGGCGGAAGGCGGTCGTTGTGGCGACCGCGGTCGCCAGTGACGGCCCCGGGACCGCGAGCAGCGCCGAGCCGGTGAGCGACGGCAGGCACAGCCCGACGCCGATGCCGGTCATCACGGTGCCGGGCAGGTAGGAGCGCAGCCAATCGGGCTCCGGCCCGAGCCCGAGGTAGACGACCGTCCCGAGGGCGAACAGGAGGCCGCCGGGCGCGGCCAGGGTCGCGGGACCGACGCGGTTGGCGAGCCGGCCCGTGAGCGCGGCCGAGATGGCGGCGAGCATCGGGCCTGGGGCGAACGCCAGGCCGGCCTGCAGCGACGAGTAGCCCCAGACCTCCGTGAGGAACAGGACGTTGCTCAGCAGGAGCCCGCCGAAGCCGGCGAAGAACACGAGCGTCGCAAGGCTCGCCACCGCGAAGTGCGGCGAGCCGAGCAGGTCGAGCGCCAGGACCGGCGCCGCGTGCCGGCGCGAGCGCACGACGAGCGCGGCTCCGAGCACGACGGCGCCTGCGAGGGAACCGATGACCCGCACGTCCCAGCTCCACTCCGGTCCCTGGGCGAGCCCGAGCGCGAGCAGGCCGACGGCGCCCGTGGCGAGGAGCGCGCCGAGGCCGTCGGGCAGGAGCCCGGACGGGTTGCGGACCTCTGAGAAGTGCCGCCCCACCAGGGCGAGGCAGAGCAGTCCGACCGGGACGTTGATGACGAAGATCCAGTGCCAGCTCAGCTCGACGAGCAGGCCGCCGAGCGGTGGCCCCATGGCGGCGCCCAGCCCGCCCAGCGCAGCCCACGCGCCGATGACCGTCGCGCGGCGCTCCGGCGGGAACGTCGGCAACACGAGGCCCAGCGAGGTGGGCGTGATCGCCGCGGCGCCGATCGCCTGCACCACGCGGGCGGCCACGAGCAGGGCCGCCGTGGGGGCGACGGCGCAGAGCGCAGAGCCCAGGACGAACAGGCTCAGGCCCGCCCGGAAGACGCGCAGCCTGCCGGCGAGGTCGCCGAGCTTGCCGAACGGCACGAGCAGGGCGGCGTAGACGATCGCGTAGGCGCTGAGGACCCAGGAGAGGCCCGACACGGACGCCTCGCCGAAGTCCGCCCGCAGCGCGGGGAACGCGATGTTGACGATGAAGAGGTCGAGGCTGACCGTGAAGATCGCGGCCGAGATCACCGCGAACCCGCGCCAGGGAGAGCGTCCCGTCATGGACGGGAACCTAGCACTTCAGTTTCATGATGCAACTTATAGTCGCGATCGAGCGGGTTCAGCCGGCAAGCTGGGCCAGTGCCGCGCGGCGCACGGCGTCACCACCTTCCGCGTTGCAGAGCACGACGATCGCCGCCGTCCCGTCCAGGCGGGCGGCGACGAGCGCGCGCCACCCGCGGTTCTGCCCGGAGTGGCCGGCCAGCCCCTCCCCGAGGGCTCCCAGCTCGAGGCCGAGGCCGTACCGGCCGTTCGTGGCGGGCGCCGGCGCGGCCATGCCGTCGGGGATCGCCCCGGCGCAGATCGCCCCCGCGAACCGGGCGAGGTCGGCCGCGGTCGTGAGGAGACCCGCCGCGGCGAGCGCCGCGTGCCGGTAGGCGGGCATCGGCGCGCCCTGCGCGTCGTGCGGGGTCGCGTCGGCGTCGGCCGGCTCCTGGCGGAACGTGCTCGCGGTCATGCCGAGCGGCGCCAGGACGAGCTCGTCTATGAGCCGCGCGAACGGCATCCCCGAGGCGAGCTCCGCCCAGTGCTGGGCGACGGTGAAGCCGCCGCCGGAGTAGCGGAAGGCGGTGCCCGGCCGGGCGACGAGCCGCACGGGGCCCGCGTCGCCTTCGCCGCGCAGGAGGCCGGCGGTGTCGGGCAGCGCGGCGCCCGGCTCGAGGCCCGGATAGGCCGGGATCGACAGCCCGGCGGTGTGGCTCAGCACCCGGCGCAGCGTGATGCCGTCCTCTAGCCCCGGTGGCGCGCCCGGCGGGCGCCAGCCGTCGAGCGCGGGCACGAGCGGGGCGTCGAGATCGGCGCCGACGCGCTGGGCGAGCCGCAGCACGCCCAGCGCCGCGAGCGCCTTCGACACCGAGCCGGCCTGAAACCGCGCTGTCGGCTGCACCTGTCCGACCGCGCCGACCCACTCGAGCTCGCCGGCGCGCACCGTCGCGAGCGCGGCGCCCGGCACGCGGGACGGACCCAGCGCCGCCTCTGCCGCGCGTGCGACGCGACGAGGAAGGTCGTTCATGGCGCCCCTACTGGCAGGCCTCGCACTCCTCCCCGTTGCGGGCGGCCTCGATCGAGCACGCACGCGCCACCGTGGCGCCCTCGATGCGCGATGCGCCGAGCGTCCGAAGGTAGTACGTCGTCTTCAGGCCCGCGCGCCATGCCCGCCGGTACATGTGGCTCATCGCCTTGAGGTCCGGCCGCGCGAGGAACAGGTTCAGCGACTGCGACTGGTCGATCCACTTCGCCCGGCGCGCGGCGGCGTCGATGAGCCAGCGCGCGTCGATGCCGAAGGCGGTCCGGTAGCGCTCGCGCAGCTCCGCGGGAGCCTCGTCGATCTCCTCCAGGTCGCCGTCCGCCGCCTTGAGCCGCGCGGCCATCTCCGGGCTCCACAGGCCCGCCGCCTTCAGGTCGGCGACGAGGTATGGGTTGAGCACCATGAAGTCGCCCGACAGGTTCGACTTCGCGAACACGTTCTTGTACATGGGCTCGATGCACGGCGAGGTCCCCATGATGTTCGCGATCGTCGCGGTCGGCGCGATCGCGAGCACGTTGGAGTTGCGCATCCCCTGACG
>Ga0081539_10003168_pt1 | contig 20838 bp, 18 predicted proteins | sample TabmetS4T2R2_FD_71023 | JGI IMG/M metagenome (GOLD analysis project Ga0081539, IMG submission 71023) | Tabebuia heterophylla rhizosphere microbial communities from the University of Puerto Rico - S4T2R2 | ecosystem: Host-associated > Plants > Roots > Rhizosphere ...
CTACCACTTGGTGTTGATCATGCACTTCTCGGTGGGCCGAACGGGTGGTTGGCCAGGTGTCGGCGGCGGCTGGGAGGATGGGCCTCCATGACCCGGCCGGCCCTCCGCGACAGCCCGCCGGCGGTCACCGGGCGCGACGCGGACGCCGTCCTCGCGGCGCTGGACCCCGAGCAGCGCGAGGCCGCGGTCGCCGTCAGCGGGCCGGTCTGCATCCTCGCCGGGGCCGGCACCGGCAAGACGCGGGCGATCACCCACCGCATCGCCTACGGCGTGCACGCCGGCGTCTACACGCCGCAGCACGTGCTCGCCGTCACGTTCACCGCCCGCGCCGCGGGCGAGATGCGCACCCGGCTGCGCGACCTGGGCGTCGGCGGCGTCCAGGCGCGCACGTTCCACGCGGCGGCGCTGCGCCAGCTCGGCTACTTCTGGCCGCGCGTCGTCGGCGGCGCCCCGCCGGAGATCCTGGAACGCAAGGCGCGGCTGGTGTCCGACGCGGCCACCCGGCTGCGCATCACCGTCGACCAGCCAGCCGCCCGCGACCTGGCGGCGGAGATCGAGTGGTCCAAGGTCTCCCTGCTGACGCCGCAGACGTACGCCGCGGCCGCCCGGCGCGCCGGGCGCGAGGACCCGGGCGGGTTCGACCTGGCGACCGTCGCCCGCCTGATCGAGGTGTACGAGGAGGTGAAGGCCGAGCGCGGCGTCGTCGACTTCGAGGACGTCCTGCTGCTCACCGCCGGGATCCTCGAGGAGCACCCGGACGTCGCGGCCGCCGTCCGCGCGCAGTACCGGCACTTCGTCGTCGACGAGTACCAGGACGTCTCCGCGCTGCAGCAGCGGCTGCTCGACCGCTGGCTGGGCGACCGCGACGACGTCTGCGTCGTCGGCGACCCGAGCCAGACGATCTACTCGTTCACCGGCGCCACCCCGCAGCACCTGCTGGACTTCCCGCGGCGGTTCCCCGGCGCCACCATCGTGCGGCTGGTGCGCGACTACCGGTCGACGCCGCAGGTCGTCGCGCTGGCCAATCGCCTGCTGGCCCGGCCCGCCGGCGCGCCGGCCGGCGGCCGGGGGCGGCCCGCGCCGCTGGAGCTCGTCGCGCAGCGGCCGCCCGGGCCGGCGCCGGTCGTGACGGCGTGCGACGACGACGTGGCCGAGGCCGCGACCGTCGCGGCGCGCGTCCGGGACCTCGTGGCCGCCGGCGTGCGCCCGCGCGAGATCGCCGTGCTGTTCCGGACGAACGCGCAGTCCGAGCCGCTGGAGCAGGCGCTGTCCGACGCCGGTGTCGCCTACCTGGTGCGCGGCGGCGAGCGGTTCTTCAACCGGCGCGAGGTGCGCGAGGCGATCCTGCTGCTGCGCGGCGCCGCCCGGTCCTCGTCCGGCGGCGGCGCGGGCGAGGAGGCCCTGGGCGAGCAGGTCCGCGCCGTCCTCGCGCACACCGGCTGGTCGGCGTCGCCGCCCGCGCAGAGCGGCGCCGTCCGCGACCGCTGGGAGTCGCTGCAGGCGCTCGCCGTCCTGGCCGACGAGATCGCCGACGCGCGGCCGGGCGCGACGCTGGCCGACGTCGTCGCGGAGCTGGACGAGCGCGCCGCCGCCCAGCACGCCCCGGCCGTCGAGGGCGTGACGCTGGCGTCGCTGCACGCGGCGAAGGGCCTGGAGTGGGACGCGGTGTTCCTCGTCGGGCTCAGTGAGGGGCTGATGCCGATCTCGCTCGCCGAGGGGTGGGAGGCGGTCGAGGAGGAGCGGCGCCTGCTGTACGTCGGGATCACCCGGGCGCGCGAGCACCTGCACCTGTCGTGGGCGCGGGCGCGCACGCCCGGCGGCCGGGCGGGGCGGTCGCGGTCGCGGTTCCTGGACGGGCTGTTCCCGCCGGACGAGGCCGCCGCCGGGCGCCGTTCGCGCGTGGGGCGCGACGCCCCGCGCGCCGCCCGGGCGGGCGGCCGTCGCTCACTCCCGGCCGCGTGCCGGACCTGCGCCCAGCCGCTGACGACGCCGGTCGAGCGCAAGGTGGGCCGCTGCGCGTCGTGCCCGCCGACGTACGACGACGCATTGTTCGAGCGCCTGCGGGAGTGGCGGTCGGAGATCGCCGCGGCGGCGAGCCTGCCGGCGTACGTCGTCTTCACCGACGCGACGCTGGTCGCGATCGCCGAGACGCTGCCTGCGGACGCCGCGGCGCTGGCCAGGATCCCCGGCGTGGGCCCGGCGAAGTTGGAGCGCTACGGCGAGGCGGTCCTGGCGCTGCTGCGGGACTGACGGCGCGCCGACCCCCTTCTTTGCACACAGGGCGGCGTTGTGCGCTTCTATCGATCGCAACGCCGCCCCGTGTGCAACGGAAGGCGGGTGGGCGGGCGGGCCGGCTGTCGCGGCGCCGGTCAGGCGGCGTGGCGCAGGTACCGCAGCGCCTGGCGCATGTAGTGCCGCGGGTTCGTGTCCAGGTGCGCCGACCACGCCGGGTCCGGCTCGCCGCGCAGGACGGCGTAGCGCGCGAGCGCGTAGCCGTACATCTGCTCGGTCAGGTACCCGAGCCGCTGGGACTCCCAGCCCGCGGCGTCCGCGGTGAAGTCGAAGGCCGCGTTCGCCGTGAAGATCCCGTAGCCGAAGACGACGGTGAGCAGGTCGGTGAGCGGCTCGCCGTCGCGCCGGTCCTCGGCGATCCGGCGCTCGCCGAGCAGCCGGACGTGGCCGAGCTCGTGCGCCAGGGTGGCGACGAGCGTGGTCGGCGTCGCCGTCCGGTCGCCGTACACGGTGACGACGGCGCGCCCGGCCTCCTCGTGGTAGTGGCCGGCCGGGCCGCGGTAGGCGTGCTGCCAGCGGCGGCGCCCCTCCGGGTGCGCCGCGACGTAGTCGAGCTCGACGCTGCCGGCCGGGACCGACATCCGGGCCGCGACCAGGTCGAGCACCGCGCGGACGCCGGCCTCGCCGGTGAAGCCGGCGACCGGGAAGTGGGCGCGCGTGGGCTCGACGATCGGCCGGCGGGCGACGTCGTCGCCGAACTGGTCGACCAGCCAGGCGAAGGACTCCTCGAGCCAGGCCTGCTCGTCCTGGGCGACAGGGCTCCTCGGCGCGAACCAGGCCATCGATCACCTCGCCTCACGGACGTGCGTCGATGGTAAACACACCGGCTGTGCGTCATCTGCGGGCATGACCGGTGTGGCATGGTTCGTACGACGGATCGTGCGAGTGCGGTGACCCGCGGCGACCGCCGGCGGGACCCACGGACGGGAGAGCGCGTGGCCAGTGCCAAGACGTCGTTCCGGCGCGCCCTCGAGGTGCACCGGAAGGCGCTGGGCGGGCTCGGCGAGGTCCGGCGCCGCCTGGCGGAGATGGAGGCCCAGGCCGCGTACAGCCCGGAGGCCGTGCGTGTGCAGGAGCGCATCGCCGCCGAGCTGCGGCGGGTCGCCGACGGGCTGGTGCGCGGCTGGCTGGGCGCGCCGTGGCCGGTGATCGAGTCCAGTCGCTTCCCGGTCGAGAGGGACACCGCGCCGGGCCGCACGGCGATGATCCGGATCGGCGACGCCGCGCCGCTGCCCGGCATCGGCTTCCCGGTCGTCGTCCCGCTGACCGGCGTCGGTCACCTGACGATCGACCGCGACGCGCGCGACCCCGCCGTCGCCGGGCTGCTGCGGAGCGTGCTGACCCGGCTGCTGGCGTCGTTCCCGGCCGGCACCCTGCGGATCCTCGCCGTCGACGGCGGGGCGCTCGGCGCGCCGCTGGCGCCGTTCGCGGCGCTCGTGCCGGCCGGCGTCATGAACGAGCCGGTGACCGACGTCGCCGGGCTGCGGAACGTGCTCGAGGAGGCGGAGGAGCAGGTCCGGCGCGTGCAGTCGGGCGAGGAGCGCGACCCGGACGTGCTGCTGATCGCCTGCGCCGCGCTGCCGGCCGGCTGCGGGCGGACCGACTTCTCGCGCATCGCCGCCCTGGCGCACGCCGGGCCGTCGGCGCGGGTGCACCTCGTGCTGGCGGGCTACCCGCCGCCCGACGCCGCCGGTCGCGAGAAGGCGCCGCCGCTGGAGCTGACCACGCGGATCACGTCGCGGACCTCCGCCGGTCTCCCGGCCACCAACCCCCGCTCTGCCGGTCTCCCTCCCACCAACCCCCGCTCTGCTGCAACGCGGGTGTCGCCGTCCCAGCCGGTGACGTACCTGGTCGGCGACGCGCCGCGGGAGGCGTTCGGCGCCGACGGGCGCGGGCTGAACTCGCCGGTCGTGCTCGACGCCGCGCCGCCCGACGGCCTGGTCGAGGAACTGTCGCGGCACATCGCGCAACGGGCCGAGTCCGAGGGCGTGCTCAACTTCTCCGACCTGGTGCCGGAACGGCTGTGGCAGGAGTCCAGCGTCGAGGGGCTGCGGACGGTCGTGGGCCGTGCCGGCCGCGGTGACGCGGTGCTGCGGCTGGACGACGCGACGCCGCACTGGCTGGTCGGCGGGCGCACCGGCTCCGGCAAGACCGTGTTCCTGCTCGACGTGCTCTACGGGCTCGCCGCCCGCTACTCGCCGGACGAGCTGGCGCTCTACCTGCTCGACTTCAAGGAGGGCGTGTCGTTCACGGAGTTCATCCCGACCGACGCCGACCCGAGCTGGGTGCCGCACGCGCGCACCGTCGGCGTCGAGTCCGACCGGCAGTACGGCGTCTCGGTCCTCACCGAGCTGGTGCGGGAGATGAACCGGCGCGCGAACGTGATGAAGCAGTCGGGCGTGACCAAGCTGTCCGACCTGCGCGGCGCCCGGCGCGACGTCGCGATGCCGCGCCTGGTGACGGTGATCGACGAGTTCCACGTGCTGTTCCAGGGCAACGACGAGACCGCGAAGCGGGCCGCCGCGCTGCTCGAGGAGGTGTCGCGCAAGGGCCGGTCGTACGGCGTCCACCTGATCCTCGCCAGCCAGTCGGTGAGCGGCATCGAGGCGCTGTACACCAAGGGTCAGTCGGTGTTCGGGCAGTTCGGGATGCGCGTCGCGCTGTCCGGCGGCGGCGGCGTCCTGGCCACCGGCAACGCGGCGTCCGACGCGCTGCCGATCGGGCAGGCGATCGTCAACGACGCGGCCGGCGTGCCCGCGGGCAACCAGCGCATCCGGTTCCCCTACGCGGACGCAGAGTCGCTCACCCGGCTGCGGCACCGGATCTGGGAGCGGCGGGTCCCCGGCTCGACGCCGCCCGGCGTCTTCGTCGGGTACGCCGAGTACGCGATCGACGACGACCCGACGTACCGGCGCCTGGCGCCCGGCGCCCGGCGGCGGTCCGCGCTGCTGGGGCGCGCGGTCGACGTCGGGCTGCCGGCCGCGGGGTTCGTGCTGGACAGCACGCCGGGCCGGCACCTCGCGGTGCTGGGGACGTCGTCGGTCGGCGCCGACCTGCTGCACGCCGCCGCGCTCAGCCTGGGCCAGCAGTACGAGCCGGCCTCGGCGGCGTTCCTGCTGGCCGACCTCGTGGCGGCGGCGGAGGACGTCGTCGACGAGACCGCCCGCGCGCTGGTCGAGGCCGGCCATGCGGCGAGGATCCTCGACCTCGAGGGCTACCGGGACGCCGTCGCCGAGCTCGCCAAGCGGCTGGAGGCCGACGAGAAGCCGCCGCCGACGTTCCTGCTCGTGTTCGGCGCCGACGTCGCGACGAGCGCGCTGAAGCGGCCGTACGCCGGCACCCGGCGGTCCGGGATGGACGACTTCCGGGTGCTGCTCCGCGACGGGCCCACCCGCCGGGTGCACGTGCTCGGCTGGTGGCGCGGGCTGCGGCGGCTCACCGACGACCTCGGGACCGGCGGCAAGGAGGACGTCGCCGGGCTCGTCGCGCTGAACATCCGCGGCGCGGAGCTGGGGCCGTTCATCGGCCACTTCGGCATGGAGTACTCGCCGCGGGCCAACCGGGCGCTGCTCATCGACCGGCACGAGGACGCCGTCCGGCTCATCGTCCCGTTCGTGCGACCCGGCCGGTACGCGAGCGAGTCGGTGTGACCGGCGTGTGGGGGAGGGGGCCGGAGTGAGCGTGGAGCTGGAGCGTGCGGGCGGCGGCTGGGAGGCGTACGTCCAGCTCGCGCGCGAGCTGGACGCCGTCCGGGCGGCCGAGGCGGCGCGGACGGCCGGCGTCCACCAGGCCGTCGCGCAGATGTCGGAGCACGCGGACGGGCTGGCGGAGCGGCTGCAGGCGCAGGGCGCGGCACTCACCCAGCTCGGCCGGACGCTGCGGCTGCGGACGGGCAGGCTGACGCCGGCGCCGACCGAGCCGGTCACGGAGCCGGCGCCGCTGCTGTCGCAGGTCGCGGCCGCCATCGACGAGGCCGACCGGACGGCGAACGACGCCGCGGACCGGGGCCGGTACCCGGCGCTGCTGCCGCGGTGGTCGGCGGGGGCGCGGAACTTCCTGATCTACGGGGTCGCGGCGCTCGGCGTCGTCGTCGCCCAGGTGATCGCGTTCTTCCGCAGCGACCTCGGGCGGGACACCGCCCCGGAGGTCGGGAGCGGCTCCGGGCCGAACGCGATCGTCGTGCTGTTCCTGATCCCGCTGGTCGGGTTCCTGCTCGGCTACTTGGTCGCCGGGATGGCGGGACGGCCGCGGATCGTCGAGGGGCGCGTGCGGCTCAACCCGCGGATGGGGCTGCTGCTGTGCTTCCTGATCGGCCCGGTCGCGGTCGGCGCGCTCATGGTCCAGAGCTTCACGTCACGCTGACGGAGCAGCCGGCGGAGGCCCGACACGCCGGATCGGAATTAAATGCGTTGCACGCCACGAGGGAGGCGATCTACCCTCGTCTCGTCGTCAGGACGCTGTGATCCCGGTCGCCCGGAAGGGGCTGGCCGGTTCCGGAGAGAGGAGGTGGTCCGCGTGAACGAGATCAACACCCAGTACGTCGGCGTCAGCGCGCCGGCGCTCGCGCACGTCCCGGCCACCTCGCTCGTCGCCGGAGTGATCACCGCGGATCGTCGGCGCCAGGTCTGGGGAGGGGTCTGCCCGCTGGCGGCCTCCTTCCAGGTCCAGGGGAGCACTGTGCCCACCGCCACGTCGATCACCACGGGGGTCATGGGCATCACGCGCTTCGACTTCGACAAGTACAGAACGGGTTCTCCAGCCCCAGGTCTCAGCGGATAGCGCCGCTATCCACCGGAGCCTCTCAGGCCGCGGAACCCGATCAAGGGTCCGCGGCCTTTTCGTTGTCACGAAACGAGCAGGTCGGCCCTCCAGTAAGCAGCAGGCATCACGGCAGGACCGGCGGTGACCCCGCCGCCGGAGCACGACCCGCCCCGGCCACCCGCCGGGACGAGCCCGCCAGCTCGGCTCGACCAGCCGGGCAACCACTGAAGGAGGTGACGACGTTGCAGCTCACGGCCCTGCTCGACAACCTCGCGGTCGAGGTCGACCAGCCTTCGGCAGTCCTGGACGCCCCTTGCCAGGTGTACGACGCCGAGCTCTGGTTCGCCGAGTCGCCCGCCGACGTCGAGCACGCCAAGTCCCTGTGCCAGGCCTGCCCCGTTCGTGCCGCGTGCCTCGCGGGCGCACTTGAGCGCCACGAGCCGTGGGGTGTCTGGGGTGGGGAGCTGTTCGTCGCCGGAGTCGTCGTCCCGCGCAAGCGGCCCCGTGGCCGTCCGCGCAAGACCGAGGTGGCCGCCTGAGGCGGCTGCTCCCAGACCAGACCTGAACCGAGGAGCCATGATCATGAACGCGTTCGTGAGTGAACAGTCCGTCAAGTACCTACAGCGAGAGGCGTATACCGAGGCCCGTCAGGCCCGGCTCGCCCGCGCGCTGCGGGCCGAGCACCGGGCCCGTCGGGCCGCTCGGTCCGCCCGAGTCGCCGTGGACCGTGCGGCCGCGTCGGTGGCCGCCCTGCACGCTCGCTGACAACTCGATGCCCGAATCGGGCAACTTCAGCCGCCTCTCGTGCGTCTGAACTGATAGGTGGGGCCCGGATCGTCAGGAGGGGACGGTCCGGCCCCACCTTTTCGCGAACCCCGCAGGTGCTTCTTGCGCACGGGGCGTCCCTGCGATCGATAGAAGCGCACGGGGACGCCCCGTGCGCAGGCGCCTCGGGGCTCCGGGACGCCTCCCGGGGCCTTCCCGCCGATCGGCCCCTGCCGGGTGTCGGAGCCGGTCACCTACGCTCCGGCACATGACGGCGCCCGCGACACCACCGGTCCGGACCCCCGACCCGCGGGCGCTCGACGCCGCGGTCGCGGCCCTCACCGACGAGGAGCTGGCGAGCGTCGTCGACCTCGTCGCCTACCCCGTCAGGGCCGACGGCGAGCCCGCCGTCGTCGTCGCCCGCCACGACGGCGCCGTCCGCCTCGCCGCCGACGGTACCCACGACGTCCTCTTCGGCCGCGACCCCGTCGCCGACACGGACCCGTTGGCGTTCCTCCCGTACGACGCGGAGATCGCCGACCCCAGCCCCGCCAACCACTCGAACGCGTACCCGGATCCCGGGCGGCGGCTGCTGTCGTTCTTCGCCGACGCCGGTCGCAGCCCCGACATCGCCGTCGTCCACACGCCTCGCCACTTCTTCCCGGACACCGGTGGGCACCCCGGCGAGCACGGGTCGCTTGACGTCATCCAGTCGCGGGCGCCATTCGTCGTGTCGGGCGCCGGCGTGCGCCCGGGCGGCGTGGTTCTCGATCACGCGCGCACCGTGGACGTCGCGCCGACGCTCATGCACGCCGCCGGCGTCGACGTCGCCCGCCACGTGGACGCGAGCGGTGCGCCGCTCGACGGCGTCGCCCGCACCGATCTCGTGACCGGCGGCGCCGGCCGGTTCGTGATCGGCCTGCTCTGGGACGGCGCCCACTGCTCCGACCTGCTGCACCTGGCCACGACGGGCGAGCTGCCGGGCGTCGCGCGACTGCTGGCGAGCGGCGTCGCGCTGGCCGGGGGAGCGGTGGCCGAGTTCCCGAGCGTGACGCTGTGCAATCACACGTCGCTGCTCACCGGCGTCGGGCCGGGGCGGCACGGGGTGCTCGGCAACGTGTACCACGACCGTGACCTCGGGCGGCGCGTCGTCCCCAACGACGAGACCACGTGGCACCGCAGCGCCGAGTGGCTGCGCCCCGGCGTCGCGACGGTGTTCGAGACCCTGTCCGCCGCGCAGCCGGGAGCGCGGACGGCGTGCATCAACGAGGCCGTCGACCGGGGTGCGGCCGTCTCGACGATGGCGCTCATCCGGGCCAGCAGCGAGCTTCGCGGCTCGGGTGGCCTGAACGCGGCGATGCCGCCCGCCGAGTCGAGCGCGTACCTGTCGAACGCCGAGCACCTGGCCGACGATTACTTCCGGTGGGGGACGCGCGTGGACGACGCCGGCCTGACGCAGGTGCTGGGGGCATGGGCGTCGGTGGCCGAGGCGCCGCGACTGACCTGGTGGTCGCACGTGGTGACGGACGCCGGCCACCACGCCGGGGGCCCGCGCTCGACGATCGCGCGCGACAGTTTCCGGGACGCGGACCGTCGCCTCCAGGCGTTCCTCGACCACCTCGACCGGCTCGGCGTGACGGACGACGTGACGTTCCTGCTGACCGCCGACCACGGCTTCGAGACGGCGGACGAGTCCGTGACCGGTTCGTGGGCGCCGGCGCTCGACGCCGCCCTGGCCCCGCTGTCGGTCCCGTACCGAGACGAGGGCCCGGGCTTCGTCTACCTGGGCGACGCCTGACCGAGACCAGCCCCGGCCGGTGCTTCCCGGCGGGAGTGACGGGCTGGTGAACGAGGTCTTGTCGATGGTGCCGGTGCCGGTGTGACACCTGCGGCCGCGTGCCGATGTCGAGCGCCTCGTCGGCGCTCCCGGTCGGCGGTGGATCAGCGGTTGACCCGGTCCATGCCGGTCTCGATCTCCGGCAGCGCGCTCCGCGTGCAAGCGGCACACGTCCAGTAGGCACCGGACAGGGACACGGACCAGGATCCCGTGATCCTCGCCGTGTCGATCGGCGCGGTGATCCCGCAACCGTGACAGGAGCACAGACTCGCCGTCGGCGAGGCAGTGCCGTTGACAGTCATGACGACCCCCATGCACTTGTCGACTCGCTCTCGAGCGTACGCCGGGGTGGTTACGCAGACATCAACATTCATCACTCTGGGCGATACCTCGACGACATGTAGCCGTTGCCTGCGCGACACGACCCGGCCGTCCGGGTGAGTCGCTCACCGCCCGTAGCCCCGAGCCGCCGCCCGGATCGTGTGTCCGCATCGTGAAATCACTGTCTCACATCTCGGCCGCGTCGCTTACCTTGCCGACATGGACCATGCCGCGGGCCACGCGACGCACGAGCCCTCCGCGGACCGGCGACGGTGGGCCATCCTGCTCGCCGGCATGCTCACGATGGTCGCCGCCTGCGCCTTCCAGTACGGGTTGCCGTTCCTCGTACCGGCGTTCCGTGCGTCGGGTCTGACGCTCGCGCAGGCCGGCATCCTCATCTCCGCCCCGGTCGCCGGCGTGCTCAGCTCGCTGGTCGTCTGGGGCGCGGTGACGGACCGCGTGGGCGAGCGACGAGTCCTGGTCGCGGGGCTCGCCGCGACCGTCGTGCTGCTGGCCGCCGCGAGCGTCGTCGACGGGCCCCTCGCCCTCGGCCTGCTGCTGGCCGCGGCCGGCGCGACGAGCTCGTGCGTGCACGTCGCGAGCGGTCGACTCATCCTCGGCTGGTTCGCGACGCACGAGCGCGGTCTCGCCATGGGGCTGCGGCAGACGGCGCAGCCGCTCGGTGTGGCGCTCGCCGCCGTCGCGCTTCCCGGTCTCGGGGCCGCCGACCCGCGCCCGGCGATCGCGTTCCTCGCCGTCGCCACGGCCGTCGCTCTCGGCTCGGTGCTCGTCCTGGTCCGCGACCCCACGGGGCCGGGCGGCGGCCCGGCCGAGGCGACGGCGTCCCCGTACCGCGGCGCGTTCCTGTGGCGGATCCACGCCTCGAGCTCGCTGCTCGTGGTCCCGCAGTTCACGGTCTCGGCGTTCGCCTTCGACTACCTGGTCAACGACCGGCACTGGGCCACGTCGGCGGCCGGGACCGTGCTCGCCGCCGCCCAGGTCGGGGGTGGCGGCATCCGGCTGTTCGCCGGCTGGTGGTCCGACCGTGCCCGCAGCCGGCTGCGCCCGATGCGCCTCCTGGCCCTGCTGACCGCGGTCGTCCTCGGTGGCCTGACGTTGGGTGCGGCCGTCGGGACGCCGGTCACCGTCGTCCTGCTCGTCGTCGCCGCGGTGCTGACGGCGAGCACCAACGGCCTGGCCTTCACCGCCGTCGCCGAGCGAGCGGGCCGGTACTGGGCGGGCCGGGCGCTCGGCGTCCAGAACACGACGCAGAACGTCGCCGCCGCCGCGACGCCACCGGCGATGGCTGCCCTCATCACGGCCGCCGGCCCGGCGACGGGTTACGCCGCTGCCTTCGGCGTGGCCGTCGGCTTCCCGATCGTCGCGGCGCTGACGATCCCGGTCGCCGGCGAGCGCCCCCTCGGCTGACGCCGCTCGTCGACGGACCAGGGGTTCGTACCCGCCGGGCCCGCCGGTCAGCCGGGCCCGCCGGTCAGCCGGGCCCGCCGGTCAGCCGGGCCCGCCGGTCAGCCGGGCCCGCCGTAGTCGGGCAGCCAGGTCCGGAGGACCTCCTGCACCGGCACCTCGCCGTCGATCTGGCACAGCACCGCGATGCCGCCGAGCCAGACCCGGTGGATCAGCAGGTACTCCGGCGGGAGGTTCAGCTTGAGCCCGATGGTCCACTGCGGCCGCCGTGGGTCGTTCACGTGGACGAACAGGTCGCGGATCCAGGCCCGGTTGAAGCGCCACGTGTCGTGCCGCGCGGGTTCCAGGAACGGCGCCAGGTAGTCCAGCAGGGCCTGGCCCTGGATGTCGATCGACCGCTTGATGAACCCCTCCTCCCGCAGCCCGGCGACGACGGCGTCGGCGTCGCCGCGCAGGGCCAGTCCCAGCAGGCGGCCGATCTCGGGCGGCATGCCGTCGGGGAGCCGCTTCACGGCGCCGAAGTCGAGGACGCCGAAGCGGCCGTCCTCGGTCAGCCGGAAGTTGCCCGGGTGCGGGTCGGCGTGCAGCAGGCCGGCGCGTGCCGGCCCGGCGAGGAGGAACTCCAGGTACCGGCGCGCGCCGAGGTCGCGTTCCTCCTGCGTGCCGGACGCGATCAGCCGCGACAGGGGCACGCCCTCGACCCACTCGCTGACGATGACGTGCTCCGTCGCCGCCACGACGTCCGGGACGACGAACACCGGGTCGTCGCGGAAGGCGGCCGCGAACTGCGCCTGCGCGTCGGCTTCCAGGCCGTAGTCCAGCTCCTCCGCCACGCGGGCCTTGAGCTCGTCGAGGATCGGCTTGACGTCGAGCCCCGGGATCCAGCCGGCGGCCACCCGGCCGACACGGGTGACCTGGTTGAGGTCCGAGATCAGCGCCCCGGCCGCGCCCGGGTACTGGATCTTGACGGCGACGGGCCTGCCGTCCTTCCAGACGCCGCGGTGCACCTGGCCGATCGACGCCGCCGCGGACGGGCGGTCGTCGAAGGTCGTGAAGCGGCGCCGCCACTGCGGCCCGAGCTGCGCCGCCAGCACCGTGTGGACGGTCGCCGCCGGCATCGGCGGAGCGGCGTCCTGGAGCTTGGTCAGCGTGGCGCGGTAGGGCCCGGCGAGCTCCTCCGGCAGCGCGACCTCGAACATGCTGAGCGCCTGGCCGAACTTCATGGCGCCGCCCTTGAGCTCGCCGAGCACCTTGAACATCTGCTCGGCGGTACGCGCCTGGACCTCGGCCGCGACGAGCTCCGCGGGCTTGCCGCCGACCCGCTTGCCGAACCCGAGCGCCGTGCGGCCGGCGAAGCCGATCGGCAGTGTGGCCAGCTTGGCCGTGCGGGTCACCGCGCGGCGCGGCAGGTCGGTCACGATGGTCATTGTCGTCTCACCCGCCGGGCCGCGCCCGCGCGGGTTCCGCCTCGTGCTCGGGTGGGTCGTCGGTGCTGACCCGTTCCGGTGACGGTGGCCAGTGGCAGCCGCACCGGGAGTGGGCGGGCCACGGGCGTCGCCCGACGAGGCCGTCCGGCAGCTCGACCTCGAGCGTGGCGCCCAGCGCAGCCGGCGGCGAGACGCCGTCGACGTGCGCCAGCACCTGCAGCGTCGCCAGCCCCGCCGCGAGAACGGTGACCGCCGTCTCCTCCGCCTCGAGCGTGCCGGGTGCCGGACCCAGGACCTGGGCGAGCATCGACGGCCAGGCTGGGTCGCGGTCGGCGCGGTGAAGATCGAGGCAGCGCAGACACGGGCCGCGGCCCGGCCGGACCAGCGGGCCCACGACGACGTCGTCGTCCCGGACGACGACGGAGAGGTGCGGGATGTCGGCGCTGAGCAGGGGGTCCGCGCGGGCGGCGTCCGCGGCGCCGTGGTCGACGAGGACCACGACGTCGGGGGCCGGGGCCGGCGCCAGCCACGTCTCGAGCGGCCCGGCCCGCGCGCCGCCGCGACGTATCACCTCGGCCGCGACCTCCGTGCGCGGCCGGCCGAGGTCGCGGCGTTGCGCGCCGGCCGGTGCGAGGTCGGCGGCCATGACGTGCCGCTCGTCCTCGACCGACACCCGACCGATGCCGGTAGCGGCAAGCGTGCCGGCCAGGGACGTTCCCAGCCGGCCGGCGCCGCGGACGACGACATGCGCGGCGCGGCGGCCGGCCAGGAGGTCCCACCCGTCGCTGGTGCCGCCGTGGACCACGGACCAGACCGCGGCGTCCGGCACCCAGCGGCCGGTGTCGTCGTCCGGTGCGATCGCCGCGTGCCCGTCGCCCCGCGGGACGACGAGCCCCGCGCAGGTCAGCAGGTCGATGAGCTCGCGGTCGCGGCCCTCGGACTCCGACGGGTCGACGCCGTCGCGCAGCTCGTCGAGCAGCCGCGCGTCGTCCGGCGTCACGCCCTCGACCACCGCGCCGCGGCGTAGCGACAACCCGATCTGGACCGTGCTGGGATCTCGCCACAGCCGGCGCAGCGCCGGCTTGAGATGGATGTGCATCGCCCCTCCTCCACACCGCTGGTGCGGCGTGCTGCTCGTCCGGGATCAGCCTGGCACGATCGCCGCCCGCTTCGTCCGAGTTGTCCACAGGAGAGGGTTCTCCACAGGACGCGCTCCGCATGTGGCTGGGTACGCAACGCCGTGGAGCAAAACCGCGAGGGGCGATCCGCCGAGCGGATCGCCCCTCCGGGGTGCTACGTGAACCGGACCGGTCAGGCCTTGCCCAGGATCCGGTTGAGGTTCGTGCCGCAGACGGGGCACTGGCCCTTCGCCATCCGGCGGCCGTTGGTCTCGACGACCTTGCCCTCGGCCTGACGCTTCTCCTTGCACTTCACGCAGTAGAACTCGCCGCTGTAGGTGTCGGACATGCTCCTGCTCCTCCATGGTCACTCGGTGTCGCCCAGACGCACCGGCGGCCCCCACCGCAGCGCCCAGGCGGCCGGGGCAACTCGCCCTCTGCGGCGCCTCCCGCGTCCGGACCGCGGCCCACCCTAGCCGAGCGGTGCGCGACCGCATGTCACGAACGACGGCGCGCCGGGGCGTTCCTGCGCAGGTGAACCGGGGTGATACGGGCCAATGCGGATGAAGCGGCGACGTGTAGCGCGGAGGCGCCGCGAGTGTAGGGCGAACGGCGGTCATGAGCCGCAGTCGACCGCAGGTTGCCCTACACTCGCGCGGCCCCGGGGCGGATGCCGCGCACCTTCCCCAGTACGCGCCACCCGGATCCCGGGGCCTCGGCCGACGAATCTAGGAGCCGCCCAGGGGGCCGTCAACGCGGCCTGTGGACAGGGTGTGGACGGTGTGGGGAGACCCGCCCATGGCTCTGTGGAGGACGCCCGGGGACGCTGTGGAACCGCGGTGGACGACGCAACCGGATATGGGTCGTCACGGCCTGTGGACAGCGACTTCTTCGTCCAGAGGCTGTGGACAGAAAGATTCTCGGCTGCTCCGGCCGGTACCGTGCCGATGTGGGTGATGTCACGCCGGATGGGTCGGCCGCGGTCGAGGTTCGCCGCAGCCGTCGCCGGCGCAGCACGGTGACGGCGTACCGCGAGGGCGGGCGGACGATCGTGCTGATACCTGCCCGGTTCACGTCCACCCAGGAGCGCGAGTGGGTGGCCCGGATGCTGGAGCGGCTGTCGGCGCAGGAGCGGCGTCGCCGGCCGAGCGACGAGGACCTGCTGGTGCGCGCTGCGAACCTGTCCGAGCGGTACCTCGGCGGGCTGGCGCGGCCGGTGAGCGTCTCCTGGGTGAGCAACCAGAACAGCCGGTGGGGATCGTGCACGCCGGCGGACGGCACGATCCGCCTGAGCTCACGGTTGCAGGGCATGCCGGGGTGGGTGATCGACTACGTGCTGCTGCACGAGCTGGCGCACCTGGTGCAGCCGGGGCACGGTCCGCGGTTCTGGTCGCTGATGGAGTCGTTCCCGCGGACCGAGCGCGCCCGCGGGTTCCTGGAGGGGTTCGCCGCCGCGCGAGACCTCCCGATCGGGGAGGACGACGTGGGCCCGGAGGACGACCAGGCAGCCGAGGAGGCCTGACCGACGCCTGCGGCGCGCCGCCGGGGAGGGCGAGCTGGGGTGATGGCGAGGCCGGGATGGCGAGTCGGAGGTGATCTCGGCGCCGATGTGACCGGCCAGGTCCACCGTGAACGTGTCGGCCGCCGGACGGCCAACGGTTACGCGCGACAGTGGCCGCCGCGCGCGGGGCCGCGGGTGATGGCCCCACCGGCTGCGGACCCCTGCCCGGGCGTGCCGGAACCCGCGTCAGGGAGCTGTCGACCGTAGGAGCGATACGCCGCGCCTCACCAGCGTGTCGATGCCCCACGCCGTGGGCTCGGGGAGCGCGTCCACCGGCCACCAGGCCACCTCGTGGGACTCCTCCGACACCTCCGGTGGTACGACGTCGCTCACCAGCACGTGCTGCAGGTCCAGGTGCCAGTCCACGACGCCGGGCGCGCACGGCGCGCCGTGCCGCGACAGCAGCGCCGGCAGCCCGACGTCGCGCGCGGCCAGGCCGGTCTCCTCCAGTACCTCGCGCGCCGCGCCCTCCGCCACTGTCGCGTCGCCCGCCTCCAGGTGACCGCCCGGCTGCACCCAGCGCCGCAGCTTGCCGTGCAGCACCAGGCAGGTCTGCCGCGCGTCCGGCGACAGCACCAGCGCCGACGCCGTGACGTGCGCCGGCGCGCACTCGCGCGTCAGCAGCCGCGGCCCGGTGACGTCGAGCAGCGCCTGCCAGGCCAGCGCCTCGAAGCGCTCCTCGGCCGAGGAGAGACGCGCGGTCGCCACGGCCCGCCGCACGTCGTCGGCCAGCGAGCCCACGAGACGCGCCCTGGTCACGCGGACGGCTCGCCGCCGTTCTCGTCCGACAGGAGCTGCTGCAGCGCGGCGTCCATGTCGTCCGCCGACTGCCGACCGCCCTCCGCGAACCCCCGCGGGTCCGCGAACGCCACCTCGTCGGGGGCGATGTCGGGGTGCTCCCACAGCGCGTCGCGCCCGGCGGAGCCCCGCACCTCCGTCAGCGCCGCCCACACCGCGGCCGCCTCGCGCAGCCGCCGCGGCCGCAGCTCCAGGCCGACCAGCGACGCGAACGTGTGCTCGGCCGGCCCGCCGCTCGCCCGCCGGCGCCGCACGCTCTCGCGCAGCGCGTCGGCGTGCGGCAGCGTCCCGCGCGCGGCGCGGTCCACGACCTCGTCCACCCAGCCCTCGACCAGCGCCAACGCGGTCTCGAGGCGGTCGAGCGCGGCCTGCTGGGCCGGCGTCCGCTCGGGCTCGAAGAGGTCCGACGCCAGCGCGTCCTGCAGCGCCGCGGGGTCGTTGAGGTCGAGCTCGCGCACCGCGGACTCGATCCGCGAGGTGTCGATGACGATGCCCCGCGCGTAGTCCCCGACGGCCGCCAGCAGGTGCGCCCGCAGCCACGGGACGCCGGCCACGAGTCGGGCGTGCGCGGCCTCGCGCAGCGCGAGGTACAGCCGCACCTCGTCGTCCGGCAGGCCGAGCCCGTCGCCGAACGCCGCGACGTTCGCCGGCACCAGCGCCGCACGGCCGGCGGGCAGCAGCGGCAGCCCGACGTCGCCGCCGCCCACCACCTCGCCCGCCAGCGCCCCGAGCGCCTGCCCGAGCTGGGCGCCGAAGAACGTGCCGCCGAGCTTGCGCATCATCGGGAGCGCGCTGCTCAGCAGGCCTTTGACCTCGGGCGGGGCCTGGTCGGCCATGGCCTTGGCCATCGCGTCGCCAACGCTGGCCGCGACCGGCTCCACGACGCCCTTCCAGGTGGGCAGCGTGTTCTCGATCCACTCCGCCCGGCTCCACGCCTCGGTGCGGGCGGTCGCGGCGGGCAGGTCGCAGACCCGGTCGAGCCAGAGGTCCGCGGTCCGCAGCGCCTCGGCCACCTTGCGCTGCTGCGCCTCGCCGACGCTCGGGTCGCCCGCCGCGGCGCTGGTCTGGCGCGCGACGTCGCGGGCGAGCTCCCAGTTCACCGGGCCGTCCGAGCCGCCGCCGACCAGCAGCTGCTGGACCGTCGACAGCATCGCCTGCAGCGCCTGCGGGTCGTCCGGCATGCCGGGCAGGTCGGTCAGCCCCGCGGGCAGGTCGAACCCGGGAGGCATGCCGCCCCCGCCGAGCATGGCGGCCAGCAGCCCGCCGAGCGGGTCGGTCGGCGGGTTGCCCGGGTCCGGCGGCAGGTCACCGGCGTCCGAGCCACCGGAGGCACCCGAGCCCTCCCGGGGGCGGTCGGGCACGCGCGGGCCCATGCCGCCACCGCCCGAGCCGCCGGACGAGGGCCGCGACGGCCGGTCGGACGGCGTGAGCCCCGGCGTCCCGCCGCCCGCCCCGCCGCCCGCACGGCCCTGGTCGGACCCACTCGACCGGCCGGTCTCGTCGGCCTGGCCCGCCTGGCCCGCCTGGCCCGCCTGGCCCGCCTGGCCCGCCTGGCCCGCCTGGCCCGCCTGGCCCGCCTGGTCGGCCTGGCCCGCCTGGTCGGCCTGGCCGGACTGGCCGGACTGGTCCTTGCCCGGCACGTCCGGGCGTTCGCGCGCGTCGTCGCCGTCGTCGGGTGCCTGGCTCATGACGCCTCCTCGCTGGAACGGGACGTTGTGCGGCACGCCCTGACCGCCGACGCCGGCGTCGGGATCACGGTACTCATGCGTCCCGGCGCCATTCTCCCGCCGTCCGGTCGCTCCCGCTGTGTGGGTCCGTGTCGTCGCGTGTTCCAACGGGCTCCGCGCGGCACGGCGTTCCCGCCACGCGTCCGCCCCTGGCGTAATCGCCCTGGAGTAATCGGCGGACGGGTCCGGGCGTGACCGGTGTGAGGAACGGCGCGTCCTGAGGGTGCGTTCACGCCGCGTGGCGGGAGAAGATGGGAAGTCCGCCGCGACCTGCAGATCCGCGTCGGGGTGTCCGGTTCCTGACGCGGACACGTGACCGTAGCGAGGAGGGGCACAACCACGTGACGCGGCAGCGCGACGACGGACGGCACACGACCGAGGAGCCGGGACGCCGGCGCCGCGCGCCCGGCGGTCGCCGGGCCACCGACCCTCCCGGCCAGCCCGCCGCCGAGCCCGACGAGCACGCGGACGGTCCCGCGCCACGCACCGACCGCCGTCCCCGCCGGCCGCGTGCCGGCCGCACCGCCGGGCCGGTCGTCGCCGTCACGGGCGCCGCGAGCCCGGCCGGCGCGGCCGTCGCCACCGGACTCCAGCTCCGCGTCGGCGAGCGCGGCGGCCCCCGCCAGGTGATCGCGGTCGACACCCGGCAGGGGGACGTCGAGGGCCCGGAGTGGCGGGTGGGTGACGTCGCGACGCCCATGGTCGCGGACTGTCTGGCCGGCGTGGACGTCGTCGTCCACCTCGCGGCGCCGGACGATCTCGAGGCCGCGCAGGCCCAGTCACGCGAGGAGCGCCGCGGGCGCGCGGTCCGGGCCGCGCAGGCCGTGGCGACGGCGGCCGCGGCGGTCGGCGCGCGCCACCTCGTCGTGGTGACCAGCGCGATGGTGCTCGGCGCCCGTCACGACAACCCCGTGCCGCTGGACGACGACGCGCCGGTCGCCGCGGCGCCGGACGACGGCCTGGTCGGCGACCTGCTCGAGGTCGAGCACGTCCTCGACCTGGTGCCGTCGGTGCACCCCGGCCTGGCGCTGACCGTCGTCCGGCCGGCTGCGCTCGTCGGGCCCGGCGTCGACACCGTGACCACCCGGCACTTCGAGGCACCGCGGCTCCTCGTGCTGCGCGGCGGGCACGGCCGCTGGCAGTTCTGCCACGTCGACGACCTCGCCGGCGCGGTCGCGACCGTGGTGACGCAGCAGCTCACCGGCCCGGTCACGGTCGGCAGCCACGGTGCGCTGACCGACTCGGAGCTGGAGAGCCTGTCCGGCATGCGCAAGCTGGAGGTGCCGCACGGGATCGCGTTCGGCACCGCGGAGCGCCTGCACCGCCTCGGCGTGATGTCGATGCCGAGCACGGACCTCGCCTACGTCGTCTACCCCTGGGTTGTCTCGGCGCGCCGGCTGCGCGAGGCGGGCTGGGCGCCGACCCACGACAACGCGGCGTGCCTGGCAGTGCTCCAGGAGTCGCTGAAGGAGCGCCACACGGCTCCCGGCCGGCGCCTCGACCGGCGGGACGCCGCGCTGGGCGCCGCCGGCGCGGCCGTCGCCCTCGTGGGCACGGCCGCGATCCTCCGGCAGGCCCGGTCGCGACAGGCCAAGCGCCGCCGACCTACGCTGGAGCCGTGAGCGAGCCGGCCGCCGAGGGGCAGGGGTCACCGGCGGGGGAATCGCCGTTCCCGGCCGGCGCCGCGCACGCGCGGGCCGGGCTGGAGCGGCGCAGCGCCGTCCTGCTCATCGCCGGGTTCGCGACCGTGCTTCTCGCGACGCTGCTCGCGCTGATCCCGGTGCCGTACGCGGTGTTCGGGCCGGGCCCGGTGATCAACACGCTGGGAGAGGTCGACGGCCACCGCCTGATCAGCGTGAGCGGCACGAAGTCGTACCCGACCGAGGGCACGCTGGACATGACGACGGTCCGCGTCTACGGCGGCCCCGGCTCCCGCGTCTCGCTGACCTCGGCGCTGCGCGCCTGGCTGTCCGGGTCACGCGCCGTCCTGCCCGAGGAGGCGGTGTTCCCGCCGGGGCAGACCCAGGAGCAGTCGCAGGAACAGGACCGCCTGCTGATGCTGTCGTCCCAGGAGAGCGCGACGGCCGCGGCCCTGGGCGCGCTGGACATTCCGGTGCCGACGACGCTCAACATCGCCGGCATCTCGCCGGACGTGCCCGCCAGCAAGGTCCTCAAGCCCAAGGACGTGCTGGTCAAGGTCGGCGACACGCCGATCCGCGACCTCACGCAGCTCCGCGCGATGCTCCAGCGGACCGAGGCCGGCGACGACGTCCGGCTCACCGTCCGGCGCGACGCGAAGGAGGTCGACGTCGTCACGGCGACCACCCGCGGCGAGGACGGCCAGACGCTGCTCGGCGTGTTCCTCGACCCCGAGTTCCGCTTCCCGTTCACCGTGAAGATCGACATCCCCGACGTGTCCGGGCCGAGCGCCGGTATGGTGTTCGCGCTCGGCATCATCGACACCCTGACCCCCGGCGACATCACCGGCGGCAAGCGCATCGCCGGCACCGGCACCATCGACGCCGACGGCACCGTCGGCCCGATCGGCGGCATCCAGCAGAAGCTCGTCGGCGCCCGCCGCGCCGGCGCGGACTACTTCATCGCGCCGTCGGTCAACTGCGACGAGGTCGAGGGGCACGTGCCGGACGGGCTGCAGGTCGTCAAGGTGTCCACCCTCACCGACGCGCGGCGCGCGATGCAGGCGATCGCCGACGGGCGACCGCAGGGCCTGCCGAGCTGCTGAGCCGACGCCGGCCGCGGGTGTCGGCCGGTCGGAGCCGGTCGGAGCCGGTCGGAGCCGGTCGGA
>Ga0081539_10003169_pt1 | contig 20838 bp, 24 predicted proteins | sample TabmetS4T2R2_FD_71023 | JGI IMG/M metagenome (GOLD analysis project Ga0081539, IMG submission 71023) | Tabebuia heterophylla rhizosphere microbial communities from the University of Puerto Rico - S4T2R2 | ecosystem: Host-associated > Plants > Roots > Rhizosphere ...
GCGCCCACACGTTTGGATCCGGCCCGGCCGCGTCCGGAGATCGGACCCGACGACGGGCTTACGCGATCACCGGCCCACTTCTATCTGTCCGGTGGTGACCCGGTTGCGGAAGAAGGCCCACATGATCTCGTTGGCGTCGATTTCCTGGGTGACCGTGCCGAGTCCGGGTGGGAAGGCGGCCGGGTCGGCCCCGGGCCAGGTGTGGCCACCGCCGGCCACGACGTAGAGCCGGGTGTCGGCATGCTGGTGACAGGCGGCGTACGCGATCAACGACACGTGTTCGGTCAGCTGTTCGGTCAGCGGCCCCCGCTTGCACCGGTTGAGCTCGGCCCACCGTTGCAGCGCGGCCTCGACCGAGTAACGCCAGTAGGGAGCTCCGCCGCCGGTGAACGGGTTGACCGGGTCGGCGGTGCCGGCGAATGCGATGACCGGCACGGGGTCGGTCGGGGTACAGGTGGCCGGGTCGGGCAGCCAACCGCCTCCCGTGGCGAGCGGCGCACCGGCCCGCAATCCGGCGACCAGCGCGATCGCGGCGAACCGGTCGGGATGGTCGCACGCGAACTGGGAGATCATCCGGCCGCCGCCGGAGTAGCCGGCGGCGTAGACCCGCCGGCCGTCGACACATCCGGAGCGTACGAGCGCGTCGATCAGGTCGTTGAGGAATTCCTCGTCGTCGGGCGCGCCCGGGGCCGTCGTGACGTACGGAACGTTCCAGGCATAGCCCGCCCCGACCGGGATCGCGCCCTGCGGTGCCACCACGACGAAGCCGTAGCGCTCGGCCGTCAGTTCCAGCCCCGACCGTGACAGCTCCTCGGCCGGCCAGCTGGCACTGCCGTGCAGGTCGAACACCGCGGGCAGGGGCCTGTTGAAGCGCGCGCTTTCCGGCAGATAGATGATCGCCGTACGCTGCCGCGCGCCTGAGGTGATGGTGAGCGTCGTACGTCCGGTCTCCCATGCGCATCGTGTCGGGTGAGCCGCGGGCACGGCAGACGCCGGCACGGCAGACGCCGGCACGCCGGTGGCGAGCAGGACGGCCGCGATCACCGCCGCGAACACCGGACGTGCTACGAACACGATGGCTCCCGTCGCCGTGATTCACCGGTGGCCCATTGACCACGATCACATTAGGGCAAGGGATCGGGACCGGACAATCCGAACGTTGCCCAACATCGGCGCTCTATGTCTGGGTGGGCAGCCTGAACCGCTCGCGCTGCCCGGTCGGTACGAGATCTAGATATACGGGATGGCGCTGGATGAAATCCCGCACGAAGGGGCAGACCGGAAGTACGGCGAGCCCTTCGGTGCTCGCCGCGTCGAGTGCCTTGCGGACCAGCACCAAGCCGAGGCCTTGCCCGGCCCGGCGCAGATCGGTGTCGATGTCCGTGAAGGAGACCGTGTCGTCCACTCGTTTGTAGGCGAGCCGGCCGACAACGGCGTCCTCGATGAGAAGTTCCAGCCGGCCGGCATCCGGATTGTCCACCAGGTCGTTCTTCATCGGAGATCCCTCCGAATCGACTGCGTTAACTATCTGAACTGACTTGTCATCACCCGATGGAGGCCGGTGAAACATCGGTAGGTTTGACTGCGGGCCAAATCACACAATCCGCTGCCATCGCGACCGGACCGTCCCGACCGGCTACCGGTACCAGCGGATGATCTCGCGAGCCTTGTCCTGGGCGTGCTGCCGGATCTCGCTTGCTATGGCGTCCCGGGCATCCGTGGAGGGTGCGCTGAGCAGTCGCTGCGCGTTGTCCCAGGCCAACTGCCGCCAGGCGAAGATGTCCCGGTCCGCGGTGGCGGGGACGGTCTCGGCGAACAGGTCCGGGCACAGGTCACGCTGGATCTCCGGGTACACGACCGGCCGGGTGCGGTATGCCAGCACATCATCCACGTGCTTGTGGTCGGGATACAGGTAGCGTGCGCCCATTTCCTCGATCATGAACGCCAGGTCGTTGTTCACGTGGGCGTTGATCCCCAGATAGATCATCTGGGTGCAGTTGAGTCGGTCAGGCTCGGTGCGGAACGCGATGCGCCAGGCGATGTCGACGTCGTTCGGGTCGGCGTACTTCCACGTCCGGTAGGCGTTCAGGTAGTAGTCGGCGAAGGTGGGGATCACTTCCTGATCCCAGAACACCGGGTCCGAGAACTCGCCCGCGTTGTTGGCGTCCCGCATTCCCTCGGTGGTCCGGAGGTACAGCAGAGCAAACGGCTTGTTCTGAGTTTCCAGTCCAGGGTCCTGGTAGTGCGCCGTCATCTGGGCGATGGTGTGCTCGGTGGTGTGGTCGGCTCGGGCGGGCGTGACCGTCGAGAGCGCCGTGACGACGACGGCGAGCCCGACGACAACCGTGATCCTGCGAAACATCGGCGGTCCTTCCCCGGATGGCTTGCACCGGTGAATTCATCGACGAAGCCATTGTGGCAGCGTCGCTCGACGGGCAACAGGCAGCAAGGCGAACAGCCACCGACCGGTCGCGTCTGTCCAATCTCGACGGCCCGACTGCCGCTCGGTCTTCTTGACCCAGCGGGGCGCGGGTTGGTCAGCCAGGCCAGATCATGCAATCGGCAGAACGGATCCACGGCGCGGCGAATCCAGGATCACGACGGTTCGGGGTAGCGATCGGCGGGCGGGGCGGAGCGTGCTCCGGTGCCCTGCCCGCCGGCCCGGGCAGGGGGATCGCCGGCCGGTCAGACGGCGGTCGAGCCGTCGTCCGCGAGCTCTCCTAAGTGGATCAAACGGGCTCGGATGCCGCCCCGGCTGCGGCCGAACTCGTCCATCAACTCGCGCTGGCTGACGCCCGCCCGGTGCCGCTCGATCAGGCGGGCGTCGTCCTCGTCGGTCCAGCGGGTGCCGTGGTTCGGCCGGCGCCCGCGCGGCGCGGCTGCCGGCGTATGCAGCGCGACCAGCCCGGCCAGGGTGGCGGACACGACGTCGGCCACCGACGGCAGATCGGTGGGCGAGATCCCTCCGCTGATCTCGCTCACCACGCGGCCGTCGCGGTCGCAGGCGACCACGGCAAGGTCGATCCGCCTGCCGCCGCTGCCGTTCGCGGTGATCAGGAACTCGGTGTCGCCGACGGTGATATGGCGGTCGATGGCGATGTGTGGAGGCTCCGCCTCCTCGGGCAGGTACCGGTTGTCATCCATGTCCGCCAACCTAGGGCTACCCCCCGACAGTTTTGGGCGGCCGCAGCGTCGAAGTGCCGTTCCACGAGGGCGGTCGCCTCCGCGGGAATGCGTGAGCCGTCCACGACGATCACCCCCGCCGATCGCCTCGGTCGTCGCGCGGACTGCCCGGCGTCCGTGCAGGCCGCGCCGATCAACCGCAGGTAAGACCGACAGGACCAGCCGGCTACGGCTTGACCTGGTGCCAGGGGCGCGGCGAGAGTCGGGAGATGACGGAGGCGCCCCGGAATCTATGGCGCAACCGCGAATTCAATCTGTTGTGGATCAGCCAGAGCCTCTCCGATCTGGGCAACGCGATCAGCACTCTGGCCGTACCGTTGCTGGTCCTGGCTTTGCACTACACGCCCGTGCAGGCCGGTCTGGTGGGCAGCGCGGGCTTGGTCGTGATGGTGCTTTCCCGGCTGCCGGCAGGCGTATTGGTCGACCGCGTCGACCGGCGCCGGATCATGCTGATCTGCGATGCGGTCCGGCTGATCGCATATCTCGCGCTCGGCGTCATCGTTCTGCGCGACGCCGCGACGCTCGAGCTGATCATCGCGGTCACCGTGATCGGTTCCGCCTGCAACGCGGGTTTCGGTACGGCGGAACATTCGGCTCTGCGCAACATCGTGTGGCCCGATCAGCTGCCGGCGGCCGTGGCGCGGAACGAGGCGCGGACCTATGCCACCTCGCTGGCCGGGCCACCGATCGGCGGACTGCTGTTCGGACTGGGCCGATCGTTGCCGTTCTTCGGCAATGCGGTGACGTTTCTCCTCTCGCTGATCGGCGTGGCATTGGTGCGGGGCCCGCTGCAGGAGCCGCGTTCCGGCGAACCGGCCGGGCACGCCACGGCGATGGCCGAAGGTCTGCGGTTCGTGTTCGACAAACCTTTCCTGCGGGCCATTCTGCTGATCGCTGCGCCGCTCAACTTCGCCATCCACGGCATCATCTTCACCATCATCGTGACGCTGCAACGGCATCAGACACCGCCTGCGGTGATCGGCATGGTGGAGACCATCGTGGCGGTGGGCGGGCTGCTCGGTGCGCTCGCGGCACCCGCGCTGCATCGGCGCCTACCGCTGCCGGCGCTGATCCGTGGGATCTGCTGTGCCGCGGCTCTTCTCATGGCGGTCAGTGCATCCCTGATATCGAGTGTGGCCGCGGCGATCCCGATCGCGGCGGCGGTCTTCCTCGGACCGGCGTCCAATGCGGCGCTGTTCGGCCATCAAGCAGCGATCACACCGGACCGAATGCAGGGCCGGGTGGTGAGTGTGGTCATCGTGGTGGCGACGTCGGTGGCATCCGCGGCGCCGCTGATCGCCGGCGCGCTGATCACCGCCTGGGGCAGTGCCGTGGCCGTACTGGCGTTCGCCGCGGCCGTAGCCGGATCGGCGGTGGCGGCGACGGTGAGCCGTGGCATCCGGTCGATGCGCCCCGTGGAAGAGTTGGCGGCGTGACGGACTCCGGTTTCGATCCCGCGCCGGATCTCGGGCCGCCACCGGCCGCCGTCCTGGAGGCGTTCGGAGCGCCCCGTCCGGCGTACCGTCTGGCCGGTGGACGCGGCGGCACCTGGCGGGCCGGCAGCATCGTGCTGAAACGCGCGGAGAGCGACGCCGAATCACGCTGGCGCGCCGACGTCCTGGCTGGGTTGCCGCCGTCCCCGCTTTTCCGGATCGCCGGCCCGATCCGGGCCGCCGGCGGCGATTGGCTGGCATTCGGCTGGGAAGCCGTCGAGGCGGTTTCCGGGCACGCCGATCCGCGACGTGTCGACGATGTCGTGCGAGCGGGCGAGGCGTTCCACACCGCGATCGCCGCGCTGCCCCGGCCGTCGTTCCTCGACCGACGGCGGGATCCCTGGTCGTACGCGGACAGACTGGCGTGGGCGGAGCCGGTGCCGCCCGAATCGACGGCGCCGTCCGTGCTCCTGAAGCCACTCCTGGACGGCCGCCGACCGGTGTCGCTCGGATCTCAGGTGGTGCACGGCGACCTGATCGGCAACGTGCTCTTCGCCGACGGCCGGCCACCGGCGATCATCGACTGGCCGGCATACTGGCGGCCGCCCGCCTGGGCCTGCGCCGTGGCCGTGATCGACGCGTTGTGCTGGCACGACGTGGCGCCAGCGGTGATCGAGCGATGGGCCCACCTGCCGTACTGGGATCAGATGCTGATCCGGGCCCTGATCTATCGGATCGCCACCTGGCCGGCCGCGCGGCGGACGGCGCCGCCGGACGACGCTTACCGGCCGGTGGTCGAGCTGGTGATGGAGTACGCCGGTGCCCGCAGGTGGCAATGATCTCGCTCGGGTGATATTCCGCGAGCGGCTCGATCGATGGAGCTGCTCGCTCGTTACCCGGTTGGCACAGTTGATCGTGGGTAGCCTCGCCAGGGGATTTTCAGATGTGAAGGTGATCATCGACGGCCGGTTCGTTCTCGACGAGGCGGATCTGCACCGGCGGATGGCCGGTGCGTTCGGATACGGCCCGCTCTACACCCCGGACCTCGAGTCCCTCCGCAGGCACCTGTCCGCCGGCGACCCGCGGCCCCTCCTGCTGACCTGGATCCATGCCTCCAGCATCCGGATGGCGGTGGGTGCCACGACCTTCGACGAGTACGTCGCGGTGCTCGAGCAGGTCGAGGCGCAGGAAGCCGGCAAGAAGTGGTCGCAGCGCTTCGTCTTCCTGCTCTTCGACTGATCCCTCCCGGCCGGACAGCGCACCTGGCCTGCAACCGTGACGGCCCTCAGGTGAGCGGCCGGCACACCGATTCTGATGGCACCAGCGGGGCGGACCCGCAGGTGGACGGGTCCTGTCGTACCCCCTCGGCGGCCGGGCCCGTCCAGGTCGTCAGGCCGCGGTGATCGCCGCCTACCGCGAGCTGGGAACCGCGTTCTCAAGGCCGGCTCCGCCCGCAAGGCGACACCTTGCGCGCGACTCAGACCCCAGCGCCGCGGTGCGACCACGGGGCGACGTGCCAAACTCTTGCCATGACGACCGGGATCGCGGTCAGCCGGCAGTGTCAGCGCATGCACGTCCGAGCGCGGTCGACTCGCCGATGAACGAGCTCGTCGACCGCATCCTGCAGATCAAGACCGATCATCCGGTACGGGTGTGCGTCGACGGCCGGTCCGCAGCGGGCAAGACCACATGGGCGAACCGCCTCGCGGAGCTCCTTCGTGCCCGGACCCGGCGGACGGTGATCCGCGCCGAGCTGGACTACTTCATGCGGATGGTCGAGGACCGCAACGCCTACCCGTACGACTCACCGGAGAGTTACTACCTCGACGCCTGGGACTATCCGGCGATCCGGGCGCGCTTGCTGGAGCCGCTGGGACCGGGCGGGAACCGGCACTACACGCCCGCGCTGGGCGCCCCGGAGCAGATCGCGTCCGACGACGCGATCCTGCTCGCCGACGGCGTGTTTCTGCAGCGCCCGGAACTGGACGCGTACTGGGACCTGCGCATCTATCTGCACATCAGCGCTGCCGAGTCGCTGCGCCGTGGGGTCGAGCGGGACCGGCACTGGATGGGCGGCGCGGCGGAGGCCGAACGGCGTTACCGGACCAGGTACCTGCCGGGCGAAGAGCGCTATCTCGCCGACGTACGGCCCCGGGAACGCGCGCAGATCGTCCTCGCGGCACCCTTGTGAGCTCGGCCTAGGCCTGAGTTCCGGTGTGTATCGTCGCGGCGCGCAGCAGGAACGCGTCGTCGCGGTGCAACACGCTCTCCGGGTCGGTGTCGCTGGTCAGCTGATCGAGCCGGGCCAACTGGGCGTCGGTGAGGTGCGCGGCCAGCATGTCGCGGCCGGTCCGGAGGTGACGCCGGAGTCCTTCGCGGCCCGCCGCGTTCAGCGGCGCCGGGCGGTCCAGCAGGAAGGTCCGGCTGACCACGTCGGCCAGACCGGCCTCACGCAGCAGCACGGGCCAGTCGCGCGGCGCGTCGATCGCGCCCATCGGGTGCGCGTGGTGGGCCGCCAGCTCGCTGTGTATCGCGTCCATCCGGGCGAACAGGCCGCGGTCCGCGTAGGCCGGAAGGCAGCGCAGCGGCAGGCCGCCCTCCCGCAGGGCGAGCACACCGCCAGGACTGACCAGGGCGGCGAAATCACGTACCGCCTCGGCCGGGTCGGGCATGTGATGGGCGACACCGCTGACCCAGATCAAGTCCGCGGGTGGCAGGGCGGCCAGACCGCCGGGCAGCGCCGTCTCACGGGTGTGGACCCGGTCGGCGAGGCCGAGCTTGGCCGCCCGGTCCCGGGCCAGCTCGAGCAACTCGGGGGTGCCGTCGACGGCGAGGACCTCGGCGTCCGGCAGCAGCTCGGCCAGTGTGCAGGCGGCGACACCGGGCCCGCTGCCGATGTCCAGCACGAGCCGGGCCCGCGGTACCCGGCCGGCCAGCCAGGCCAGCGCCTGGTCGATCATCGGCGCGCCCAGTTCACCTTCGGCGATGAGGTTCTGACCGTGCTCGGCCCAGTCCACGTTCATCAGGTCATCCTGCCGTGCGCCGGGATGATCCGCTCAGCGGCCGTGGGGGCGGTGTGTGCGGGCCGGCGGGAGCCGGTGCGGCACGATCCGGCAAGGGTCTGCGGTCACTCCTTCGGGTGACTCGACCCCGGTGAACCAAGCAACTACCTTGTCTGTCGACATGCGTCCACCCGCCCATGCCCGGAGACCATCCGCCACCTGCGATAACGACGAGGCGGCCGGAGGGCTGTCAGACCGTTGGACCATCCGGAAAACGCGGATCTCAAGCCGCTCTGCGCGCGGTGGACATCTGCCGGGGAACGGGCGGACCGGGCCGGCGGGCGGCCGTGCCCAGCGCGTCGACCAGCACGGCCTGAACGGGCTCCGAGGCGGGCAGTCGCCAATGGACCTGCTCGGGCGACACCGCCCAGCGGACGGGTCCTTCCGGCGTCCGGCTCGGTGGCGCCGGGATCCACGAACCGCGACCGTGGCGCACCACGTCCAGGCAGTCGTCCAGTTCGGAGCGCAACGCCGTGCCGGGGCGTACCAGGAACATCCAGCGTCCGTCCGGGGTGAACGCGACCGGACCGCGTACATCGGTCCGCCCCGGGCCGAGCAGGCCCGCATGCAGGCGAGCCGTGCCCAGCGCGCGCAGGCCGAGTGCGGCCGGCACCTCGAGTACGTCGAACGTCCAGCCGGTGGCCAGCAACACCGCGTACGGCCGGTGCCGCCACCAGAGCGCCACCTGGCCGGCGCCGGCGCAGGCGGCGTCCTCCCAGGACTCGGTCGCCGGATGGCAGCCCTTGATCGGACAGCCCGGTCGCCCGCAGTCGAACCGGTGGCCGGTGAGGCAGGCGCCCGGTGTCACGGCCCAGCCGTGTGCGGCGTACCGGAGTGCGGCGCGACGCAGCAGGAGCCGATCAAGAAGGCCAGGTCGGCCGAACGGCTGCCGGTTGCTCCACTGCATGGTTCGAATTCCCCCGATCCGAGATCGCGGCGGCATATCAGCCCTGGGTGCCGTGTCCAAGCGCGACACGCATCGTTTCTCCGGTCAGATCCACTTTTTGCAACCTGCATGAGAAACTACGAGCGTCGGCGGACAAGCGATCACACACGCTGTGCGACCAGCACAGAGGTGTGAGGTCCACACTCCGCACGACACAAGGAACGCTCACCGGTGGGGGCCGCCGGATGAGTTGGGAGGCACCCGTGGACGAGCTGCCGATCGGCCGCCGTGTCGCATACTGGCGCGGCCGGCGCAAGATGTCCCAGCAGGTCTTCGCGGACCGGCTCGGAAAGTCCAAGAGCTGGGTGGACAAGGTCGAGCGGGGGGTGCGCCGGCTCGACAAGTTCTCGGTGGTCTACGAGATCGCCGACGTCCTGCAGGTGGATGTGCAGCTGCTCCTGGGTAAGGACGTCGAACGACGCGCGGAGACGCAGAACTGCATCGACCAGGTGGAGGTGGAGGAGATTCGCGCCGCCCTGGAGCGCTACGACCAGATGAGCGCGTTCTTCCAGCCTGCGCCGAACGCGCCGCCGCTTCCGGAGATGCGCAAGGCGGTCAGCCACGCCTGGCTGACCTACCAGCACGCCAAGTACGGCGTTCTCGCACGGACCCTGCCGAAGTTGCTGCGCGACGCCCAGGCCGCCGACAGCGCGCACGCCAGCAGCGACGAGGCCCGGGACGCGGCGCACCTGCTCGGTCAGGTGTATCAGATCGCGTCGTCCGCGCTGCGCAAGGTCGGCGAACACGAGCTGTCCTGGCTCGCCGCGGACCGGTCCATCGCGGTGTCCCAGCGAGCCGGCGACCAGCTGCTGGCCGGAATCGCCAGCTACCGGGTGGGCAGCGCCCTGCGCGCGCTCGGGCGCGCGCGGGCATCCCTCGAGGTGAACGTCAACATCGCCAACCGGCTGGCGCCCGGTTACGAGTCGAACAACCCGGAACGCCTCTCGGTGTACGGGATGCTGCTGCTCAACGGTGCCATGGCGGCGGCGCGGATCGGTGACAGCGCGACCGTGCGAGACCTGATCGGTGGCGCCGACCAGGCGGCCGTCGCGCTGGGTGGCGACTGCAACCACTACTGGACCAGCTTCGGACCGACCAACGTGCAGCTGCATCGAGCGGCCGCGGCGGTGGAACTGGGTGACGGCCGCACCGCGGTCGACGTGTACGAACGCCTCGACAACGACGGCTTCCAGGCAATGCTGCCGGAGCGCCGCGCGCATTTCTACCTCGACATCGCGCGGGGCTATGCGCAGCTCGGGGACGTCGAGAAGGCGAGTGAGATGCTGCTGGAGGGCGACCGGCTCGCCCCCTCCGAGATCCGGTGCCGGCCGCTGGCCCACGAAGTCCTCTCCGACGTGCTGCGACGCACGCGGGGCACACCGCCGGCGCCGATCGCGGAGCTGGCCGAGCAGATGGGAGTCGGTGTATGAGGTGGGTCATACCGTGAGGACCAACTCCGGACCGGGCGTGCTCTACATCCTCGTATGCGGCTCGCCAATGGCCCGTGACGTCGGCGTCCTGGTCGATCTGGCGCACCGGGACGGCTGGGAGGTGTGCGTCATCACCACTCCCGACGGGCGCAAGTTCGTCGACGTGGCGGCCCTGCAGGCCCAGACCGGCCACCCGGTCCGCTCCTATTACAAGAACCCCGGTGATACCGACGTGCTGCCGGCCGCCGACGCGATGATCGTGGCCCCGGCGACGGTCAACACCGTCAACAAGTGGGCCGCCGGGATCACCGACACCCTGGTCCTCGGTCTGCTCGTCGAGGGCTACGGTTACGGCGTGCCGACCGCCGTGGTTCCGTACACGAACATGGTCATGGCCCGGCATCCCGCCCTGCACGACAGCCTGGCGAAGCTACGGGACTGGGGCGTGCACGTCCTGTACGGCGACGAGGTGTGCCGGCTGGGCGGACCCGGCCAGACCGACCGCTTCCGCGGGCAGTTCCCGTGGCGACGAGCCTTGCAGGCGGTGAGCAACCCGGTGATCGCGAACAGCCGACTGGAGCCGGGAGCGCTGTCCTGAGGCAGCGCCTGCGAGGCTATAGAGTTGGCGGCCGTGACGGATGCTGATTCCATCCCGGCCGCGCCGGCCGTCCGTGACGTGGTGGACGCGCTCGACCTCCGCTACCCCCGCGAGTGGGCCGAGCAATGGGACCGGGTCGGGATGGTACTGGGCGACTTCGACACCCCGGTCACCAGAATCCTGTGCGTGGTCGACTCCGTGCCGGAGACGGTCGACGAAGCCCTGGATATCGGCGCCGACCTGATCGTCGCCCACCACCCGCTGCTGCTGAAGCCGGTGTCATCGATCGCGCCGGACACGTACAAGGGCCGGATCATCCACCGGCTGATCCGCGCGGACGTCGCCCTGTACGTCGCGCACACCAACGCCGATGTGGCGAAACCCGGTGTCTCGGACGCGCTCGCCGCCCGCCTCGATTTGGCCGTAACCCGGCCGCTGGTGCCGGGCGAGGAGGGCCGCGGCATCGGACGCATCGGCACGCTGGGTACCCCCCTGCCGCTGGCCGAGTTCGTCGGATATGCCGCCGCGCGGCTGCCCGCGACCGCCGGCGGGGTGCGCGCGGCCGGCCCGCCGGACCGGATGATCCGGACCGTGGCGGTGTGCGGCGGCGCCGGCGACTCGTTCCTCGGCGACGCCGCGCGCGCCGGCGTGGACGCGTACCTCTGTGCCGATCTCCGCCATCATCCGGCCGGTGAGCATCTCGCGGACGGTGGCCCGGCCCTGCTGGACGTCGCGCACTGGGCCAGCGAGCGGCCGTGGCTCGACGAGGTAGCGGAGTGGCTGCGGGAGCAGTTCGCCGTCGACGTCGTGGTGTCGGATCTCGACACCGACCCCTGGACCGTGCACGCCACCTCGAAGGAGTCACGATCGTGAAGGCCTCACCGGACGCTCAGCGCCGCCTGCTCGACCTCCAGGCGATCGACACCGCCCTGGCCCAGCTCGCGCACCGGCGCCGGTCACTGCCCGAGCTCGCCGAGATCGAGACGATCGCCCGGGACATCTCCGCGCTGGAGGACGAACGGATCCGCGCCCAGGTGGCCGTCGACGACCTGGATCGCGACATCGCCCGTTTCGAGAAGGACATCGAGCAGGTCCGTACCCGCAAGAGTCGTGACCAGGTCCGGCTGGACGCGGGCGGCGCGCTGCGCGAAATCGAAGGGCTGCAGCACGAACTGGCCACGCTGAACCGGCGGCAGAGCGAGCTGGAGGACGCCGAGCTGGAGCTGATGGAGCAGCGGGAGTCGGCCGAGGAGGCCCTGAACGCCGTACAAGCCCGGCTGAGTGAGGCGGGGGAGCGGCGCGCGGCCTCCGAAGCGCGGCGCGACGACGCGTACGCGGAGATCGCCAAGGAACAGGAGTTCCGGTCCTCGTCGCGCGGCCCGCTGGTCGCAGACCTGCCGGCCGACCTGGTGGCGCTCTACGACAAGATCCGCCAGGAATCCGGGCTGGGCGCGGCACTGGTACGCGCCGGGCGGTGCGGCGGCTGCCGGATAGAGCTCTACGGTGCCGACCTGGCGAGGGTCAAGTCCGCTCCGGCCGACGAGGTGGTCCGCTGCGAGGAGTGCCGCCGGATCATGGTCCGCACCGCGGAATCGGGGCTATGAACGGCGACCTGCGGGTGATCGTCGAGGCCGACGGGGGATCGCGGGGGAACCCGGGGCCGGCCGGGTACGGCGCAGTTGTGCGCGAGGCCGCCGGCGGGGAGATCCTGCTGGAGCGGTACGCGTCGCTGGGCACCAGCACGAACAACGTCGCCGAGTACTCCGGGCTGATCGCCGGGCTGCGCGCCGCGTCCGAGCTGAAAGCCACGCATGTCGCCGTCCGGATGGACTCCAAGCTGGTCATCGAGCAGATGTCCGGCCGGTGGCAGATCAAGAATCCGGGCTTGCGGCCGCTCGCCGCCGAGGCCGCTCAGCTGGTCAAGCGGTTTGCCCGGGTCACCTTCGACTGGATACCGCGCGAGCGCAACAAGGTCGCCGACGCCCTGGCCAACCGCGCGATGGACGAGGCGGCCGGCAAACCGGTCGCGGACGTCGAGCCGTCCGAGCCCGTGCCCGAGAAGCCGCGGCAGAGCTGGGCACCGCCGGCCTCGCTGGACGACGCCACCCGGCTGATCCTGGTCCGGCACGGCGAAACCGCGCTGACCAGGGAGGGTCGCTACTCCGGACGCGGTGACGTCCCGCTCTCCGACGAGGGCGAGGCGCAGGCGATGGCGGCCGGCGGGCGGGTCGCCGGCCTCGCGAGGAACTTGAGCGCGTCGCGCCGTCGGGAGGACGAGGCGCCGGCGGTGGCGCAGTCCGTGGACGTGGCGGCGGTGGTGACCTCGCCGCTGAGCCGCTGTGTACGGACCGCGGAGATCCTCGCTGCCGAACTGGGCGGGGTGGACGTGACCGTGCTGCCCGATCTCATCGAGTGCGACTTCGGCGAGTGGGAGGGCCTGACCTTCGCCGAGGTGCAGGAACGCTGGCCGGCCGAGATGTCGGCGTGGCTGGACTCGCCATCGGTGGCGCCGCCGGCCGGGGAGTCGTTCGAAGCGGTGGCTGAACGTGCCCGCGCGGCCGTCGGGACGGTGCTCCGCGCGTACCCCGGATCGGTTGTCGTCCTGGTTTCGCACGTCTCGCCCATCAAGCTGATCCTGCGCGACGCGCTGCAGGCCGGCGACGGGTTCCTGCACCGGATGTTCCTGGACGCCGCCGGTGTGTCTATGATGGACATCTGGCCGGACGGCGGCGTGGCGGTGCGCTCGGTGAACGAGACCGCACACCTGCGATGAGCTGAGCTGGCTGAGCTGGCTGAGCTGGCTGGCTTCGCTTCGCTCCGCGGCGATCGCCTGGTAACCGGTGTGTTGGGGGCCGGAACGGCGACTGCACACCCCGCAGTCGCCGTTCCGGCCCCCAACACACCGGCGGCGATCGCGGGTGTTGACCCCGATGGTCCCTCCAGGTGCGCGACATAACGATCATCCGACCAATCTCGGTCGCCCGGACTGCCTGGAGGTGCGGGGTCGGCGGGGGTGATCACCGTTCGGCGCATCACCTGGGCCGCTCGGCGCATGGCAAGCGGCAATTGTCGGACCTCGTCGTTAGCGTGACGGTGATTTGATCCGAACGATGTTGGAGGTATGGCTGATGGCCGAACCGGACACCGAGGCCGCGCCTGGGCCGACTCCGCGCAGTGATCGAAGCCCGTGGAACTGGCTGTTGCTGATCCCGATCGTGCTGCCGCTGCTGACGCCGCTGTTCAACCGCGACTCGCCGCGGCTGGGCGGCTTTCCGGCCTTCTACTGGTTGCAGTTCTTTCTCATCCTCGTCGGCGTGGTGACCACCTCGCTGGTCTACAAGATGACGAAGCGGCGGTGACGACATGGGCGACCACATCACCGAGATCGTCATCTTCTCGTTGCTATTTCTGCTGGTCAGCGCCATGGGATTCGTCGCGGCCCGGTGGCGCGCGCCGAAGGACATGGCGCACCTCGACGAGTGGGGGCTGGGCGGGCGCAGCTTCGGCGGCTGGATCACCTGGTTCCTGATCGGCGGGGACCTCTACACGGCGTACACCTTCGTGGCGGTGCCGGCCCTGATGTTCGGTGCCGGGGCGGCCGGCTTCTTCGCGGTGCCGTACACCGTGATCATCTATCCGCTGTTCTTCCTGATCCTCATCCGGCTCTGGTCGGTGTCGCACCGGCACGGCTTCGTCACCCCGGCCGACTTCGTACGCAGCCGGTTCGACTCGCCGACGCTGGCGCTGCTGGTGGCGATCACCGGCATCGTGGCGACCATGCCGTACATCGCGCTGCAACTGGTCGGCATCGAGGCGGTGCTCAAGACGATGGGCATGACCGGGGAGAGCCTGCTCGCACGGCACTCGCCGATCATCGTGGCGTTCGCCATCCTGGCCGCGTACACCTACCAATCGGGGCTGCGTGCGCCGGCGCTGATCGCCTTCGTCAAGGACACCCTGATCTACATCGTGATCCTGGTCGCGGTGATCTACCTGCCGTACAAGCTGGGCGGCTGGGGAAGCATCTTCGACGCCGCGGACGCCAAGTTCGACAAGTCACCGCTGCCCGGCGACGGGATCACCCTGAACGCCAACAACCAGTTGCAGTACATCACCTTGGCGCTCGGGTCCGCGTTCGCGCTGTTCCTCTATCCGCACTCCGTCACGGGGGTGCTGGCCAGCAAGAACCGCAACGTGATCAAGCGCAACATGTCGGCGCTGCCGGCGTACAGCCTCCTGCTCGGCCTGCTCGCACTGCTGGGCTACGCGGCCATCGCGTCGGGCGTTAAGCCGCTGCCCGGCGCCAAGCAGGGCAGCGTGGACAGCAACACGGTCGTGCCGTTGCTGTTCGACCAGCAGTTTCCGGCCTGGTTCGCGGGAATAGCGTTCGCCGCCATCGGCATCGGCGCGCTGGTCCCAGCGGCCATCATGTCGATCGCGGCGGCGAACCTGTTCACCCGCAACATCTACAAGGAGTATCTGCGCAAGGACGCCACCCACGCCCAGGAGGCCCACGTCGCCAAGATCGTGTCCTTGGTGGTGAAGCTCGGCGCGGTCGCCTGCATCATCTTCCTGGACCCGCAATTCTCCATCGACCTGCAGCTGATCGGCGGCGTCATCATCCTGCAGACCGCGCCGGCCGTGGCACTGGGCCTGTTCACCCGGTGGCTGCACCGCGGCGCGCTGATCGCGGGCTGGGCGGTCGGCATGGGCGTGGGCATGTGGATGCTGTGGAACACACCGAACGCGGCGACCGGCCGGGCGCACTTCGGTGGTTCGGCGTTCCCGTTGGCGAAACTCGGCTTCGACACGCCCAAGACCATCTATGTCGGCTTCGTGGCGGTTGCGATCAATCTGCTGGTCGCGATCATCGTGACGCTGATCCTGCGGGCGATGAAGACGCCCGAGGGCGTGGACGCCACGGCGCCGGACGACTACTTCGCCGACGAGGGTGACCCCCGACTGGAGAAGGACCGCAGCACGCCGGACACGTTGACCTCGTCAACCTGATCCGTTCCATCGAGAGTCGTCGCGTCCCCCGATCCTCAGGGGGCGCGACACCTCTCGTACGTCACGATCCCGCCGCCGGGGGGACCGACCCTACGTCAAAGGCGTTCCTGAAGGCGAATCGTCACGGTCTGGCCCGCCTCCTTGCCGATCCTGCGGCGGACGTCGGCCTTCACGGGCAGCTTGTGGCGCCCGTCGCCGAGTGCCATGAACGAACTGCGGAACGGTTCACCGTCCACGGTTCCACGGATCTTCACCAGGCCACGGGTGCCGAAGAACTCGGCCGAGCCCGGCCAGATGACATAGGTCCAGCCCCCGTCCGCGCTGCTCTGCTCGAGAGTCGCGGTGAACTCGGCGTTCAGGGGTCCGGTCGTGGCTGCCATGGTGATCAGCTCCTTCTTCGGGTTTCCGTCACCGGGACGTCGAATCCGGCCCACGGATTTCTACCGCCCGCCCGATCAATGCGGCCAGGACTTCGGTGTACTGCGGCGGCACCCGGATGTCCAGCGAGAGGGATCCGCCTTCGCGTGGCGTGACCGTGAAGTGGAAGAACGAGCAGCACTGCACCTCGCGGGCGGTCAGGTCGCGGACGGTGTTCGCCAGACTCGGTGGACCGGCCAGGTGGAAGCGTGCATGCGTGGGCAGCAGCGGCTCGACGTCGCGTACCGCGGTCGTGAAAAGCTCGTCGAACTCTGCCAGGCGCAGCGGACGCTCGGCGGTCGGCAGCGTGCAAGAGTCGGGCACCGAACCCAGGTCGTCGATGGTCATGCGGAAACGGTAAGGGCGTACCCCGGTACCGGATGCAAGGCCGCTCAGCGCGCACACCGGCGGGCGGAGCGTCCGGCGCTACCGGCCGGGCGGCGCCGCAAGCTGATTCCACTCGGCTTCGAAGCGCCATCATCGGTCAGAGGAATGCGCGGTAAAGGAGCAACAGTCCGACCGCCGTGCCGAAGGCGACGATGAGGGCCTTCAAGACTCCCGCGGGAAGGCGCCGGGCGAGTTTCGCGCCCGCGTACCCTCCGACGATCGTGGCCGGTGCCAGCGTCAGCGCCGCACCCCAGTGGACGGGCGCGAAGATGACGAAGACCAGCACCGTGACCAGGCCGACGGTCGCGGAGAGGACGTTCTTAAGTGCATTGATGCGGTTGAGCGACTCGTCGAGGATCAGGGCGAGAGCCGCGACGTACATGACGCCGAGGGCGGCACCGAAGTACCCGCCGTAGACGGCGCCCACGAATACCACCGCGTGCAAGGTGATGGTCTGCCGCCGCGGGGACAGTGCGCGGGGATGGCCGACCAGCCCGCGGAGCCGCTCCTGGAAGGCGAGCGTCGCGGCGGCGCCGAGGACCAGAAAGGGCACGATCAGTTCGAACGCGCGAGCCGGTGTCAGCAGCAGCAACGCGGAGCCCGCGACGCCACCCGCGACGCCGACCGGCAGGATCGCGCGCAGGCGGCGCCCCTGCCCGGCGAGGTCGGCGCGGCTGCCGGCAACGCTGGAGACGTAGCCCGGGAAGACGCTTATCGAGTTCGTGACGTTGGCGTCCACCGACGGCAGGCCGGTCGCGATCAGGCTGGGAAAAGTGATCAGGGAACCGCCGCCGGCCAGCGCGTTCACGCCTCCGGCAACCACGCCGGCGATGATCAGCAGGGCGATGTGAGTGAGATCCATAGCGTGGTCGAATCTACGGGTCCGGGCATCCGCGTACGATGTGGGCACGACGGACGAGTCGGCCGGGCGGCCGCGTCGGTGCCCTTGCCGGGTGCCGCCGAGGAACGTCCGGACTCCGCAGAGCAGGGTGGTTGTTAACGGCAACCCGGGGCGACCCGCGGGACAGTGCCACAGAGAATAGACCGCCGGTGCGTACGCGCGCCGGTAAGGGTGAAACGGTGAGGTAAGAGCTCACCAGCACCCCGGGTGACCGGGGTGGCTAGGTAAACCCCACCCGGAGCAAGGCCAAGACAGGCCGCCGCCGCGAGGCGGTGGCCGGCGCAGGCGTTCGAGGGCTGCTCGCCCGAGCCTGCGGGTGGGCCGCAAGAGCCTGTCGGCGACGGCAGGCCGAGATGGATGGCCGCCGCCGGCGATCGAGAGATCGCCGACACAGAATCCGGCGTACAGGCCGGCTCGTCCGCCGCCCGGTCGCGGGCGCACTGAAATGGCGGCCACGTCGCGGGTCAGGTCGGGTTGGATTCGCCGCTTACCATAGTCGACGTGAGCCACAGAAGGGCCCCGGCTTCGGGTCTCCCCTGGCCGCGGATTCTGCGCATAGCGGCCCGAGTCGCGTTCGTCGCTGTTCCGCTGCTTTCCTCCGGCTACCTGACTGCGCTGGCGTTCCTGGTCGCCGCCGTCTGGCTGCGCTCGCGGTGGCTGGCGGCGGCCGCCGCGGCGTACCTCAGCGTGACCGCCGTGTCGTGCGGGTTGCAGCAGGGCGAGTGGAACTCGACTGTCGAGGCCTCGTTGAACCTCCAACTTGGCGTGAACTGCCTGTTGGGTACGGCGCACGCCGTGTTCGTGCAACGCCGGCTGTTCCGGACTGCCCCGTCGGCCACGGAGGATCCGGCGGTCGTTGCGGCCCTCGCCCGGCGGCAGCGGCGGGAGGAGGCGCGGGAATTGCTCGACCGCGACCCGGCTCTGGCCGCGGAGCTTCGGATCGGGCGGCCGGACCTGCCACGAAACTTCGACGACGGCGGCCTGATCGACGTCAACACCGTGTCGGCGCAGGTGCTCGGCCGGCTGCCCGGCGTCCGGCCGGAGGACGTCGAGCGGATCCTCACCGCCCGCCTCGATCCGCTCGGTCTGCACAGTGTGGAAGACCTCATCGTGACCGCGGACGTGCCCGCCGACGTGGCGGAGTCCCTCCGCGAGGTGCTGGTGTTCTCCTCCCACACAACGCCGCTCTGACCACCTCTGCGACCAGGCAACCGCCGTCCGGGCCGATCTAGCTCTTGCCCTGGCGGGACATCAGGGTGTGATCGGCGGGGCCGAATCGTTCGTTCGCGTTCCGGGTCTGGTGCCATAACGGGTATGGCAGAGGTTGGGCGCTCACCCTGTCGAGCCGCTCCACGTGTGCGGTTGAAAGCTTCAGGTCGGCGGCCGTGAGGTTGTCGGCCAACTGCTGCTCCGTACGGGCACCGACGATGACCGAGGTGACCGCAGGCTTGGCGATGGTGTACGCAAGCGCCACCTGGGCCGCGGAGACTCCGAGATCCTCACCGATCGCCACCAGTTCTTCGATGGTGTCGTAGAGCTTGTCCTGGTCATACACGGGAGGTTCGTTCCATTCGGTCAGGTGGCGACTGCCGGCGGGCGCTTCCACGCCCCTGCGGTATTTGCCGGACAGCAACCCGCCCGCGATCGGGCTCCACACCAGGATGCCGATGCCCTGATCGATGGCGAGCGGCACGATCTCGTTCTCGATGTCGCGCGCCTGCAGTGAGTAATAGAGCTGGTTGCTGACGAATGGCGTGAGACGGTTCCGGTCGGCGAGCCACAGCGCCTTCATCAGTTGCCATGCCGCGTAGTTGGAGCAGCCGATGTAGCGGACCTTGCCCCACCGTACGAGATCATCGAGAGCTTGCAGCGTCTCCTCGAGCGGAGTCTGCCCATCCCATTCATGCACCTGGTAGAGGTCGATGTAGTCGGTGCCCAGCCGCCGCAGGCTGGCCTCAGCGCTGCGGATGATGTGATGCCGCGATAACCCGGCATCGTTGGGGCCGTCACCCATCGGCAGCCGCACTTTGGTCGCGACCAGCACCTCGTCGCGATCAGGGCCGAGCGCCTTGCCCAGGATCTCCTCCGACATGCCGTTGGAGTAGACGTCGGCGGTGTCGAAGAGGTTGACTCCGGCGTCGCGGGCCAGGCCGATCTGCCTGCGCGCGCCGTCGACGTCGATCTGGCCCACCGGTGTCGCCCAGCCGGTGCCGCCGAAGCCCATGGTGCCGAGGGTGATGGTCGAGACGCGAAGGCCACTTCGACCGAGCTGTCGATACTCCATGCCGGGGACCTTACGCCTGCTGCGCCTTCGGCTCGGTAGCCGACCCATCGACATGCAGTAGATCGGTTGGCGCCTGGTGAGGTGTCGGTGGCTTCGTCCCAGTGCCGTGGCGTCCACCGTCTCGTGAGCGGGCAACCGGCCCCAGGGACAGCGATCCTCCTCGCAGGAAGCCTGCACCCCGCACGAGGGCACGAGATTTCCTGCTTGGAAGATCCGCGCTTCCCGTCGACGGGACGTGGTAGCCGGAAGGCCGGGAACCAGTGTCCAGTTCAGCGGCAGCTTGTGCAGATTCCGGCGGACCCGACGCGGATCGTACCGCCGTGTACGCCTGTGCAAACGGCTGGGCCGGTAGCATGCTGGGGGCATGGCCGACCGCGACGACTTCCTTGCCTGGGTCAAGTCCGCGCTGTACGAGGCGGAGGTGGCCATACACAACGGTGACGCGGCTCCACGCCGCGCTCTCTGGTCCCGCAACGAGCCCGTGAGCATCCTGGGTGCGTTTCGTAATGCCTATGGGCAGCGTGAGCTGGACGAGACCTTCGCCTATCTCGAGAAGAGCTTCTCCGACTGCACGTCGTACACGTTTGAATTGCAGGCGTACGGCGTCGTGGGTGATATGGCCTATACCGCTGGCCTTGAGCACACCTCGGCCTCCGTCGACGGTCAGCCACGCAGTTACACCTTGCGGGCCACCCAGGTGTATCGCCGCGAGGGCGGCGAGTGGAAGGTGGCCCATCGGCATGCCGACACCGTGACCGAGTGACGGCGCCGGAGCGATGATGAGGGCCGGCGGCGTGGCTCGCGCGGGTTACTGACCGCCCGTGGGCGATCGCGATAGTTCGAGGCGCATGACGACACGGCGCACGGACGGGCGGGACACCGGCCGGAATCCGTGCGCGGCGAACAACGGCTCGGTGCCGAGGTAGAGATCCGTCCGGCTGAAAGGGCCGTTTCCGGCCAGTGGGAAACCCTCGATCGCGGCTGCGCCGTGCGTTCGAGCCTCGGCGATCGCCGCGGCCAGGAGGCGTTCCGACACTCCCTTTCGACGGTGACCGACACGCGTGAAGAAGCACGGCACGAACCACACCGAGTCGTCCTCCGCGGGATCCCGTGTCGGTTTCAGGATGGGCGAGCGCAGCGCCCGGGCGTACCGCGATCGCGGCCCCACCGCACACCAACCCACTGGC
>Ga0081539_10003170_pt1 | contig 20838 bp, 17 predicted proteins | sample TabmetS4T2R2_FD_71023 | JGI IMG/M metagenome (GOLD analysis project Ga0081539, IMG submission 71023) | Tabebuia heterophylla rhizosphere microbial communities from the University of Puerto Rico - S4T2R2 | ecosystem: Host-associated > Plants > Roots > Rhizosphere ...
CGCAACACGGCATCGTTTGACAGTGATAAATCCCATACGTTAACGTAACCCGCTTACCGTAGTGCCTTCATGCGTCCCGTTCGTCTAGCGGCCTAGGACACCGCCCTTTCACGGCGGCGACACGGGTTCGATTCCCGTACGGGACGCCAAATTCCTGGCGCATTTCTAGCGTTTAGCTAACGTCGAGCCAGTCAAGCGTTTTCTTAATCGATGTTCTTAGTGGACGCATCTGCAGTCGTGCTTACTGATCATATCCAAAAACCGAAGTAATATTGCTCTTCGCTTCGCATGTTACCGCAGTCCTGCGGCGGTAACCTGAGGGGAACTTAAGAGTACTCTTCAACCACAACAATAGTTACCTCCTTGGGCCAGGCATAATCATCTCGACAACCTCGAGCAGGCTGTTACGGCAGGATTTCAAAAGCGCTGCAATGCTTTGGACGGATCAATTGGAAGTCGCGACGATCAAGGGTGAGAACGCGGGTGATGTTCAGACGTTCCGCCATCGCGACGATCAGCGTGTCTACGAAATCGAGCTTGGCATCGGAATACTGCCGGATAATCTCTGCGGAGCGCGAGTAATCTTCTTGATGCGGAATCTCGAGAGTTAGTTTCAGTCGTCGCAAGGCTCGCGACGAAATCCGCAGCGGCTTCGTTATTAATGTCACGAGCTAAGAGGTATGCCACTTCGGTAATAGCAGGGACAGGTAGAACAATTGGTTCACGAATATTCTCCAGAACGCGAATTGTTGCTTGGTGTTCTGATTCTGATGCATTGAGCGAGGCGAACAGAAATCCAGAGTCGAGCAGGACCGCCATCACTAATTCGTCGTCAATCCACAGTGCTTATCGATCTCGTCGCGGAGAATATCGTCGGCGCGAGCAGCGGTGTTACCAGGTCCTCCTGAGTAACGACCCGCCATCGACAACAACCACTTGGCAGCCGGTGAAAGTTGATCTCCATTCGTGTATTGGGCTACAGCTTCGTCCTCTTCGGGCAGGCTTTCTTGAAGCAGTCGAAGCACTAAGCGACGTTCCTCGGCTGGCAACTTAAGCAGTTCTTCGATTTTTTCTCTCTGGATCATGGCAATCGATATTTTACCTGACTAAAAGATTGATGAACAGCACGGGAAACCGGCGCAGACACACTCCTCGCGGGTCCATTAAGGGTCCCAATAACGATGTCCGAGAGTACCTTTGACTACCTTACGGTGCTATCCATGCCGCAGGTTTCGAATTCCAGTAAATCGCTTCTCTTTCACGGCGGCGACACGGGTTCGATTCCCGTACGGGACGCCATAACTTCCGGAATGAATGACTTAGATATTTGCTTGTTCACTCTCAGACTTTCGTTACTGACTTTGGACCAACTGAATGTTGGCCCTTGAATCTTAAACGGATCAATCGTGATCCGGTTTGTAGTAACCGGTCCAAGTAGACCTCTCTCCCGAAGAAAAGCCTTCGCGTGCTTCAATGAAACGACGCTCAGGATGAGTCCTTGAAGCTTGTACGAAGGTGGATCTTCTCTCTTCTACTGTGGGTTCGGGAGCGGCCCCGTAGACCCGCACTGGCCGGCAGCGGAACCTGACGAAAGTGCGAGCGGCCCCTGCTGAATACCGCACAGAAAAGAATACTCCTTTTTAGCGTTTGCCAGCCCCGTGTAGCTGCTGCCAAACAGTCCATAGCCGTCTTCGCTGTTGGCAGCCCAATAAGTCCAGTGCAGAGAGTTGATGGCTATCCCGGAATCGTTGGCCGAGGTGAGGCTGTAGCTGCTCTTGATAAAGTTCACAATGTCTGTAAACCACTGTCCCTGTGACCCCGCGCCGGCAGAGAAAAGATCGCTGTCGGTCTTACCCGTCCCGAATTCTCCCAGATAGACCGGAGCCTGGGTGTAGCCCGTGTGGCCCGTGTTGCCCCACGGATAAGAAGTGTGCCCGGGCCAGACCGGGTTAACTCCGCCCGCCAGATTTGGGAACGCCCAGAATTTCTTCCACACGTCGGCGAGGCTGGAGGACGAGCACCCACTGCGGTAGCAGGTGCTGGCGTTAAACCAGGACTGCTGGTATTCCGTCGGCCCGTAATCATGCCCGGAATATACGACCTGGTTATTTACCACCGGCCCCAGACTCGTCGCGCTGCCTCCCGCATTCAGAACTATGGGCGCGCCCGCGTTACCAGAGTTACCGTTAATGCCGAGCAGATTGCCGCCCCACCAATACCAGTCGTACGGCCCCGCCGCCATTGTGCCTGTGGCAGTCGGGTACGTACTGACTCCTTCTACAAATATTAGAGGATAGTCCCACCCGTGGTTGAGAGCATCGCCGAGCAGCGTATCGCCGGCGCGCTCTGCTGCCAACCGCCAATCATGGCAGGTCGAGTTAGCTACGCAGGCAGGAGCGAACGGATTCGGATTGGGATTGATGTTCGGGTCTATTCCGTCGCCGTTGCCCCACGCGGCGCCGCTCAGGTATGCCGTACGCGAAGGCGTGTGCGGCTCGTTGCGTAAGTCGTAGCCGAGGATGATGGGGAGGCCGTCGGAGCCGTAATAGTTGACAGTTATGGTGTCGGTGGACCCCATCGTCTGCTGGATGCCGTGAGCCCAGCGCTGGACGCTCACCCAATCGTTGATCCATTTTTGTTCGGTATAGTTGTTGTTGCCCGAAACGTAGTACCACAGCCCGTTGCCCTCAGCGGAGTTACCTGCCTCGGACCGATGGTTGTCGAGGATTACGTGAATCCCCTTCGAGCCCGCATAGTTAACAATCAGCGCCAGAATGTCGCGGGCGTGCTTGCCCTTGCAGCTGGGGCATGCACTGAGCGTGTTAGCATTGGGGATGGGATTGAGCTCCCACATGGCGTTAGAGAAGGGGATGCGGATGGTGCTGTACCCGTCTTGCCCAATCGCATCAATGATGTAGGTATAATCGTGCGCGAAGAGACCTTTGGCGACGTTGCCCGTGGTCTCGAACCCGTACCAATTGATGCCCGTGATTCTGAACTCCGCCCCGCTGGGCGCGATAATCTTGCTCCCGCTGGTGGTCCAGCCCGCTATGGCCGTGCTGACCGCAGAGCACACCAGCAGGCAGGTGACTATTAAATGCCGCAGGCCCTGAAGCCGAACGTTTGGATACATTTTTACCCTCCTCTATGGTAAGAACTAGATTGAGTGAGAACCAGAAAACATAGGGGAGTAACATCTTATTGCTGCCAATCGATAAGTCAAGCATGAAGACTGCGAAGATCGTCAACTAAACTTTCGCTAAACGGCGGTTTGGAGAAGCCTATTGAGAGGCTTGACGTACCCCGACCTGTTCGGACAGAAATCGTGACGCGAGGGTGGGCCGCCGCCACGCGCTTGCAGATATTTTTCAAACTCATCGCCCCCGACAAGCGCGCCTAAGGAAACGGATTTGGGGGCGCTGATGGTCGTGTCCCAAGCGGCGCGGTGCTCGCTCGTGGTCAACATAATTTCAACTCCTAAAGTCATCAGCGAGCTCGTTCGAGTCGCTGTTTTGGTTTCGTTTTTGTCCTCGCATCGTGATCGTTTCGGTGGTAATCCGGGGTTGAATTTGCGCGTTCTTCAAGACACAGAATTCTCCCGTTGATCCTCGAACGAGGTTCATTCCGAGCTATGGTTGAGATCCTTCACGGTAGCTAACCGAATTCGAGTTGCCTCAGAATCAGTTTGTCTGATTTTGTGTTCGAGTAGCTCAAGTGCCTCCGAAATATCCTCTCTGATTTTTTCTTCAAGTTTTACTGGCATATCAGCGAAAGTTTGATTTTGCCTCGCGTATGCCAAGTGTCGGTCGAGAACATCATTCACAATCCGTAGATGCCGCGTATGGAATAGCCCACAAGAAGTCCTGGTATGAATCTCATTGTCAGTCTCCTGTTTGCACACGAATAGAAAACAAGCAGCGCTTTCCGCTACTCGCTTTCGTGGAATGGCCGTTTAAGTTGTCGAGAAAGTGAGTCGGTATTGAATGGAAGAGACGCCTTAACGCGGGTCCATTAAGGGTCCAATAACGATTCCTTAGAGTACCTTTGACTACCTTACGGTGCTATCCATGCCGCAGGTTTCCTTTGAATTCCTGTAAATCGCTTCTCTTTCACGGCGGCGACACGGGTTTGATTCCCGTACGGGACGCCAAAGTTATCAATCACTTACAAAAAGTCCCATTTCGCCGCGGGTCCAATCTTCTCTGCGGCTGGTTTGATATAGACGCGGAAGATCGAGTTAGGCCAATACGGGGCGTTCCGTTCATGGCAGGGCTCGCATACACCCAATCGTAGCCGGCAGATCGTGATGACAGTGTGACTAAGGGCTCACAGAACCCCAGGCTTCGATCTCTACGACACGACTGAATGCATTGTCAGCACCACCATTTACCAGCACCCTGATCTTCGTGGTCGTGATGGGAGTAAAGGTGAACTGTCGCCAGACCTTGTTGTTTCCAGTAACACTACCGCCCGGCACAGTGGTCCAGCTAGCTCCATTCCAGTACTGCACGTCAAACGCAGTGATGCCATAGAGACTGAAGGTCTGCGCCAGCGTCGGCTCCACCAGGTTATTCGGATCGTTCTGCTGCGTGATTACATCGATCTCGCTGATGGTCTTGCTGCCGTTGAAACTGACTTCAACCCAATCACCAAAACTGTTGAAGGTACTATCGAGCCAGAGGGTGTTGTTAACCGCCCGACGCGATCCATCAATCACATTGCCCGCGACGTAAGGTGAAAGCGTCGAAGAAGCAGTAACTGAGCCACCGTTTGTAGCTCTCGCATAATTGGTCAAAGTGGGCGGTGTTCCACTCCATGCTTCAATCTCTACGAGACGACTGAACGCATTGTCAGCACCACCATTGACCAGCACTCTGATCTTCGTGGTCGTGATGGGAGCAAACGTGAACTGTCGCCAGACCTTGTTGTTTCCAGTCACACTACCGCCGGGTACAGTCGTCCACGCAGATCCATTCCAGTACTGCACGTCGAAAGCAGTGACGCCATAGAGAGTAAAGGTTTGCGCCAGCGTCGGCTCCACCAGGTTGCTTGGATTGTCCTGCTGCGTGATTACGTCGACCTCACTGATGGTCTTGCTGCCGTTGAAGTTCACTTCCACCCAATCACCAAAACTGTTGAAGGTACTGTCGAGCCACAGCGTGTTATTCAGCGCGCGACGCGATCCGTCAATCACATTGCCGGCGACGTAAGGTGAAAGCGTCGAAGAAGCAGTAACTGAGCCACCGTTTGCGGCTAACGCATAATTGGTTGAATTCGTCGGAGGGGGTGGTGTTCCACTCCATGCTTCGATCTCTACCAGACGACTGAACGCATTGTCAGCACCACCATTCACCAGGACTCTGATCTTCGTGGTCGTGATGGGAGTAAAGGTGAACTGGCGCCAGACTTTGTTGTTTCCAGTCACACTGCCGCCGGGCACAGTCGTCCACGCAGAGCCATTCCAGTACTGCACGTCAAACGCCGTGACGCCATAGAGACTGAAGGTTTGCGTCAGCGTCGGCTCCACCGGGTTGTTTGGAGTATCCTGCTGCGTGATCACGTCGATCTCGCTGATGGTCTTGCTGCCGTTGAAACTTACTTCAACCCAATCACCAAAACTGTTGAAGGTATTGTCGAGCCACAGTGTACTGTTAACAGCCCGGCGCGATCCGTCAATCACATTGCCCGCGACGTAAGGTGAAAGCGTCGAAGAAGCAGTAACTGAGCCACCATTTGCGGCTAGCGCATAATTCGTCGGAGTCGACGAAGTATCGTTATCGGTAATCGTCAAGGTCGCTGAACTGGGATTTCCAAGAGTCAAGCTTAGTGAGGGAGCGCTCAACACCAGATTGATTGTCTCATTTCCCTCAAACGCAGAGTCATCAAGGATCGTGACGTCGAAGGTTCTACTGGTTACGTTTTCAGGAAAGATTAGTACTCCGCTTGCTGATTGGTAGTCACTTCCGGCAGTCGCAGTTCCATTCGATGTCGAATAGCTTACGGTTCCGCTACCTATTCCACTGCTGCGCGTGACGGTTATAGTTGCCGTTCCTCCGCCTTCATTCACGCTATAAGTCGCCGAGCTAAACTGAACACTGCCGGCTCCGCCAACTCCGATTTGAGTGACAGTGTGAACCCGGCCGCCAACGGTGATGTGGCCCACACGGGTGCTCGTACTCGTGTTCGCGGCAGTGTTGTAGGTAACGGTCCCATCACCTGAGCCCGTGCTTGAGGTGGTAAGCCATGAGGTTGCGTCACTAACGGCGGTCCACGCACATCCAGACGACGTAAGTATGGAAAAATTGGTTGAACCACTTCCCGGCCCGACCGTGTTTGCGGACGATGAAAGTGAGTAGGTACATTGCGATAGGCCGATAGAGTATGGTCCCGTCGCATTGTTGGTAGCGGAACTCGCCCACAGAAAGTAAGACCCGCTGGCAGGTAGTGTGAAAAACGCCGATGAATCAGGTATCCGCGAATTCGTTCCTGGTCCACTATCGTTGTCTTCGCTGATAATCTGACCAGTTGAGTTGGTTAAATATAAGTAAGTGTCGAAGCTCGCCGAATCCATTGAAGCAGAAATCCCCTGCCCGGCTACGCCGCTGAAAGAGTAGACGTCTTTGAGGCGGCTCGTTCCAGAGACGACGCAATCTGAGGAAGACAACGAACCGCTCAGAGTTTGTCCGAAGGTAATAGGAGTCTGAGAACATGCGTTTACATTTCCGACGTTCAGATTTACAAAAACGCCGTTAGGGTAAGGACTTCGTCCAGAGTCGTTTGAGTTAACAAGCAGGCGATCAGAATACGAACCCGCACTCAGACCTCCTGTGTTCACAAGTACCGCGACGTTTGCAGACTGACCTGGCGCAACGTTGAATGGCGGCGCCGTTGAAGGATCGATAGACAGCCACGATGAATTGTTCTGTTTGGAAATACTATTTACCGTCAGAGTTGATGTGCCATCGTTGAAGACGGTGAAGACTTTGAAGACCGAGGGTTGAGTATTGGGAGGTGTAATTCGCCCCCACCAGGTGCTCCAACTGTTCGTCGCCGCAGTGTATTCTTGCAGCGTCCAAAACTCCTTGCCATTCGAGGGGTCAACTGATGTGCCGCTATAATCTCCCCAGCGATTTCTTCCGATGTCATCCAACACGTTATAGGAGGCGGCACCTGCCTTCAAGACAGTGTCGTCACGCAAGGAGTTGATTGCATCGCCAGCTGTTCGAAAAGCGTAGCCAGCGCTCGCAAACTGGTTGGCCGCAAACCGTGAGTAGCCGATAAGCACATCGTTATCGGTGTTCACCGCAATACTGGGGAACCCATAGAAAAGATTGCCGCTCGCGTCGTCAATCCGCCCTCGTTGCTGGACAGCAAGGCCGGTTGGATTAATCTGCCACCACTGCACACTGCTGCGCGTGGGACTGCCGGCGGGAAGGAAGACAGTATGCGCGCACCACAGTGATCCGTTGCGATAAAGCAGATTCTGAATAGTGGCATTGCCAACATCGATTTTGCTGGATGTGCCCAATTGCGGGCCGAAGTTGCCACTGGCCGAGCTGTCCCAGGGATTTGGCGTACTAATAAAGACTGCCGATGTTGTATTGTTCAGAACCTCCCCGCCCACGGCGCCAGTGATGCTGTAAAGACGCAGAAACCCGCTGCCACCAGAGTTGCCATTCCAGTTTTGAAGCAAGTACAACGTGGAGAGGTTTGGATCGAAAGTACTAGCGGGCATGATGTGACTACTAATACTGGACGGCCCTGAGATCCGGGTAAAGTTTGCGCCGCCGGCGTAAAAATTAACTTTGTTCAAAACATAGAACTGTGCATGGAATGAAGCGCTACTATTAGGATTCGGAAACATGTTGGCGGAGATCACTATCCAGTCTTTGTTGAATCCTAACATTGGGTAATCAGCCCACGATTGGTCTATCGGATCAGCGTCAATCCGGGTCAGGTTCCAATTACCAGTGGGATCGTTTGTTTGCGAGACGGCAACTAATATCGCTGACGCTGCCGATTTCCGATCGGCGACCGCGATTACTATCCAGCGATTTCCAAGGGGATCGTACTGAAGCCGCGGATCGAAGACATCGCCTGAACCATTTGTTACAGGCCCAAAAAAGCTCACCAGCGAACGAACTGAACCCACATTAGTACCGCTCTTGGTCTGAATGACGAGTCCTCCGTTGACGGCTACCATCAAGTGATTTGGCCCTGCTACACCCTGACTGTCAGGTGGATACCAGCCAGTCGCAGACACCCCAAGAAAACTCGACGACGTGACGGGTGAGGGACCCAGCGGTTCAATCGCTTTGAGAGCCGACGAACTCTCCTGTGGGAAGACAGTAGCATCAGGAGGCACGGGCCTGTCGCGCTCCTCTTCTTCCTCCGGTTCTGGTACGAAACGCGGGGGTTGCTGGGGAGTAGGTTGTTGAAGTGCGTCTCGGCGGGCCAACTCGGCAAAATTTACGACAGATGTTACCGATGCAATATCACTTTGTCCTCTTACCGGTTCGTCATTGCGGTTGGCGCGTTGTAGCTTAGCTTGATCTTCCGCAGAACCAAGTGAACTTAACGCGAAGCTACTCGCATTACTCACAGGTTCGTTGAAGGTGAGCGTAGTCGGATCAATCCTTACTACAGGGCTGCCGCTGACAAGGTTCGCCAAGATACTCACATCATCAACGCGGAACGTACTGGGCAGACTGAAATCGGTCGTGCCAAGGAAATTAAGACGAATTGTTTGCCCTCTGTAAGGAGTGAGATCCAGAGTTACAGATCGCTGAGCATAACCGCTTCCGCTATTGACGTTTGATAAAAACGCGACATTGGCGAGGAATGCACCAGAGGAGTTCTGGATCGTCACATTGAGGGTATCGAAGGAGGTGAACTCCGTTTCCTGAGTCGTGATGTAATACCAGAATGAAATCGTGGCGGTGGTGGTGTTAGAGGGGACGTTCACCGCCTGAAACATTGTGCCGGTGAGATTATTACCTGCTGTTCCATCAGAGTTTGTGACGTATGAATAGCCAGGGCAGGTGTGGCAATTTGTAAAGCGTGAATCCGCGAAAAAATTTCCTGAACGGGTCCAGCCGGTTGAGCCGTTTACAAATGAGCCGTTAGTGATGAGTTCAGTTTGAGCAGCCAGCGAGCTGCGTACAAACAGAAGAATAAGCACTGTCAAGATCAATCGGAGGGCGCCAGTGAGACGTAGTGGGAGATTTGATGGACCCATTTTGCTGTTCCTTATTTGGAGGTCGTTGAGGGTTACGGTATTGCGCGTGGTAAGAACCTGAGATTATTTCAACTTGTTCGCTGTAATTGCTGCAATACCACATGTGCATTCACCAGGATGGTTGGGGCGTAAGGCGCTCTTTAAAAGCGTATGAGCGGACTTTGCGCGAGGTAGAGGCTAGCTTAAACTTCGAATTAGAGCGGCGTGAGATTAATCCCATTAGGACGAAAAGTCAAAGTGTTTTCGGTGCCTGTAACCCCAAAGTAGAAATGTGACCCAAATACGCATATGCCCACCTATACCTCGATTCACGAGATAGGGTGACCTAACTGCAGCCGGACGGTGTGAAACGATGAAGATTAGCCGCCGAGCCTTTCTCAAAACTGCAACAGCAATCTCGCCGATCCTGATCTCCAGGACGCGCGCCCGTTGGCCGTTTGTCGCGATCTGGGACAACCACGAATTCTCGTGGCAGGGTTGGCAAAGCATCGTCAAGGCGGGGCGGTTCGAGCAGCCTGGCCAAAGCGTCAAGGTCGTTGCGAATCAGGCCTGGTTCGAATATCTGCCTGCACGCGTCGTCCATCGCAGCGCGTCACTCGAGCGCTTCGATGCGCCAGCTGTGAAGGACGTTCCAATCAAGGAATTTGACAGTAATGGGCTGGGAGTGGAAGCGAACAACCTGACGGCAATCAACAGCCTCAAGGCCTACCGGTCTCTGCGGTATGGCCGTAACCTGGATCTGATCATTACCGACCAGCACAGCTATCGGAGCGCGGATCCCTTCAGCGATCCGTCTCTCGGAAAACTCGGCGGCGACGAGTTCATCGGAATGTCTCCTGAGTCTGGGATGCAGATTCTCGATGGTGGTCGCGCCTTCAACGGCGGCGCCCCTCCTCCCGAAATCCGGTTCAACGATGCGCATGTCCCGAACCCGCAAAGGAGCGCGCCGCCTCAAACGATTCTCGGGGCGGAGCAGAAGGCATGGTTCAAAGACAGGCTCAAGAGCTCGACGGCGGCGTGGAAAATCTGGGGCAACTCAATGGGCGCGCCGGATTGGCGCGCCGACCCGCAGAACCTGCCCGCGGGTCTCACCAAGGAGTCCTGGCCGGCGAACACCTACGCAGCGCTGGGCGGGGGTGACTATAGGAGCGCGTATGCGGAGCGCGGTGAGATCTACAATCTCGTGCGCGACGCGAAAATTACAGGCTTCGCCATCGTCTCGGGCGACCGCCATAACTTCTGGGCCGGATATGCGTCCGCGGAACTTCCGCCCGGTAAGTTCGATCCGGCGGGGTTGAGCTTCGTGGGTGGGTCTCTCGTGAGTCCCGGCGTTATGGAGGCCTACGAGCACAATCTCAAAAAAGACGTTCCGCTACGGCCGCTGTTCTTGCCGAGAAGGAAGCCGGGGCGAAGCCGGAATGGACCTTCAACATGCTGCTGAAGCATGGGGTCCGTTCCTGCCTCGAATATGCAAAGAGCTTCGACCTGAAGCGCGCACGGTCGCTGTCCAACCCGGATCTGGCTCTGCACCTCGAGTTCGTAGATCTTGGAGGACACGGTTATGCGAAGGTCCAATTGTCGTCCCATGACATGCGGACCGAGTTTGTCTGCATCCCGCCTCCAATTGCGCGCAGCGAAAGAACCGACGGGGGACCCATCAGGTATCGGGTATTACACACGGCTGCACTGTGGAAGAGCGGAGAGCGGCCACAGCTGAAGACATCGGTGCTCGAAGGAGACGTTGGACTGGCGATTTGACGGACTATCAACTCAAAAAGGTCGCTGCCTGAAATACACGGACCAGAGTGACAACGCGCCAACTACGCCTACTAATGTGATGCCAAGTAGCGGTAATCCAAAGAGTGCCCCAGCTACGACAAGGGAAAACAAACTGACTGCCGCCAGGATACCTGCGCGCCTTAAGAGTCTCCCGTGTGGATAGAATCGGCGATATTCGTTGCTCAGTTTGAGAGTCTTCACCGGTCCCCATCCGAGCTGACCGAACTGATCAGTTGTCGATACCTTTGCGTTCACGGCTTCAACGATCGCAAGGTGATTAAGACTCGCGGCGAGTCCGAATCCGCTAACGCAAGCAAGAAATACGAAACCCAATGTAAGTCTCACAGTCATCATCACGCCAGATCAATCGAAAGACGCCGAACGCTGCGCTTGAGCGGCTCGCCCACGCAACTTAACAAAAGTGACGACAAACGATTCGGATCAGATGACGATACACTTATTGGCTTGTCTTGTTTCCCGTATCACGCGCTCTCACAAGCGCCTTGACGGTTTTCCCGATAAGTGTGATCGGCATCGGCTGGTCCAAATCAAATCGGTACGTCGCCTTGCCCGCGTGGTATTTAGCAAGTTCCGCTGCCACTGTTTCTGCCTGCCGCGGAATAAAGCTAATGTGTTTCTTAAACGCGGCAAAATACACTAGCCGTCCTTTGTACCCCGTGCCGCCGTATTCATAGAACGGCATGCCGTAGCTGATGCGCTCCGAAGCTCCTGGCGCTGCGTTTTTAATTACACGGCGAAGCTCAGTGAGCTTGGCACGAACTTCTTTAGGCGCTGCCGCAATATATGAATCCACATCTTTTGGTTTTTTCATGCTCATCCGTTCGGTCGCGACGATTTACAGACAAACGAATGCTTTGGGACGCCAAATTCACACTACACTATAAGTCACAGTTGGCAGAGACGCTATTTTTCGCGTGACAGGCCTCGATCTGTAGGGCAGTATCACTGACTGCGAATCAAACCCCGATTAGAGGAACGTGGCATGAAGCAAGTGTCGAATCTCTGGACGAAGCTGTCGTTCGCGCAGTTATCAACTTCTAGTTTGATGGTCGCTGCACTTGCATTCATCTCTGTGATCGTTACGCCGGCCCAGGCGCAGAACGATAAGATGACTCCCATCGCTACGCCTTCGCAACCCAATGCGATCGAAATCGGGACCGGTCCGCTGCCCGGCGCGAAGAACCCGGAGTCATGGCATACCCAGTACGGCAGCCGGTTTGCGCGCAATGTAACTATTGCGACGTTGACACCCTTTCTGCCGGATCCAGCCAAGGCCAGCGGTGCGGCAGTCGTCGTCGCGCCCGGCGGCGGTTTTCGCACCTTGTCCATGGAAAATGAAGGCTGGAATGTCGCGCGCGCACTCGCGGAAAAGGGTGTCGCCGCGTTCGTTCTTAAGTATCGCTTGAACCAGACCCCCGCGGACATGGCGGGGTTCGAACAGTCCATGCGGGAAATGTTTTCGGGAACGGCGCGGCCGCCGCGGCCCGACCCTGAGAAGGCGATGGCCGGTCTCGCGCCGCAGATAGCCGACGCCCGCGCCGCCTTTGCACTGATCCGGAAGCGTTCTGTCGAGTGGCACGTCGATCCTCACCGCATCGGCATGGTTGGCTTTTCCGCCGGCGCGATGTTAACGATGGCGACCGCGCTCGCCGGCGAGGATGCTAAGCCAGCCTTCATTGGCAACATCTACGGTCCACTCGCGCCGCTTACAGTTCCGGCCGACGCGCCGCCGCTGTTCATCGCACTTGCTGCCGACGATCCTTTCTTCGCGAACGGTGGCTATGGCCTCATCGATAGCTGGAAGGCAGCGAAGCGCCCGGTCGAATTCCACCTTTACGAACAGGGTGGCCATGGCTTCGGCATGTATCCGAAGGAAACGACGAGCACGGGTTGGTTCGAAGCCTTCGTGCGCTGGATCGGGATGCACGGAATGCTTAAGCCCGCGCAACGACCGCCAGCCTAAGCGCTACTTGCTTGGCAGTCGATTAGTAATGAAGTCTGCGACTCGAGTAGCCGCCGGTGGATCCAGGTTCGCCAACACAGCAACCACATAACCTGGTCCAGGACAGATCTTCAACTCGCCATTCATCCCGGGCGCGCCACCGCCATGGCCGAAGCATCGGGTCCCATTAACCGTCGCGTCCTGAAATCCATAAGCATACTTACCGCCATTCGGTGTATCGACTTTCCCCGTCGTGAGCATCTCGGTGTACTGCGGCTTGAGTAGCTTGTTTGTCTGGAGCGCTGTGGCAAACTTCAATAGATCCTCAACCGTCGAATAACCGCCACCCGCAGAAGTCCCGCGATAAGGGAGTGTGTCAGTGTTGGGCTGCCAACCGGTGCCATCTGGCCGCATGTAACCAACGCTGCGATCGGCAACCACCTGGTCCTCCGGCTCCGAAGCAGTAGCGCTCATTCCTGCTGGGGTAAAAATGTGATCGCGAACATAGTCGTAGTAGTTCTGACCACTAACTTTCTCAACTATCACACCCAACAAAAGAAAACCGTAGTTGCTGTACTGCCAGCGACTGCCCGGTTCAAACTCCGGTCCGCGATTGCCGTACAGCTTCACATAGTCCTGTAGCGTCTTTAGCTCGAGTCGATTCTTCTCGAACTCCGGACCAAAAATGTCGCCCGTGCCCCCGGTGTGCGAAAGCATCTGTTCAATCGTTACTTTCGACGCGACGTCTTTATTCGGATAGTCGGTGAGGTAATTGCCGAAGGGTGCTTTCAGATCGAGTTTTCCGTTTTGTACAAGTTGAAGTGTGGCGACTGCGGTGAACATCTTGTTCATCGATCCGAGCCGGAAGCGCGTCTTCAAAGTGTTCGGCGTTTTCTTCTGACGATCTGCCAGTCCATACGCCTGTGCAAAAACAGTCTTGCCATCTTTTGCGACGAGGACAGCACCTGAAAAAAGATCGGCGGCTACTACTTCGTCCAACCGCTTTCGCATCGAGGTGACCAACTCAGTCTCGCTCAGATGAGGAATAGCGAACTCTCCGGTTCGTGGGAGCACTTGAAATTGAAATTGCTTGATAGCGTTTGGCGGCGCAGGCTCAACTTCAACGGTGAATCGAGCGGCCTGATCACCAAGGCGTTCCCGGATTAGCAAGACAATCCTGGCTGGTGTCGACTCTTCGATCTTCATGACGTCGAAACCACCAGTCGCGCGTCGCATTTCTGTCTCGCGATCAAAGCGTTCCAAGCGACTCGGATAATTCTTTTGGAGGAACGCCCTGCGCTTCTCGACATCACCCCCGTTGAAGACTTCCAACCATCCCTTCGCCTGGTTTGCGGCGGGCGTGTCTGGCAACTGAGGCAACGCTGATTGTGCGACGCACGCACCGTTGATAAAAAATAGAAGTGCGGCAATTGCTAGCGAGTAGTTCTTGAGATTCATGTCTACATCCTCGTCCGTTGAAGTCGTTGATTCGTTAGTTTACACACAGACGCCATACAGTGGAGGACTTGTTTTAAATTGTACGAATACGAAGATTTAGTTCCCGTTTTTCGTAGTGCGTTTGACTCTGTGAGTGTCGTGGTGAGCACGTGGGTTGGATTCCCGTACGGGACGCAAAGTAATCCGTGCTTGAGTTTTCATCGCACAACGACGGTCGAGCGTCTCTCGAATACGCCGCCGCCCAGATCGATCATGTGGTGGTCATGGTCTCGTAGTAAATTTCCTGGTCAACGCGGCTTTGCACAAAACTACATTCCACGAAACAGAGCGCCAACGGCGCGGGATATGAAAGCCAGGGCAAGCGCGAAGCGCGTCGCCCCTGGTAAGAAACACCACACCTGTTCGAGCCCTGAAAGGGCGTAATTTGTTTTGGATATTTCGGCCTTTCAGGCCTCGATATCGTTTGGTCTCTGGTAACCAGGGGCGATGCGCTTCGCGCTTGCCCCTGGCTTTCATATCCCGCGCCGTTGGCGCTTTGTCCGACTTTTTGTGCAAAGCCGGTCGACGCCCACCGACGCTAAACAAACTTCGCTTCACGATCGTTTTGAGATTGGATGATCGTTATTCAACTGGAGCAGGTCCCACCGGTTACCGTATAAATCTTCAAACACCGCGACTATTCCATAGGGTGCGCTTTTCGGCTCTCTTACAAACTTGATTCCCTTTGCAACCATCTCATCGTAGTCGCGCCAGAAATCATCTGTGTTGAGAAACAAGAAGACTCTGCCGCCTGACTGGTTCCCTACAACAGCTTGCTGCTCGGCGGTGACTGCTTTCGCCAGTAGCAATGTCGTTCCGACTGAGCCGGGCGGAGCAACGACAACCCAACGTTTGTTTTGCTCTGGCTGATACGTGTCTTCGAGCAAAGAGAAATTAAGCTTTTTCGTGTAGAACTCGATCGCTTCATCATAATCTCTAACGACGAGTGCCACATGAACGATTGATTGCCGCATACGTCAACATCTCTCCGGTAGGGCTACAGGGAAAGCGGCTGCATGTCGCGCCTGGATAGCGGTCTCACCTCTTCAGTCGTTCATTGAATTGGAGAGCCGAACAACCAGACATCAGTTGATGAGGAACGTAAGTTCCGATCAACTGCGGGAGAGATGATAACGCGAAGCAGGACATCATTGACCAGCATTTCGGTCAGGCCGCAATGCTTTGGGACGCCAATAAACATTCAATTAAACCCCGCTCACCGCGATATTTTTCTCCGATCAGTGACATTAGTAACAAGAGTCAGAAAATAGTTTCTGCCTCGGAGCAACGCGTTATCTGAGGAGTGCAAAGGAAGCTCGCATTCTCAGCCGTCATCTCTTAGATGCCCGCTGAAACAATCTTGCGTTAGGCGGTCGTGATGAGTATAAGTTCCGCCCATAGCTCTTTGCACAGGTCTTACCTCGCTTTACGCAAGCCAACCCAGTTTTCTCACTTACCTGTTAGGAGGCTCAATGCAGACCACATCCAAATCCCACCGGGTCGTCACCGTATTTAGACTAACGATCTTAGTTGCTTTATCAATCTGCTGCGTGCTTGCAATAGCATCATCATGGCTCTCGAGTGCGCAATCGCTGCCGACTGATGCGCAGGCAACCTGCACCGTTACTACTTCGGTTTTTAACAGTTGGTTCGAGTTGGGAACCGTCACTCTGAATGGTGTCGTAAAGCCCGCGAACAGTGTCAACTTCCCCAACATCCCGAATTGCAGTTTCCACCAGTGGTCAGAGCAGATGTTTCTCTGGCTGACATCGCCGGCGCCAGCCAGCTATGGAGGCGGCGGCGGACGTATCTTCAACTCACCAGCTTTCTATGACGTCTCACCTCCCGATGCGAGCGGCAATCGCACCTACATTTCACACACGCCAGGCGTAATCAGGAATTTCAATGTGCGCGTTGCGCAGTTGGGACCAAACAGGCTGCCGATCATTAAAGACAAGCGCGGCAGGTTATTCGAGGTCGAACAGCCAATCATGGCGCCAACCGGAAAACAGCTCATTCTTAATCGATCAAAGCGGCCGACTGAAATTCAAAGTGTAACTATTGGACGAGACCGTAAGGCGATCTTTCGGGACCAGGCTAACAAAGTCATTTCAAGCCCAAAGCCGAACATTCGGGCTCTCCTGGACAGAAACAAGGTCGTGCAGAAGTTCGTGATCGACAAGAAGGCGTTCTTCGTGGATCTTTTTGGCAACATTATCGACACTGAAGAAGGCCAGGCGGGCGGCGGCGAAGCATTAATGGCCCAGAACGGCTCGCTCATCTACTACACGACTTCCGTCAACGACGTGTACGCCTTCTTTCAGACCGGAACAAAAAACGGCGCGATTACACCGACGCCAACTAAATTTCCAACAACTCAAACGGATCTAGACAAGATCATCGCTTACGCGGCGACGAAGGGAAAGACCTTTCCCGATCCCGAAGCACTCGCAATCGAGGTCAAATCATCGTGGATTGAGGCTACCGCGCTTCCAGACGTGAGCAGCTATATCACAATGCAAGCGACCATACCGTCTTATGACCAATCGGATCCCAATCACTGGGTACCGAACGGGCAGAAGACTGTACAGTTGGCCTTGTTGGGAATGCACGTGGTCGGAAGCACTAAAGGACATCCGGAAATGATCTGGGCCACGTTTGAGCACTTTGGGAACACACCTAACGCAGCCTACTCATATAACGCCACTGTCGGACCGAACCCGAAAACCGTACCCCAGGATACGACTGGTACGTGGCTATTCAGCGCAACTGCCGCCCCAAGCCCGTTCAATATCGCGCATCTCCAAGCTGCCGGAGCTGATCTCACTTCAATTTCACCATTCACGATCAGCGCCAGCAATACGCTTAGAGAAGATCCCTGGGGAGATCCGACTGGTAGCGCTTCCGCCAGCAAAAACACTGAGGTGATTTCGCTCAACAACAGTGTGCTCGGAAAGCTGGTCAGCGGCGACGTGCGCAAGAACTACATGTTTATCGGCTCAACCTGGACCCCTAACGGAGTGTCGCCAACTCCTACAAACCAGGTCGGCACAAACCACATGACCAACACCACCATGGAGACGTACCAGCAAGGTGGAAATTGTTTCGATTGTCACGCGACAAACACGACGAGTGTGAGCCACGTCTTTGGTCCACTCAAGCCACTCTTTCCTGGACCGCCACCTGTTTCTATCTACACTTCAAAAATTCAACCGATCTTCGATGCGAAATGCATAGCCTGCCATAGCGGTGGCAGCCCGCCGCAGGGGCTGAACCTAAGCTCAGGCACTTCGTTTGGCATGTTGGTTAATGTCAACTCAAACGAATTGCCGAGTATGAAACGGATCAAGCCCAACGACGTGCCAAACAGCTATCTGGTGCATAAGGTCGAAGGAACACAAGGAAGCGTCGGCGGATCGGGCTCGAAGATGCCCTTAGGATGTTCTGGATCTTCTTGTCTAACGTCGACGCAAATAAACGACATCAAGGCTTGGATCAATGCTGGTGCACCGCCTCCGTAAACACGGAGCGCAGCACCGCACTTTCATGGTCCCGTCCGGTCGTCGTCGTTATTCGACGACCGGGCCGGGCCATTCTTTACAATTTTTCTCGATCCGTCTCCGAACGTGTGTTTAGGATGTCTCCGGTCTATACATCTTCCTAAGTCTGCTCTCGGAGTGTTTTGACTCCGGGGCAGTTCCAACCTAAACGAAGAGCTAACAACCAAGATTTACTTTTATGGCGTTAGCTGCATTGATCAACGATTGCCCCTGCGCCGAAGTGAGCGCGCCGCTGTTGATAAACGGTTGGATACGTGATTCGCTCCCGTAGTTCGCTGAAACCTGAGCTGCGACAGATCGTCTTCCCAAAAACAAATGGGATAGATGTCATACGAACCAGGAGACTCCTCAAAAACCATATAGCCACAGCAAGGACACGGGTATTTAACTTCCATACTCATCATCAATCACTGAGCTCACGTAAGCGGCTGCGTGCTTCTCATATCAAAAAATTATTACGCAGCACTTCCTGGACCATAGCGCCGCTTCACGTCTGCTACCGAGTACAACAAACGCTGCGTCTCTCCTTCTGCTCTGCCTGTTAGCCCGGGGTGAACTGCGTGCGGCCCGGCTCCAACAGGCACGGTGTGATCATCGTTAAGCCTGCGGGCTAAATTCATATATCGAGTCTCTGACTTAGCGAATGCACCCCATCGATTAGCAAGACCATAATCCATGGGTAAAACAGCAACTCCAAACGAATCGCCCGGTCAAAGAACATCGGCATTGCAGTCAACAAGGAATCGCTAAAAGAGATGCCGATCAAAGTTCCCAGCAGGCCGCACCCGAGTGCAGCGAGCAGAATGAAGAGAATGGCCTGACGTCTACTCCACCGCTTCGGATCGACCGTTGGACCATCATCCGTATGTAGTTTGATGGCGCGCCAAATGTTTGAGACGGTATGCCAGACGCCGGTGGTAGCCAGCACTAATATCACTGTACGGCCGATCCAGCCGGAACTATGCCAGAAGTGAGGACGGACCAACGGTACAAACAACATGGCGAAAAGAAACGCCACGATTGGAAACACAGCTTGTTGAAGAGCGCGTGCCTCTTCCCGTTCGATCATCAAAAACTTATCGAGATTCTGGCGGATGCGAGCGTCGGCTTGCGCGCGCCGCACATACGTTTCGACAGTGGGATTCACGACGGGTGCGTAAGCACCTCTAGTAACATAAGCATTGCGCTGTGCGTCGTACGCAGCACGGCGCTTCGGATCGATCAATATGTCTCGGGCCTGCGAGATCTGAGCGAATGCCCGGGCGGCGTCGGGCGAGCCGCCGTTGAGATCCGGGTGTTGCAAACGCGCGAGTCGCTTATATGCAGTCTTGATCTCTTTTACTGAGGCAGTGCTCTTGACCCCCAGAACCTGATAATAATCCACCATGCTAGTTTGCTCCGAGACTCGAACAACCAGGCATCAATTGATGAGGAAGTAAGTTTATCAACTGCGGGAACCAGGACCGCATTTTAAGCGGCACTTCCCTGCCCATAGCGCCGCTTCACATCTGCCACCGAGTTAGTCACAAGCTCCTCGAGCACCGAGTAATCAAGATCGGAAAGTCGCTTGAAGTACAAACAGGCTTTCCCCAACTTGTGTTTGCCGAGCCTGGACAACAACAAACGCTGCGTCTCTCCTTCTGCTCTTAGATAGAGCACGATCTCTCGACCACGGATAGCAAAACCTATCACCGGGGCCTCTCCTGTTCGTCCGCTTTCGTAGGTGTAGGAGTAACTTCCATAACCAACAATGCTGGGCCCCCACATTCTCGGTGTTTGCCGAGTAACTTGCTTGAGCAGAGTCAGCAGTTTTCGACAATCAGCATATTGCTGCTCGTTAGCTCTTGATGCGATGTAGTCATCCACACTAGCGTCAGTTGGCTTTGTCTTGTTCTCGGCCATAATAAAATCCGTGATTGTGTGATTTGTGCGCCTCCGCCTGCGGTCACCACTCGTCCGATGCTGCCGTGGGCGGCCACGCGCCGAGCCGCTGCCGCAACGCAACGATCTTGCCGAGATGATATGCATTGTGTACCGCGACACTGTTCAGATCGTCGGCCATTGTCACGCCCGGTTCTACCTCGACCGCCAACCGCTCAGGCTCTTGCCCCAACCTTGCCGCAGTGCGAGCGCCGTCCAGGAACACTCGCACCAGGTCGTGCCATTGATGCGCGTGCTCCGGCGCCGCGCTCGGGTACCTGTCGCCGTTCGGGTCGCCCCGCGCAATGATACTCTGCTGGTACGCCACCACGTGCCACAGTTCCTCGTAGATCGAGTGCGATGCGCCGTCTGGGCATAGCGTGACTTGCTCGAGCGTTAACCCGGACAGCAGATGGGCGCGCTCGGGGAACTCACCGACCAGAAACAGATGTTCCAGCATATTCATCGCATCGCTCCTTGTAAGGACGCACTTTGCCTGCCTCGAGTTCTCGCCAATCGTGGCTTTGCCTCAAAGTCAGCAACCGAACCTGGATGAGATCAGTACCACCCGCGATAGCGGGTGGGTGCGCAGCTCTCAAGCAGGTCGCTGTCACCGCAAGTGTACTCAACCTTGGATCTACGAGGATTAACGTCGCCCGATGCCTACGCACCCACCCGCTATCGCGGGTGGTACTGATGTTATGAAGCAAGCGCCTCCGACCGTGAGTGCTAAACTCACGGCTCAGTCGCTCATTACCATGAGACTGAAAGGAGGCGCTATGGATGCAATATATATCGGCGTTGACTTTCATGCACGACAACAAACGATCTGTTATTTGAAAATTGAAACTGGCGAACTCGTCATTACAGAGCTAAAGCAC
>Ga0081539_10003171_pt1 | contig 20838 bp, 43 predicted proteins | sample TabmetS4T2R2_FD_71023 | JGI IMG/M metagenome (GOLD analysis project Ga0081539, IMG submission 71023) | Tabebuia heterophylla rhizosphere microbial communities from the University of Puerto Rico - S4T2R2 | ecosystem: Host-associated > Plants > Roots > Rhizosphere ...
ATGGGACCTATGCTGCGCCGACCGCGCTTACGACAAACGATGTTATGTTGACGCAGATTGCGAATGGCTACGACGGCGCAAATTATGGCGGCTCAGTTTGTGGCTTCCGCATGCGCGCGGCGGAGCCCTTCACGGCTGGCGCTCAGGGATCTTTTATCGACTTCCTCACAACGCCGATCGGATCGACAACGATCGCGGCGCGCTGGGTCATGGCTGATGATGGATCATTCAATTATCAGGGCGGGACAAAGCAGGGCGCGGGAACGATCAACGGCACGGCGCTCTATGCGACCAATACGATTATCGCAGACACGAACGGCCTGCTTCGCCGTCGCGCCTTCACCTTTGCGACTCTCCCGGCGGCCGGGACGGCTGGGCGGCTTGCAGCGATTACCGATGGCGCGGCCGCGCCTGTGTGGCTTGCCGCGGCCGCGGGCGGCGGGGCAACGTATACGCCTGTGATAGATAACGGCGCGAGTTGGAGGAACGGATAATGGCCGATGTGATTGTCAGCAGCGTATTTATCCGGCTTCGCCATCCCGTGCATGAGGCGGAGCTGTTCAATTCCTTCGATGCGACGACTCAGGAATGGGTGGTTAATGCATCTGGCATTGCCAAGCCGCTGGAGGAAGAAGGACCGTTCACGCCGCAGCAGCTGGAGGCGAAGGGCCTGGGGCTGCCAGTGCTGCTGAATCAGGCGATGCAGACGGCCATGAAGGACCGCGTCGACGCGCTGGCGCTGGTGGTCGAGCGTGACAATGCGCTGGAGGCGGCAAATGATCGGATTTCAGAGCTGGAGCGGGAGCTGGCGGAGCTGCGCGCGGCCGTGACGCAGTCTCTTGTGCTCGCAGAGGGCGAAGCCACTTCCGAAACCAAAAAGACCCTGATATCTGTTTTGACCTTCGGGGCGATTAAGGAGCTGTAGGCCATGGCGACGGATTGGGATTTGCTGAAGCGGGTTCGCGCGGCGACCAAAAAGGGCCAGTCGATCACGGCCGATGAGGTCGAGGCGCTATGCCGGCAGGCCGAGGACTCGGACAAGGTGATTGCCCAGCTGATGAGCGAAGGTCAGATGCTCGCTGATCGGAACAGGGAACAGGCTGAAGCGCTGGGCGCGGCCGCGAAACAGCGCGAAGAAATGGCCGAGCGCCTGAAGGTTGCTGAGGCCGAACTCGCCATGGCCCAGGACACCGGCGCTCAGGATACCGGCGATGTGGCTGGCTGACCTTCTCTGGTCGCTTGTGGGGTGGCTTTTCGTGCCGACAACGATCTCACCTCAGAACGCCGTTCCGTCTGCGAATGGGCTCGCCTTCCTCAAACAGCACGAGGGATGGCGGGATCGGCTGTATCGCGACTCGAACGGCAATGCGACGATTGGCTATGGTCATCTCGTCGTGCCGGGCGATGGCTTCAATTCCGATACGCGGCTGACCTACGCTCAGGGCGAGTCGATCCTCGCCAATGATGCGGCGACGGCGGCGCGCGCGGTGCGCACCGCGCTTGCGCGGCCGGTGACGCAAAACCAGTTCGACGCCATGCTGTCGCTTGCCTTCAATATCGGCGGGAGCAACTTTGCTCGGTCGGAAGTCTTGCGGCAGTTCAACGCCGGGAACATTCCGGCGGCCTCGCTTGCCTTCGTGCAGAATTGGACAACGGCCGGCGGCAACCCCACGGCGCTTCTCTCACGTCGCCAGGACGAGCGCGCTCTATTCGATCGTCACTAGCCTGAACCTCCAACAAGGAACCTCCACACATGGCAGACAGAAATCTCCCCGCGGCCGACGCCGCGAACCCCGAGAATTGCGGCAACTGCGCCTGCTATATGCCGATGAATGACAAGGGTGGTCTGTGCCGTCGTCGCGCGCCGCAGGTTGTGCTTGTGCCGATGCCGGTCGGTCCTCCGAAGATCATTGGTCAGCAGCCGCAGATGGTCCTTCAGGCGCAGGGGCAGTTCCCTCCCGTTCCGGCGGAGTGGTGGTGCTTCGAATGGGTAGACCCCCAGGACGCGCTGGAGACGGGTTCCGATGACCAGATTCAGCCGACGTGAGATAGACGAGCGAATCGCGATTGCGGAGCGTGTCTTGCTGGCGGGCGGCAACATGTCGGCCTTCGCGAAGAAGGCGCGCATGAAGCCCGCGGCCGCATCCAAATGGATGGGCCAGTATGCTCCGGAGCTGCGGGACAAGCTGGCCTTCGCCGGCCAGGGCGGCGGGCCGGGCTACGTGCTAGCGCGCCTGCTTCTGATCCGTGTCGCGTTCGAATTCTACGGCGGCAATCTGCGCTTGGCGAAGGCGCTGAAGGTGAAGCCTCAGACGCTGTCGAAATACATTGAACGCTGGGCGCCGGACGGGCTGGATCAGGCGATTGAAGATTTTTGGCCGGATGATTCTCCGCCAGTCTTTAATCTCGTGGGATCTCAGGGGCGGCTCTGGATGGGCAAGACTCGAGTCTGAGACAGACGTTTTACCGTCGATCGACGGTTTACGATCGTAATGACGTTGCCGCGACACATGTTTTACTTTCGGCCGAAAGTGAAACGTCTGTCGGGGAGTCGACTAAAAAGAAACCCCGCGCTGGTTAGGCGCGGGGTTGAGTTTCATCGGCAGAGGGATTTAGCCGATGTCGTGATTGACCTTATAGGCTCGAATCATGAAATCGATGAACGCTTCCTTGCTGGTTTTCCAGTCTCGCGCGATGACGGTAAGGTCGCGTGTGGTGATGTCGAAACCGCCGGAGAGAATTTCTTCCAGAGCGGTTTCCATATCGAGACGAAGTAGTTGCTCGTTGCTGGTCATGATCAGGCCGCCTTTGCGATTTCGCGCCACTGCGATGCGGCCAGGTCAATGACCTTGCCGCCCAGGGCTTCCAGCTCCGTCGCGCGGTCATAGCTCGCGGGATCGTGCGCCGCGCGCGTGACGGCGTTTGCCAGGCCCCAGCGAGACAGGTCCCCGCCTTCGATGAGATGGCGGAGGATATCGCCCTTCTCGCCCTCGGAGAGGCGCTCTTGCTGGGCCAGCACTTCTACGGCCGCGACGACGGAGCCTTGTAGCTTTTCCTCCGTGGCGGTGCGGAGGCGTTCGACGCGCTTCGCGAAATACTCTTCGCTCGCGGTCGCTGTGACGACGTCGCGCACCTTCAGGAGAATGGCCTTGTCATCGGCCGCGCGGGCTTCATCGGAGAGCAGCTCATAGACGGACTCGCCAGCCTTCGCGGCCGCGCCCAGATGGAAGGCGCGGAAGCGATCGTCTTGGCTGATCATCCCGTTGAGCCAGCGAAGGCGATACATGAAGGGCTGCACGCTGACGGCGCCGGAGCCTACTTCGCTGTTGGAGATGCACACGCCGGACTGCACGACGTCGCCGATTTTCACCTCGCCCTGAATGCGCGGGAAAACCGCCTTCAGGTACATGCGGGTTTCGGTGACTTCGCAGCTCACGACCTGCATATCCGGCACGTCGGCGAGGATAGGCAGGGCGACGCGCGCGATTTCCGTGTTTTCGATTCGCTGGTAGCGATCCGAGAGGAAGGCTCGGACGTCGCCGTCCATGGTGCGGATCATGCGGCGCGATTTTTCGCTTTGCCGCTCAAACCATGTGTTGACGTTGTGGGATAGCAGCTCGGGGTCGGCTGCGCGCATGCGGTCGTAATAGCGCTGCGGGATATCGAGGTGCTGGGCAATCTGCCGGTGAGCGTGGTTGCGCAGAAAGTGAATGGGCCGCTCCGATGCTTTGGCATTTTCCAAAATCAGAGCGGGGGTTAGAGAGGTCGGGGCGTCCGCGAATTTGTCGAAGGTCGGGACGGATTCCATGCGGAGCTGGTTTTCCGCGGCGATGTAATCTTTCTTCGCGTGCTGTTGGCGATCAAGCTCAACGAGCAATTCGCGGATAGAGGGCATTCCGGTTTTCATTGGTAGGCTCCATTGGGACGCCAGGGCGTGATTGCCCCAGGCGTCGGGAGCAGACTGCAATAAGATTGCCATGCGTTAAATTCCCTGATACGAATTTTGCAGCAAATTATTGCGGGGACATTTTAACCATGAATTCTATCGTCCACTTTGCCGTGTATCTTCCCGGCCAAGGCTTCGTGCTTGTGCCGTCGATCACTGCCGGAAACCATGAAGTCGCCGATGCGCTCTGGAAGCTCTACGCCGGCACGCGCGGAAGCCACTGGCCCGAGGATATGGCGCGCATGGGGGTGTATGCCTGCCGGGGTGAGCGCTGGGACCTGACGGACTGGGAGCCCCTGGGGCTTGTCCATGAGGTTCCAGGATCGCGTCTCGAGCGCTGGAGCTGCGGTTGTGGCGGCACGGACCGGCAGTGCGATACTTGCGGCGGCTCGGGCTTCGTGGACCAGTACGGCGAGGCGTGGGGGGCGGAGGATGGCGTTGCGCTTAGCGTGCGTTATGCCTTCGATCAGGTCTGGATTGACCGGCCGCCGGTGGGCGGCAATTTCTATCATGGCTTGCGCAACGCTATGATCATCTCTGGCCTGATCGTGTTGGCGGGCGCCCTTGCATTCGCCCTCGCAATGGGCAGTTTCCCCTCATAGGGTTCGGAAACAGCATAGGGACGGGCCGACATGGACTCGGATAATCAACAATCAACGCCTCTGGCCGATCGCGCGAAAGAGCCTTCAAGCTGGCTCGGCGCCGCTGTCGTGCTTGGCGGCTTCATCGGCCAGGCGACGGGCAAGCCGACGCTCGGAGATCCCCTCTTCTGGCAGGCGCTGATCAACGTCGCGGCCGGCATTGGGCTGATCATCACGCCGCAAAAGCGAAAATCCCCCTAGGGGTGAACGGAGCGGCGCCGGACGCCGCAATGGGTTAGAGGTGAACTATGGACAAAATATTGGAAAGCGTTTTGCCGATTGTGCTCATGGCCACGAAGGCGCAACAGGAAGCGGCGGCCGACGCCGCGGCCGATGCGGCGATTGCCGCGATCCAGCACACGGAAACGAAGCTGGATAACATCGTGGCGAAGGATGCGATCAGCCTTCTGCGCCGGATGTGCGACCGGATTGAAACGCAAATCTAGGGCGACGACTCTCTAGGCTCGTTGCGGGGCAGGGATCTATGCGGAAGAGATTACTGGATTTGTATTGTGGCGCGGGCTACGCCGCGAAGGGCTACGCGGACGCGGGCTTTGAAGTCGTCGGCGTCGATATCAAGCCTCAGCCGAATTATCCGTTTGAGTTTCGCAGGTATGACGCGCGCTTTCTTCCTAGGGCGTGGCTTCGCGAGTTTCACGGAATCCATGCATCCCCACCATGTCAGTTCGGTACAGTGCTTCGTCACGCGCCAGGCGGTAAGGCGGACCATCCCAATCTGATCCCTGAGACGCGCGAGATGTTGCGCCATTCGGGCATTCCATACGTCATTGAAAACGTTGCAGGCTCGCGCGGTCATCTCGTGCAGCCGGTGGAGCTGCACGGCGGCATGTTCGGCCTAGGCGTCGGCTGGGATGGCGTTTGGTATCAGCTGAAGCGAAGCCGCTTCTTCGAATGCAGCTTCCCCGTGTCTATGCCGCCAATGTTGATCATCAGCGGCGCGCCGGTGATCGGCATATATGGCGGCCACGTGCGCAATCGATCGAAGAAGCACGGCGGCCGCGGAACGGCGGATTTTGTCGGCGCTGATCGCTTGTCACTCGCGCGCCAGGCTATGGGCGCTGACTGGGGGACTCTGCAGGAGATGAGTCAGGGCATACCCCCTGCATATACGAAGTGCATCGGCCGCGCGCTGATGCGGCATTTGGAGTCGCTTTGATGTGGTGGGCAGTCTGCTTCTATTATCCGATTGTCGGCCGCGCTCAGGCGGAGCTGGCGCTAGTGTGGGGAACCCAAGCCAAGGAAACCTTGGAGGCAGCTCTTAGGGCTCGCGGCGTGCATCATGTGTCGCGTCACGTTCCCAGCGTCTCGGCCGCGGAAGATTTTCACACTCAGGTAAAACAGGGGCAGGTGTGATGAAGCTTTCCGTCGTCGCGCTCGTGTTCATCACCTTCGCGGCCGCCGCGTTTCTGGTTATGGCCGCGCTGCGGAGCTACACCGTTCCTCGAGCCAAGAAGAAAAGGGACAAGACCGATGGGAATCGATGAGGCCGCAAAGCGCTTCTTCCATACCGACGTGAAGATGCAATCTCCGATGCCGGGTGAGACATACGCCTGCGTTCGGCATGTCGGCCTTTACTTCATTGCGGCGGGGCCGATTGTGCAGCTGACGGAGGCTGAGGCGATGACTCTCAACGCCGTCACGCGCCATGAATTCAAAGCCGGGATTATGGAACGGCTCAATTGGGGGCGCACGAAATGAATGAGTTTCAGGAATCGAAGTACGCCGCGATCGACGGCTATCTTGTGAACCGCAAAAGCGGCAAGCGCATCCCGGCCGATGAGCCGGTTTTTGTGTTGCGCGCCCAGGACGTGCACGCGGTCAAGGCGTTGCAGGAATATCTCTCCCTTGTTCTCGGGGGCAGGTCTCCGGTCGCGCACGTTAGCATGATCGCTGCGCGCATCGGTCAGTTTGAGCGCTTCGCCATCGATCACCCCGAACGCATGAAGGCTCCGGACTGATTGCCTACGAATTCTGCAAAGACTGACAAGGGATGAGCGACACCCACGTCACAGTAATTATCTCAGCCAGAAAGGATGCTCTGGAAAGACTCTGCGTGCGCGTGAGCGAGATGGCGGACCATCTCGACTCGGAGGCGCATGACAATGACCACGAGCGAAGCAAGCACGTTGACAAGTTCCACATTCGGATCGGCGGCGATCTTCTGTCGGCCGAGGAATGCGAGGCGCTTCGCCAGGAAGCCTACCAGCTGAGATATTTCGTGAAGCAAATTCGGGGATAGCTGCGGTGGACGGGGACAATAAGGCGGCATGGTTTGTTACGTGGAAGGCTGGCGATAAAATTCGCTGGCGCATCTACGATACAAAGCCCGCGGCGAAGAAGGGCTACGAACAAAACTTTCGCAACGGCGCGACGGAGCCGAAGAAGATTTCGGTTCGGATCTTTTTGGAGGGGTGAGCATGCGCTCAATGAAGGTGGACAATTACACGGTTGCGATTCTCCCGGCGCCCACGAAAGAGCTGGCGAGGAAATTCCCCCGCGCGAAGGTGACAGATGCGCTTGCGCCTGAAGTCGATAAGCCGGTTTGCGGCGGCGGCTCTCAGGCGTGCTATGTCACGATTCGCGATGGGCAATGGATAGTCGGGTTTGTGCTTCCGAGTGTCGCGTCATGATTTTCATAAACGCAGTATCGGAAGCGAAGCGTGGCGCCAGGATACGCCACCCCGGCATGGGTCCCGGCTGGTCTTTCGTCTGGGAGGGCGGCAGGCTCTGGGCGCTCAACCCGCACACGGGGAGTCGCACGGATCAGATGCAGGATAGCGATCGGGCAAGGAACGATTGGGAGATAGTGAAGTGACTCCCCTTGATCGCTTCTACGCCGCGCAAACAAACCTTCGCCGGGCGACGGCGCTTTTTGTGGAGGTGACGACTCGCTTTCGCGGCGTGATAGCTCGCTACGATCGCGCGCAGAACTCTCTCAGCTGGTGGCTGTCATGACCCTGAAGAAATTAGCAGAGCAGGAAATTAAGCGTCTTGGCTATCTTGCCGGCATGAAGCGATTCGAGGCGGGAAAGAAAATCCTGGAGGCCGAAGAGGCGAGAAGTCAGGCCGATTCTTTGGCCGAAGAGGCGCGCGAGATGGAGGAACAGGCCGAGAAGCTTAGAGCGGAATTAGAGTCATGACTGGCAACGAATTCGGAAACTATGCTGTCGAAGTTTTGCGCGACCATGCGAAATGGCTCGATAAGAAAGCGGACTTATGCGAGTCGTTTGTGGATTTGGAAATTCTCGCCGTATGGCGGGAGTGCGCGAAGGCCCTTCGGGCTGTCGCCAATCAACTTGCGGCTGACATGTTCGGCCAAGGGCTCTAGCGATTATTCGGACAAGAAATGAAAATGTCCCCCGCACAAATCCGCGTCGCTAATGCCATTCATAGGAACGGCGACAAAGACGGACTCGTTTCTTACGTATGGCTTCTGACAGTCGCCCCTATGCGAACCATGCAATCGATGCTTGATCGCGGATGGCTGGAGAGGATGCAGTTTCCATCCGGCACTGTTCTTCGCCTTACGGAAGCGGGCGACAAGGTCAGGAGATTCGGCAATGACGCTCCGTAGAAAATCCGTAGACCGGCGCCCGTGGAACAAAGGCGAAGAGGTCCGCTGGTGGCGCTTCTTCATGGGCCTTGAGGCGACGCATCCCGGCGGCTGGTGGATCTCGTGAAAACCGCCCCGCGATGGATAGATTCAGAAACGGGCGTTGTTCACGCTGACGGCGGAGACGGAAACGATTACGTCCTGTGTGGTGATGCTATGGACGGAGAGAACGGGGACGCTTTCATGATAGAGACCGTCCGTCACAAAATCACATGCTCTCGATGCATCAGGGTAATCGTAACTGCAAAAGCAATTCATTCGAGTCTGATTGGAAAGGCGGCCGACAAATGACTCTCCGTAGAAAATCCGTAGACCGGCGCCCGTGGAACAAAGGCGAAGAGGTCCGCTGGTGGCGCTTCTTCATGGGCCTTGAGGCGACGCATCCCGGCGGCCGGTCGATCGACGCGGCGCGCCAGCACCTTCACCCCTACTGCCTCTATCAGCTCACGACGGCCCAGCGGCATGCGGCGAGCATGGCGGCCGCAAAATTCCTGCCCCAGGTCAAGCACACGCGCGAGAACGCGCACGCCATGTTTATGGAGGACGTCGAGCGCATCGCGATCCGGGTTGAGGCTCTGCCGCGCGTCATGTGGCCGGAAGAAGCCTTCCTGTCTGCCCTCTACGCTGCCCGGCGGGCCATCTATAGGGCCGCTCCACATCCCAGCGCACCACCTATTGACAATGCCAATGCCACACGTTAACCCGATGATGCTCCCGCAACGAGCAAGAGGGCCACATCCCCCTTGGGGCGCTGCATTCCCCGCAAGGTTCGCAGCGCCCCTCCCGGTCCCCCACGAGATTCAGTTTCGGCCGCCGCCCCCGCCTTCAAACCCCACGTCCCCCCAGGTCCAAGAGGCAAGCGGCGGCCGAATTCACTTTCCCCAGACGGGCCTGACCGCACCGTTTGGGGGTTCAGGGGAGAAGGGCGGCCGGTCAATACATAGGCGCGGCCGCCCTTTTCTTTCTCTCCAAAACTCCGGACGAAATTTCCTCTCCGGAAAATCCCCCTCCCCTGCAACAAAAGCGGTCCCTGCGCGGAGCGCACTACAACGCCATAATGAAAAGGAACCCTGAACATGGCAAAGAACGTCAATACGAATGTCGGCGACCTGACGATGGTCCAGAAAAAGGACCGGGAAACCGGCGAGGCATATTGGAGCGGTCGCGGCCGGTTCCAGACGCTTCGGATGATTCTCGACATCGAGATTTTCCCGCTGGAACGCGCGCCCGACGCGCCGGAGGCCGACGAGAACACGCCGACTCACCGGATCACGCACAACCTCGGCAATGGCGAGGGCTCGGAACTCGGCGTCGCGTGGCAGCGGGAAATCACTCGTGGCGATTTCGAGGGTGAGCCGATGTTCTCGATTGCGCTCAACCATCCCGAGATGCCGGACTGGGCGGCCCAACTCGCGGCCTTCCCGCGCAACAAGAACGGCGCCTATGTGATCCAGCATCAGCGCCAGCGCGGCGGCGGGATCGTGACGGCAGCGGCCGGCGACGGCGTCCTCAAGCGCGAGGCGAACCAGGGGGATGATATCCCCTACTGAGACGCTGTTCCCCGAAGATTCCCTCTTGCGCTAATCCGCAAGAGGGAGTTGGTTCCCCACATGCGGGGAAACTCATCATTCGCTAGTTACTGAACAGACGGCCGCCGGAGCGATTCGGCGGCCGTTGCTATGTGTCGATCGGGGATAGGGGTCTTTCAGACGTGGCCGCGCCAGCGCTTGTCATAGAAAAGAGCAGAGTTATATCCGCGCCCACGGTTGATGCGTGGTCGCGGCGCTATGCTATGCGGGTAGCGGCCCAAAAAATCCTATCGACGGAAGCAATTAGGTTTTGCGGGCGCGTGCCTCACTACAAGGTAGATGCGCTAACGCTGAAGGTCGGCCGCAAGGCCGGCAAAGTCGATTTCTACTTGTCAGGGCTGAATCAGTGCGGACGGGTATGGGATTGTCCGATATGTGCGGCGCGCATTGCCGATGGCCGACTCAAGGAATTGGCCTCCCTGATAAGAAAGCACGATGAGGCGGGTGGTTCTGTGTGGATGACGGCTTTGACGATTCCGCATAAGTTCCACGATGACCTCTATGCCTTGAAGTCAGCGTTACGCGATGTGTGGAAGGAGGTTCAGCAGAGTGATTGGAGGAAAAAAAAACTGCGCTGCGGCATCATTGGTAACGTTCGCTCGCTTGAGGTTACCTACGGCAAGAACGGCTGGCATCCGCACATTCATGTGTTGTTTTTCGCTCGGTCAGGAGCGCTGGAAGGTCTGATTGAAGAGTTCGGAAAATGGCTGTTTGAGCGGTGGGCGCGGATCGTTCGCGATAAGGGGCTTGGCAAATGCAACCCGGATATCTACAGCTTTACGAAGGCCCGCTCCTCTCAGCAGGTTGGCGAGTACATCGTCAAATGGGGAACGGAGCGCGAGATTCTTGGTGCTCAAAGCAAGGCGGCCAAGAGTGGCAATAAGACCCCGTGGCAGCTCGTTGAGGAGGCGGGGCGGGGCAATAAACGTTCGGCCGCTCTGTTTGCGATCTATTCAAAAGCGATGAAGGGAACGCGCCAGCTTGGCTACTCTACAGGCATTCGCAAGCTCTATGATCTGGCGGAACCGCTGAGCGATGAGGAGTTGGCTGCTCAGGAGCCGCGCCAGGATGCGGGCGAAGATGGCGGCGCTGAGTACGTTTCATACGGATATTTGGGGCGGGAGGTTGGTTCACGCGCCGGAATGCGCAATCTTTGGGACAAGCTTCGCCTCAGAATAAGGGAGGAGCCTCCTGATTTTTGGCAGGCTACGGTTTCGTTTTTGGCTGAGAACGGAATTCCGATAGATCGAATGTGCGGGCGAATTCATCCATCTGATATTTACGAGGACGCTGCTTAGAGGCATTGTTGGCCGTCGCGTTTTGCGGCTCAACTCTCATAGGACCTTTTTCATGCTCGATCTTGTTGCAGTTGCCACGCAAGCTGAACAAACTAAGCTGATCGTTCTTCACAAGTTTTTGGGCAAGGTCCCGAAGCTTGAAAAGGGCCAGAGTTTTCCGGTTGCGGAGGTTTATTGTCACGTAACTGCATACGTGACGACGGAAGATCAGCGCGGCGAAAAGGTCAAATTCTTCGGTGATTTTTTGGCCTACACGATTCCGCGCGGCGGCGCGGTCGTTAAATCGATTCGTTCGCGGTCTATCGTTTTTCCGTGGATGATGACACGAGAGATTTTGGGGCGAATTTCTTCGACAAGATCGGAAAGCGATACTGGTGTTGTGTTCGATTTTGCCATTCGAGTTTTGCTATCCGAAGGTGGCTCGAAACTAGGCTATCAGTATTTGTCTGATCCGATAGTTGAATTCGATGTTTACTCGCCTCTTGATCGTCTGCTGCGCGGCGTCTTGGACAGGATGGAAGACGGCAAGCCGGATTTAATTGGGTAGAATTCTCTCAATCCACAAATGCGCCCATGCCGCTCTAGCGGCGTGGGCGTTTGTGTTATAGGTCTGCCGTTCTGGTGCTGTTTGGAAAGGGTTCAGGCATGTCTACGCGAGCAATTGCATCCGATGAAACGATTATTGACGGCCAGGCTGAGGACATTACGGCGCTGAAGATTGAGTCGGATGAGGACGAAAAAGCAATCCTTGCGGATTTTGGTGCGGCGCAGGATCGTACAGCGTGGGTGATTAAGATTTATAAGCGCGGAGAGGGCAAGTCGCGGCCGTGGGTGACGGATATTTCCCCCTCGCAACTTCCTTATATGGCGAAGTTGCGCAAGCTGGCGGGACCGGGCAACTACATTGGCTATTGTTATCGCGGGCCAAAGATCGCTCATACAATTAAGTGGGAAATTCTTGAGTTGAATGCGGATGTTGAAGAAAAGTCGGCGTCTGAAAATTCTCCGCTTTTTGCTGCTGTTCGCGGTATGATGGAGACGCAACGCGAGCTAGTTGCACAGCTGGCGGCTATGAAGGCCGCTCCTCCGGTCGCTACTGCGCCGCAATCCAGCATGTCGGAAATGATGCACGCTATGGTGGAAATGATGGCGATCATGAAACCTGAGCGGGATCGCTCTCCGCCTCCCCCGCCTCTCGACCCCCTCGCAATGATGGGAACGATTGTCGGCATGGCAAAAGACCTTGCTGGAGCGGATCGCGAAAAATCGACGTTGGAAGTTGTTGGCGATCTTTTGTCGTCACCAACTGTCCAGGAAATTCTCGGCGGCGTTCTTCGTGCTCAACAACAGCAGCCGCAAATTCCGGCTGGCGTGCCGCGTCCCAGAATTCCCGCTCCACAAATCCAGCTGCCTCCGGGGGCTCCTCAACAGACGCAGCCTGCGGCCGGCATGGACGTGACGGCGGCCCCGTTCTCTGCGGAAATCGCCTTCCTCCTGCAGGGCGCGCAAAAGAATATCGATCCGGTCAGCTATGCCGATGTGATTGGCGGTTTGATGGATGAGGCGCAGATGCAGGCGCTTCTGTCGCTTCCCGATCCTGTCGGAATGCTGATCGCGACGAATCCCAACATTGAGCCCTTCCGGCCGTGGTTTGAAGAAGTTTTCGCGGCCTTGACGGATGAGGGCGAGGAAGACGATAACGGCGAGGATGCAACTGGCCGTAGCTCCGCCCCCGTCGAAGCTGATTGACATTCCCGATGGGGTGCCAGGCGTAAGGGCGACTCTTAAGTTGATGCAGGCTGCCGTGAAGCGCGGCAAGGTCGATCCTTACATTCGCGCGAAGGCGCTGGAGTTGACGTCTGGTCTTCGTCAGAAAAACAAGATCGGCGAGATTTTTGCGATCTGGCAATTCGTTAAGGATCGCATTCGCTACGTGCGCGACATTCGCAATGTTGAAACTCTTCAGGATGCGAGCTATACGCTTGAGCAGGCAGCAGGCGATTGCGATGATAAAGCGGTCTTGACGGCCGCGCTTCTGGAAAGCATCGGGCATCCTACGGCCTTCCTTGCGCTAGGGTTCACGCCAGGAAAGTTTTCGCACGTGATCGCTGAGACGCGGGCTGGGTCTGCGGGGAAGTGGTTCCCGCTCGAAACAACCGAGGCTGTGCGTTTTGGATGGCGGCCGAAGAACGTCAAGACCGCGCTTCGGCAAATCAATTAGGGGTGTGAGCTATGGCTTACTTTGGAACCAATCAGTCGCTCTCTGGTCTGTTCGACTCCATGGCAAAGGTTGGCGCGGCAAGGCCGAAGGCTGTTGCTCAGGCGGATATTCCCGAGCCGGTGCGCGCTGCGCTTGGCGTCCAGGCTTTGCAGCCCACGCGGCCGTGGTCGCCGCTTGGCATGAGTGAGGCTCTCGCTCCGGCTGCTCAGCCGCTTGGCGAGCTCGCCCCGCCGCAGGCGAGCGCAACGCCTCCGGTGACGGCCGTGCCTGTGCTCAACAAGTGGATCGCGGCGGCGTATCGCATCGTGTTGGGCGGCGAGGCGCCGGTGTCTCCTGCGGCCGGATCGTCTGGCGCGTCGGCGGTTCCTTCGGCGCCGGTTGCGGCAAAGATGACGGTGGCGCCGTCTGGTGCAGCGCCGTCAGGGTTGCCGGTGGATGCTGAGACGCGTGCGGCCGTCAATGGCGAAGGCAAAACGATTGTGCCGTTGGTTGGCGCGCCATCTTGGTTGATGCCTGCGCTTGTGCTTGGCGGTGCGTTTTTGCTTTTCAAGAAAAAGGGCCGTTGATGTATCTCGGGGCGACAAGAGCGTCTGTGCCGATTTCGCGGGCGATGATGCAGTCGCAGCGTCCTGCGATTTTGTCGGGCCGCAATCCGGGCAAGATTGATTTTGAGGAAGGCCAGAAGCGTTTGGCGGCGCAGGCCCCGTCAGCGGCTACGCTTAAGCGTCGGGCTTATGAGGCGAGACTCAAACAACTGGAAAAGGCCGGCATGTCGGGGCCTGAGGCAATAGCGCAGGCGCGGGCCGAAGGGCTTTACGTCAGCGCATTCTAGGGAGACGGGTATGTATCTCGGGTCAACGGATGATGTTCGTGTGCGGTGGATGGCGCAGCAGCAGCTTGACGGTTTCAATCCGCTGAAGGCTCTTGGCCGCGCGATTGGTTCGACGGGGCGTGCGATTATTGGAGCGGTTGCGCCCGGCGTGTCTCAGGTTCTCGATGTTGCGGCGAAGGCTCCGCCTGGGACGACGACGATTGCGCCGGTTGCGTCGGTTGCGCCTTCGGCGACGGCGCAACCGGGAACGGCCCCGCCTAATGTCGCGTCCGATTCGAGTGCGTCCAAGGCTCCTGTATCAAACGTTTCCACGTCTACGGCGATGGATCAGTTGATTGCCAATTTGGCGGCGCGGACGCTGTATAAGGACCCGGGCGGAGTGGTTATGTCTCCGCCGCCTCAAGGGGTTCCCAATATTTCGATAACTTCGCCTTCGGGCGCGCCAATGGCTGGAGCTGCTATGCCGCCGTGGCTGATCCCGGCTGGCATTGGGGCGCTGGCTCTCGTTTTCTTGATGCAGAGGTCCCACAAATGAAAATGGAAGCGCTCGGGGAAAATCCGGTTGCTCCGGCTTCCCCGCCTCAGTCAACAAGCCTCGTTGCTGATCTCCTGAAATTCGGGACGGCTGCGGTTCAGTTGATCTCGCAGCAGCAGCTCGCGAAGACAAATATCCAGCGTGCGGCTCAGGGTCTGCCGCCAATTCAAGTTGGCGATGTGCCGGGCCTGACGCCAACGGTTCAGGTTCAGGGCGGCCTTGATCCGGCAACGCGCAACATGCTGATGATCGGCGGTCTCGGGCTCGCGGCTCTCCTGATCGTTCCGAAGCTGCTTCGCAAACGTCGCTAGGGGTTTTCGATGGGCGAACAAATCACGGCAGATAATGCGCAGGGCTGGGACCTGTTTACGCGCAACTACGTGAAGGTTCGCGATGCGTTCAACACGACGTATGCGCAGATGCAGGCTCGCGCCCCGTTGATTGCTCAGCATCCGGAATTGCAGGCTGAGTACAATAAGCGTATGGCCGAAGCTCTGAAGCAGAAGGCCACGCTGGATCAGCTCGCGGCGGTGTATGCCCAGGTCAAGCCTGCGCTCGATGCCTTTGTTCAATTTTCCAAGGGCGCTTTTGAGTGGTCGCCCTTCGGGCTGGTCTACAAGGGCGGCTATCAAATCGGAACGTGGATCAAGGACGGCTTGAAGGCCCTCGGGCTCGGAGAGGTTGTGTATGATCGGGAGACGGGCCAGCAGCTCGGCGTTGCGCCTATCGTCATTGCGATTGGATTGGGGGTTGCTACGGCGATGGTTGCGGCGGTGGCCTATTTCGTCACTGACTCGATCAAGTATGTTCAGCGCCTCGATTCGATTCAGCAGCTACAGGCGCAGGGATATTCCGCTGATCAGGCGGCTAAGGTTGTGGACAATCAAGCATCGATCCAGGCGACGAAGGACGTTCTCTCAAATCCATTCCTGATGATCGCGCTTGCGGGCGCGGCGGCTGTGTTTTTGTTTCCGAAGATCATGAAGGGGGGCGGGCGTGCCTAAGATCAGAACGACTCCGGACCTGTTTGCCAATCCGCGTAAGAGGGTTGTGCGCAAGTCGCGCGCGAAGAAAAAGCCCGGCAAGAAAAATCCGCGCCCCTTCGGAAAGCGCAAGGCATCGCATCAGGCGTTCAAGCGCAAGAAACCCGCCGCGCGCAAAGTGTTTGGTCGGCGCAAGGAAGCGCTGTATGTGATTTCCGGCGATGACGCGAAGTCTTCTCGCTACTATTTTACGGGGGTGCGGTTCGACACGGTGCGCGCTCATGCGGCGTTCTATCGTGAGCGCGCAACGGCCGTCCGCATCCTCAATTTGATTCGCTCGCGCGTGCCGGATCAGCTTCGCCGGAGTGTCGAGGTTCGCCAGGCATGAGCCGGAGCGCGGCAGAAAAACTGTTCAGGCGCTTTCACGAGCGCGCCCCGAAGGACGGGGAAATTGTCAAGCTTTCGCCTATTGCGGGCCAGCCGCTCGCTGTGGTAGGCATACTTAAGGGAGTAATCTATCAAGCCGTTGGGGACGGCAAAGACTATATCCATCGTTTCCCCGCCAAGAACCGGCCCGTACTCGCAGTATCTTCTGACGGTTCCCAAGCCTTTATCCTCGCGGGAGGGTATCGGTTCACAGCTCGGGGCTTCGTTGATTAGCCCGATAGCTTTGGGAGTCAGAAATGGGTCAGCTCATGCTGGTCAATCCAAAACGTCGCAAGAAAGCTCGCAAGCTTTCGGCCGCTCAGCGTGCCGCTGGGTTCGGTGGTGGTCGTCGTCGCAAGCGCCGGTCGCGTCGGCGCGCAACTGTGACTGCTCATGCCAATCCGAAGCGGCGCCGCTCGGGCGCGCGTCGTCGCCGTCGCCTGCATCGCAATCCGAAGGGCGGCGGTCGCGGGCTGATCGCTTCGGCAAAATCCTCGCTGATGGGCTCGCTGATGCCGGCGGCGCTGGGCGGCGCTGGCGCGCTTGCTGTTGATGTGGCGTGGGGCTTCGCGCCCATTCCGGCCGGTCTCAAGTCAGGCCCGGCGGCGCCGCTGGTGAAAATCGCGGGCGCGGTTGCGCTTGGCGCGGCTGTCAGCAAGTTCGCCAACAAGCGGTTCGGCCAGGCCATCCTTGCCGGGTATCTTACGGTCACGGCGTACAGCATGGTCAAGGGCTTCATCGCCAAGATGGTTCCGACTCTCCCGCTCTCGGGCGGCTATCCCTATGATCTCGGCTATGCTCAGGCCGGAGCCTTCATCCCCGACGAGTCGGGCGTGAGTGCCTATCTGGGCGCGCCAGAAGGCTATGACGTTGTCGCGGATGCGTCGGCGCCGGATGGCATGGGGTCCTACCTCAACGGTTACGGCGACGACGTTAGCTAAGGGGCGGCGGACTGACCTTCCAGGCTTGTTGCGGGGCGTCGTGTCGGCGGAATTGCCGATGAGCCATTGAAGGGAAAGAACGTCATGGCTGACTCACTGAAAGGCATTCCGGGCCGCAAGGAACTCGGGAATTACGTCGTCTATCGCGAAGGCTGGGAAGTCATCCGGCAGAAGCTCTACGACTCGGCTGTCTATCCGGCGGCGGGCACGCAGCAGTTGACCTTCTTCCAGCTCCCGATCGGCCAGGGCGTGTCGGCGCTCAACTCCGCCATCGCCAAGACCTACAGCGACACGAATATGCAGCTCGCTGGTCAGCTCCCGGCGAACATCGAATATCTCGTGGAATCGATCGAGGTGCTGTTCTACCCGGCGACTCCGACCGTCGCGGCCGGCATGCCGTCCGTTCAGGGCGCCCAGCTCGCCTCTACGTCGCTGAACGATACCTACATCTTCTATCGTTCCGGCAACCTGCAGTTCTTCGTGGGCCAGAAGCCGTATCTGAACGGCGCGCCCATGGAAAACTTCCCGCCAAAGTCGCACTTCAACATCTCGTCCAGCGTGGCGGATGCGACGACGGCGGCCGCGACGCAGCAGCACCGTGACGCCTACGCCTTTGCCGAAGGCCGGCCGTTCATGCTGAAGCCCGCTTCGCTTCTGCTTGGTTCGAATTCCAACTTCAACATCACGCTCAACTGGCCGGAGGGTGTGCAAGCCATTACCAACCCGGCCGTGGTGCGCGTGCAGCTCGACGGCTTCTGGTATCGCCGGAGCCAGTAATCGCCTATCGCTTGGCGCGAAGAACCCTCGCGCCAGGCGGCTTGCGATATTGGGGGCGGTTTCCGGGAGGTTCCCGCCCCCAATTCGTTTCAGTGGGTTTGATGCAAAGCCCTCGCGCCAGAGGGGCAACGCTGGAGAAATGTCATGGCTCTCAATAAACGCCGCGTCGGGGCTCCGCCCTCCAACCGGAACATCAACAACGGTCCGGCTCCGGCGCAGTATTTCGAAGACTTCTACGTCTACACGGCGCAGTTCGCCGACCTCGCTCCCGGGGATCAGGGAACGTTCAATATCCAGATTCAGGCCGACGCGGATTTCAAGTGGACCAAGTCCACCTACCAGGCTGACATTGCCGCGGCCGCCTTCACTAATTCCAGCCAGCCGGTTCCGAACGTTACGATTCAGGTGACGGACTCCGGCACGGGTAAGCAGCTCTTCCAGACCCCGCCTCCGATCGCGACGCTGTTCGGCACGGGTCAGCTGCCGTTCATCCTGCCGATCGCGCGTGTGTTCTCGGCGCGGTCGAGCATGCTGGTTCAGGTCGCCAACTATGATGCGGCCGTGACCTACAATCTGCAGCTGCAATTCATCGGCATGAAGATTTGGCAGCAGTAACCGCGCCTCGATAGGCTGCGGCGGAAGCAAGGGAGTTGGCCCGATGGCCGGACCTATGAAGCCATACTATCCGCCGCAGGAATCGATTCCGTCGCAGCGCGATCCCGGTCGCGTGCCGTTCTATCCGTCTCAGCCGGGGATGCGGCAGGTATCGGAGCTGCAGAAGGAACATCCGCAGAGCGCCGGCGCTCCGCCGTCCGTCTACGTCGTCTCCACCTACCCGTCGCTTCCGATCAATGCGGTTGCCTTCAACAATCAGAGCGGCAATCATCCGCTTGATACCGGCTGGCAGCCCTATGCGACGGCGCCCGATCCTCTGCCGCCCTATGAGACGGCGAGCGCCTTCTATGAGGTTCCGTCAGGCCGCGTTGCGATCATCCGCGACTGGCAGGCGCTCGTTGTGCCGACGCGCGGCGAGTCCGTGTCTGGCGCGGAGCCTCCCGGCGTGGGCAATCCTATCTGGAACTCGCTTGGGGCCTCCAATACGCGCTTCGTGATCGGCTTCTATGTGAACGGCAACCCGCAGCAGGGCATGGCGCCGATCATCACGTGGGGAACGCCGTTCGGCGATGTGTTCGGCAAGGGCTTTGTGATCGGCCAGGAGGGCGACGTTTTGGAAATGCGCTTGACGGGCTCTGCAGGCGGTTCGCAGTTCGCTCAGGCCCTTCTGGCCTTCAATGGCGACTTGCTGCTTGCCAAGGGTCTGGAGCCTCAATACGAGCCCGGCACAACGGCAGTGATCCCCGTGCATGAGGGAGGCGCATAATGTCGGGCGGACCTAACACCTTCGGCCCTAGCTCGCGCGTTGGCGCCGGCGGAGGCGGCAACCCCGGCATAGGCTCGATTGTCCGGATCAACGGCGCGGACGTCCAGGGCGACGGCACGACGGGCGGTCTTGTCGGGGTGATCAGCCCGCCCTTCGGCAACCCGGTCGGCTATGGCGGCCAGAACAACGAATTCTTCCTGCCTACGGTGTCTGCGCCGATTGGCGTTGATCCTCTCAACCCGTCGTCGGCTTACAATCCGATCTATTCCATGCCGATGAGCACGGACGCGCTGGCGGCCGTCGTCGGCGGCTACTATGGGCTTCTGGTCGCCTCGCGCGGCCAGCTTCTCAACCCGGCCGGGACCTTCGATCAGCAGCGCGGCGGCGCCGACAATGCCGATGACGTGGCGGCCGTGGCGCTCGGGGCCTTGCTGGCCCTGTCGCGCAACACGGCGTTTGACGGCACGACGTGGGACCGCGTGCGCGCCGCTTCGGCCGCGGTGCTGGCGGGGTTCACGTCCCAGGGCGCTATGCTGGTCAACAAGCCCGGCAACTGGTCGATCAATCACACGCCGGCTGCAGCGACTCAGGCAACGATCACGCGGGCTGCGGGCGGCGCCGGTGTGCGCCATGTCTGCACGTCGATCGGCGGGACGCTGATCATTCCGCCAACCGTGAACCAGCCGATTATTCAGCTCAACCTTCGCGACGGCGCTACGGGCGCAGGAACAATACTCTGGTCGCAACCATTCGGAATCGGCGCGGCGCTGGCGGCCGGCGGCCAGCAGCAGGTGAATTTCTCCGGGCTCGAGATTGTCGGTTCTGCGAATACCGCCATGACGCTGGAGTTCTCGGCCGCGGGCGCCGCGACGACGGTTCAGGGCGTTGCGCTCACGGGGCATGATGCGTCGTGACGACGTTCTATGCCTTCAAGTTTTTCTTGTTCGGCGGGATCGTCGGATTTGGAAACTTGCTCGATATCAGCATTGGCGGCTCGACGGATATTGACTTCCTCGACATAGGCGACGGGACGGGCGGCCTTCTGGAGATTACCTAGGTGGCCAACCTCAAGCTACAGACCGGAGCGGGCGGCCTTCCTGCGGCGCCGAACTCCCTCGCTTCTGCGGATCTTGTCATTGTCGGCCAGAGTGGCGGCCTTGCGACGACGGGGACGTCGTATCGAGTCGACCTCGGCACGCTTCGGACTTTCCTTCTCGCGTCGAACTCGATTGCGCTCTCGTCGCTGGCCAACGCTGCGGCGCAGTTCGATGTGATCGGCCGCAAGACGGCGGGTGCTGGCGCGTGGGAGGATTGCACGCGGCCGCAGCTTAATATTGCCGGGACTGATCTCGCGAACACATTTACCTTGTCCCAGGTGATCAACACGAGTGGCGGAACGCTGCAGATTTTGCCGATCGCATCGGCTCTGCAGATTCAACAGGTGTCCGGCGGGACGCGCATCGGTCTTAATGCCGTTGCAGGCGGCAATGCGGTTCAGGGTCAGCGCGCGAATGGGACCTATGCTGCGCCGACCGCGCTTACGACAAACGATGTTATGTTGACGCAGATTGCGAATGGCTACGACGGCGCAAATTATGGCGGCTCAGTTTGTGGCTTCCGCATGCGCGCGGCGG
>Ga0081539_10003172_pt1 | contig 20833 bp, 21 predicted proteins | sample TabmetS4T2R2_FD_71023 | JGI IMG/M metagenome (GOLD analysis project Ga0081539, IMG submission 71023) | Tabebuia heterophylla rhizosphere microbial communities from the University of Puerto Rico - S4T2R2 | ecosystem: Host-associated > Plants > Roots > Rhizosphere ...
CGCGTAGGTCTCGCTATTCCCAAGTTCCGGTCGATTAGCCGACGTCGTGAAAATCGTTGAACCATCCAAGTTCACATCGATGATCGTAGAGCTGGCAGAGCCGTTATTCTTGCAATAGATATATGCCAGGCTCAGTGTCACATATCTTGTCACCAATATCGAAACGGAAGCATCGGCAACAACTGCCAGTACACCGTCTACATCAAAATGGCAGAATTCTTTTTCAACTTCCTCTGTCACCGGCTCGAAGTGTGCGCCTGTGCTTTCATGGTCATGATCCACATCTGCCTTACCATCCAGTTCAGCTTGCAGGTCTGGTTGGTCAGATAACGTGCCTGTGATATTTCCCCACACAACGAACGTGGTGCCACCGCCAAAAAACTGGTGAGGGATGCGGATATCATCATTGCTTAATTCAGTCATTGAATCGTGCAAGAGCACGAACGCAATGAAATAATTTCCAGCTTCAGGTTCCGGCACATCGGCAAATGTTCCAATCGACGGTGACTCGAATACCTCCCCTTCGACCACGCTGAGCACACCATCCTCATCCGCCTGGATGGTGACAAACACCGCGCCTGCAGTTGGAATATAGGAAGAGAGATCCACCGATTGTGTGCTGATCTGTGCGATCCCCGCTGTGGTCCGCACCACCGATCCATACACTCGCACGGTGAAAGCATCAGCATCTTCCACCAGCACATTGAGCTGAAGGATTTGCTTCCGATCCACCCAGACCGTATCGGCATTAGGAAACTCATGCTGCGTATGATGATCATCCACCATGCTGCCACTTGATGAGGAAGCAGGCACATTGAAGGATTCAAGCGTTCCCTTCACTTGCCATAAGCCTGGCTGATCCACCTTCCTCCCCACTTCCACTTGAAGCAGTGGAATGTTTGGCACAGCTGAGTTATAGACCGCCAGAACCTGCCCGTTCAAGATGTTGCGAACATACACAACACCGTTGATGCCGGTGAGCACAGTTCCATCTGCACGCCCTAGGATCGCAGGGAAGACGTCCAGCCAGCCCGTCTGTGGCGCTGCAACTTTCTTCAACACCTTGCGCAATCGTGAATCGGTGATTGGCTTTGCCATTAGAACTCCAACACCTTCACTAAGTCAATCGTGGGGAACGGTGTAATGCTTGTCAATTCACTGGTGGTCCACTCTTCCCAGGTCACACCGAAATCCGGAGTGTATCGAACAGCTGCGCCCGCTGCGATAAAACGAGGTGCGGATGTCCCAGGACCCGCATAACCATACACCCAATTGCCAGGAGGCAGAGCTGGAATAGCTGCCCATGAAAAACCACCATCACTCGATTTTCCCTTGCCGCCCGGACCATATCTCATCATGCAATACGTTCCGGTTGGGTCACAGTCCAAAATAAAATTCCCATTTGAATCTTCTGCGCTGGCCATATCTGAATCGGTGATCATGGTATTCGAGCCAAAGTTGTTTTCTGCGATCACCAGCCCGGTGGTGGTGTTCCGTTGGTGGAACGTTCGTCCCATCGTGCCGGGTCTCACATTTCCCCTGGCGATCCCATTCGAAACCGATCCGGATGCCGCGATCGAAAGTCCGGTCGGTGCGATCCGGAACCAGTTGTCATAGGTAGTGTGGATCCAGAATCCAAGTCCATAGGTCAGAGGGATCAGCACACCACCAATGCCTGAAGAAATGGCTGCGCCAACTGCCAACGAACCACCTGAGCCTGCATGCAGTTTTTTATCATCATGACTTGTCGCACCGATCACAGCACAGATGAAATCCGAAGCCAGCGGGTTATAGCCTACGCCCCATAAACCATAAATCGCATCGTAAATGATCGAGAATGTTCCGCCAACTCTGGGAGCACGAGCAATGAAATTATCTTCATCCGCTATGCCTGTTCCAAAGGCAACATAAAATGCACCCGAGGGTGTCACTGCCATCCATCTCACCGCGGAATATTGATCCGATGTCAAGCCTGCATTGATCTGGCGATATCGCTTCTCACCCTCGATGACCTCCAGCAAGATCAGCCCTCCAACGGGGTCATGCAAGATGACTTTCTTCGGTCCGCTCTCAGTTGGATCACCCAAACCGCCAGGGATCAGGATTGGAAGATCAGGGAGTGGAGGCAGACTGGGCAGCGGTGGGAACGTGAGATCATCTGCATCCACATCAGGGATATCGCCGTTCGTCGATAACTGCTCGAACGTTTCGCCTTCGAAGTTGAACTCCGGATGCATATATCCGATATCAGCATCGAAGTACAATGCCATTCGACGCGGGATCAGGTTGCCATCATAGCCAACTTCACGCGGGTTATCTTCTGCAGCCATCTCCAGCGATGCAAATTGGTGTGGCCACAGATCGAACATGCGGTTGTTCATCGCCAGGTTCACGGGCACATCTGGGAATTCATTGGTGCGCCACCCCAGCACAAGCCCAGCCAGTGAATTGGATTCAGCCTGTGAAGAAGCCAGGATGCGATCAAGCATTTCAGGTTCACCATAACGAAGTGGCGTGTGACCTGGTGCCAGGCTGTAAAGCGTTTCTCCTCCACCCGTTGCATTGGCCTTCTGAGTGGTGAGCCTGATCAGTGAACAATCTTCCACGGTCACGCGCTGGAGATCGATCCCTTCCTGCCAGTCATCATCGGTGAGCTGCATAATGATCGCCCAGTCACGATATGCTTGTGCCACCATTTGCGGATCGACTTGACACCATAATCTCCCAAAGCGGTCCACACCTGGTGAGGCAAGGAGTTTGCTGAATGCGATATCTACCAGTTGCCCCCACACCGAGGAAGCCATGGACATTCCTTCCGGTGTATAGCGCGTGTCATTGGGTGGATAGAAATCCATCGTCTCGATCACGGTGGTATGCCACAAAAGTAAATGGTGCAGCACGCGATCGACCGTCATCAATGGCATCTCCGACCAGCTGGCTGCAACTCCAGCAGGCTGGATCTGGATCGGGAATCCTTTTATTTTGTTCAGCCAGTGATGGAATCCCTGAACGGTGAAATGAACCATTCCGGTTTCACGGTCCCAGCGAATGGACTGGCCAACGATGCGACCAGTGATGACGATATTCTCACGTCCTTCAATGGGTCCAATACTTCGCTTCACTCCCCCGTACCAGTCTTCAGCGAACAACACCACGAGTGACCGGTCGCGGATCTCGCTGAGACTGGCTTCAGCCTGCATTGTCATATCGAACTGCCAGCCACCGGTTTCATAATCTGCTGTGCATTGAGCAAGTTGGAAAACGGTGTATGGCTGATTCTCATCACGATCAAAGACAAAGACGCGGCGTACACCGGTTGTGCTTTTTCCATTGGCTGCGCTCACCACGTCATAGACCCGATAATCTCCTGGTGTATCGTATGTGAATGTTGGGTTGGCTGTGCTGGTTCCGCTCGAAGCACTTGCACCTGGTGCGGTCCATGCGTGACCTGAGATCGTCGAACCAGGCACCCACGAATCAGATGCATCGAATTCCACATCCACAGTTTCTTCATCCAGCCAGACCACTGCATGTGAACCCAACACCGGAGCGGGGCTGAACGCTGAATGCTGATCGCTGTAAGCAACATCCACATCCATCTTCAGCGCGCCACTATCCAACACGGCATGCTTTGCCCACAGATCAAAGTCATCCACTACAGTGAGATAGATCGTGCCAGGCGTATTCCATTTGATCTCGCTTGTCAGACCAATATAAAACGTGCCTGCGATCGGAGCCTTCCGGATGCGACACATCTTCAGATCATAAGCACCTGGGCTGGTGCCCACATACATCGTCATGCCTGGCTTCACATTGCTTAATGTGCCAGAGCCGGTGTTGAATGAAATGGTATGAACGTTATCGTTCGAGCTGGGGACCGATGCCAGCCGCGCGGTATAGACCGTGTTGGGTTTCAGGACTGCCAGATACAGCTTCGTCCATTGACCATCACTGCGCAAAAGTTCAAGTTCATCATTGGTGAGTGCCCGCGGCATTATGAACTCTCAACTTCAATAAGATTGCGAAATAAGATCGTAAAACTTCTTCTCTGGGCATACCAGCGATCTTGTGGATCGTTAGGCCAGATGATCTTCCCCTGAAACTCTGCAAAGCTGTCATCATCCTTTTTCGTGCGGATGTAGATCTCTGCTGATGCCTCCGGGCAGAAGGATTTGAGCTGGTTGTACTGCTCGATCGAGAGCACACCAAAAGTCCAGGATGCAACTGGCATCCCAATCCCACGTGTCCCCCCGTTCCCTTTGTTCACCACACGTGCATAAGGCAAGTATGATGATTTAGGAGGCTCGATGGCAGTGGTGAGTTCAGCCAGGTCTGTGAGCTCTTCAAGGGTTGTTGCGATCTCGAATCCGGTCATGGTTATCCTCCAAAATTCAAGATCAATTGATTGGCAAGTTCATCAATGCGCCGATCGATCACATGGCTCACTTCTCGCATGGTCACACCACCTGAAAAGTTTTGGATAATGGTTTGCTGGTTGTTCGTGCTCGTCAAGGGCTTGGACATCATCGATGCCACATCGTTGGGATTCATCGCTTTATTCCACCCCTGAGCAAAGCCCATCGCAGACCAGATACCACGCTTCTCCATCACACCTGAAGGGGAGTGCATATCCAGTTGAGTGTCAAACGTATCCAAGACAGCTTTCACAGCCTGAGTTGCAGCGAGGATCAAACCTGGAATGCCGAACAACAAACCATTGGCGATTCCAAACGTGATGTACTTTCCCAGCTGCGACCAATCCGTTTTAGTGAACACGTCACTGATGTAGCTCACCACCCTTCCTAATGCCTGCCTCATGAATTCCAGGAATCTATCCCACGCATCAGTGATGCCAAAGATATGCTGAAATATCTCGTTGATCCGATCCCCTAGTACACCGAACGCTTCTTTCAAATATTCCAATGCTGCTTCCGTATCACCACGCAGGAAGGCAGTGAATGCATTCCACAGCGCCTTGACGATCTTGACGAACGCTGTAAGGTTGTCTCGCATCCCCAGGAAGTTGAATTTCCATGCCAGGTATATGATCCCCAGCCAAAAGAAGAGACCTGCCAGAATAGCAATGATTGGCAATAACGCCGCGAACACTGCCCCCAGCGCAGGCAGCAACGACCCTGTGAGCGTGGCAGAAACCACAGGCACTGTAATTCCAAGTGCCTGCATCGCCAGCGTCAAATTCACAACAAATCCTAAAACACTTCCACCAATGAACAAAACCGGTCCAAGCCCTGCAGCAAATAATGCGAAAATCACGATCATCTTTCTCACCGGCTCTGGCAATGCAGAGAACGCATTCAACGCCATTGCAACGAGATGCAGAATACTTTTCAGATCATCCTTGAATGGTTCAATCGCTGCGATCGAGGCAGTTTCGAACGCGCTTTGGATATTCTCGATTTCACCCGTCAAACCCTGCATCATCGAAGCGGCTAGTCCCGCGGCAGCTCCACTTTTATTGACAGACTCGAACATCTGGTCATAGGCATCCACACCCTGCATCAGCACAATATTGGCGGCTCGGATCGCATCACTTCCAAAGATAACGCCCAATGCATAATTTCTTTCCTCTTGCGTGAGCCCTTTGAGTTGAGTGGAGAATATTCGGATGATGTCCCGCATCGACTTCATATTGCCAGCTGCGTCATAGACATCGATCCCTAGATCGCGCATCAAATCTTTTGCTTTGTTGGTGGGGGTTTGCAACTGAAGCAACATTTGCTTCACACTGGTGCCTGCATCACTACCCTGAATGCCGGCGTTTGCCATCAGTCCAAGTGCTGTGACTAGTTCGTTGATCTCCATTCCAGACATGGCAGCAACCGCCGCAGACATCTGCAATGAGTCCGCTAGATCCTTAACTTCGGCAGATGATGCGAGTGCTGCAGCAGCAAGCAGATCTGCCACCTCTACAGCTTTACTCCCTTCCAAATGGAAAGCGTTCAACGCATTGGCAGTGATCTCCGCTGCCCGTGCATTGTCGATTTGTCCTGCTACACTGAGTTGTAATACGCCCCTTGATGCGTCCAGAATATCGTTTACCTTCAAACCCGCCTTGGCAAGTTCTGCCATCGCGTTGGCTGCATCAGCTGCTGATGTGCCTGGCAAAGTCAGGTCTTCACCCAGCTCCCTGGCTCGGTCAGAGAGCTGTTTCATCTCATCTTCTGTGGCGTTGCTTACAACCTTCAATACATTCAGGCTTTGTTCGAATTCTCTGAAAACGTCAAAAGCCTTCTTGCCCGCCACAGCCAGAGGCACTGTGATGCCGGCAGTCATCCCTGCCCCGATGTTCTGCAGGGCTCCTGCCACTTGCAGTCCGGCAACCTGCAAAGTTCGCAGGCTGCTGGTCGCACTCGCAACACCCCGCTGCACGCCAGTCGAATCGATGATTACTTTTCCGTATGCACTACCCAGAGTAATTGTCATGCACTACCAGACTCCACTTTTCGGGATCTTCATCTTCTTAAGTGGCTTCCTTCCTTTTGCGCTTCGATATCTTCCCTTGTGGGAAGAAGTTGGTGATAAACCTTCGAACGCATCTTTGCCATTGCTCAAATTGTTCTCGATGCGTCTTCCAATAACTAGGCAGGCTTCGTCCATTTGCCAGGCACCCAGCTCTGTTTCGAATTGAAAAAAATCACTGGGTCGTTTGCCATAGGCAGTGGCTGCGTTATACAGCCTCCACAGATGCGTCCTATCCTTCGCGAAAGGAGCGCACCGCCTGGGCTTCTCGGTTGAGATAGTTGAACATTTCCAACTTATCGTTTGCCGACAACTCAGCCAGAGTGATGTGCTCATCGTCCGGGGCTTCGCCGATCTTCGGTTCAACCAGGCAAAGCTCCACCAACACATTCAGCATGCTGTTGAAATCGCCTGCGTTCTTGGCAAGCACCTTCAGGTCGAAGTCCTCTTTACCATTCTTGGCGGTTTCGTTTGCCAGGTCCAAAACGGTTTCTGGCAATCTGCCCGTCATCATCAAGTCGGTCATGGTGACATCACGGACTTTTACATGCAGTCCGCTGGGCAGATCCATTTCATGAATGCGGTTGGCGCGCCACTCAGCCAGGTTGACTCTTTTTGCAGTTTCAGATTGCTCAAGAGCATCTGTGCCATTTTTCCTGGTCATGGCTCACCTACGATGATTCGAGCAGGTCTGTGGCGGTCTCGTTCTGGATCCAGTCGTAAATGCCGTTGACTTCATCGTCGATGCCAAGTCCTTTGATGGTGGGTTTCATCAGCTCACCATATTGCATCATGCCATCGAAGCCTTCAGTTACTTTAGCTTTATAGATCACGCAGTGAACGTCATCATCGCCTTCACCCAGGCTCTTGCCAAAGATCTTGAAGTAAGGCAGACGCACTGCACCAGGGTGGCTCAGCGTCTTCACCTGGTTGGGTGTGGAACCGGTGGTGTTCGTCTCAACGCCATACATCACTGCCATAGCCTCGAGCGGTAAACCTGTGGCTTCCAGCTCCCATTCGACCGCATCCCGAACAGCGACCACTGTTGAGAGTTTGTCATCCCCAGGACCCTCAGCCGATTTGATGCGCTCTTTGAACGAGAGCTTGGTGGCTGCTGGAAGATCAACTTCCACCGATCCGTCGATCGAAACGATTTTTATATCGCTCAGCCCATACGGTTTTGCATGTGTATCAAGTGTCATTTCTAAATCTCCTTATTTATTCCTCCCCTCTCCCCTCGGGAGAGGGTGAAGGGTGAGGGCAATTTATCGTAGCCTTTTGGCTACAAATCTCAGAGAGCCGAGTGTGCAATCCAGTGCCCAGTCTCGCTCTTGATTTACTGCAGCATCGAACTCAATGTTCCAAACATTATCTCCCACCTTCTGTTCATTCAAGATGTTGAAAACCAAAATCATCGCCGGTTCGATCACGTCATATCCATTGCGCTGGTAAAAATAGATCGTGAACGGTGTGTTCACTGAATTGTTGATCCCGCTCCGCAGGCGTGACTCTGTGCCCAGCTTGATCAATGCAGATGGTTTGATCTCCTTCTCTGCATCGAACGCTGAGGGAGTATCCTGCTTATTGATCTCTCGCACGTTGTTGAAGATCCCGCCGGTGAGCAGTGTCATCAGATCATTATCTGCTTCGAGCGCGGTTTTGATATCGTCACTTAAGCTCATTTCATCCAACTCTCCAGTTGATCACTGAACAGCCACACAGCCAGGTTGATCGCATTGGGCAAAATAGATTGGCTTATATCACCGCCGATCAGCTTTGCATAATCATCCATTGCGGACCAGCTTCCACCTTTCAACCATTTGTTCAGTTTGGATGTGAATGCCTTTTCGTCCATCAGCACCGCGGTCTTATAACAAAGGCAGTTTGGATGAAGAGGCAATTCAATCGAACCTACGTCGTAAATCCCTTGCCCATCTTCACCATCCTGGATCACGCTATCGCAGATATCTGTAGTGGGGTGAGCTGCACTTAAATGGATTTGTTCTTTTTCCACCCAGGGCTGGCTCATTAGGATCTTATCGGTGGCCAGTGCATGCGCCTTCTGGATCTCAGTTCGTGCCAGGCGTAATGCGTTATAGGCAACTCCAGAACCATCACACTGATCACCACGCAACAGGCCGGTGGTATCACCAGAAGCGATCTCACTCTTCGTGCGACCATACAGCCTGGTCGAAGTCCAGCGCGGGCAATCCTGGTTCGCTCCCAGGAACTGCTCGAGCTGCTGCGCAATGTCCCACGCAGAATCACTGTTGGCAATTCCCTTCATCAAAATGGATGAAATCCCATCCTGCGCTTCACGGTCCACATTCCAGATCCGCTGGGAGAGATCCAAGCCATCGCCGTATAAATGTTCAGCGGCTGCTTGCAATAATACATCGAGCTGAGGATCGAACACCCCACGCGAAGCGTTCACCGCTTCTTCCACCTTAGTGCTCTTCGTGTCCTTTGTGGTGAGAGGTATTACCAATCTCTCATGCGCCACAGCCATCACCCCAAACGGGATCGATGCAGCTTCCTCGCGTGCCTGCTCGAATTGTTGGGTCCATTCTTCGAACAGGTTATTCCACATCGCCAGCAAACGAGTTTGTACCTGCAGTCCGGAGGCACCATCGAGCACCTGATCCCTGCCAGCAGCCTTGAAGATAACTACCTGTGCTTTCTTGGTGAACTCCAGGATCGTCTCATGCGTGAAACCGGTGAAGAACAAATGCAAACGCACCACCGCTTTGAACGAAGCCTGGTACATCCTCGTCAAAGGGACCGAATCCAATTGCTCCAATAACTTTGCAGTTTTGGTTTTTTCAGTCAGATCGATGCGATGCATATGAACAGACATTAGATGCTGATCCCTTGTAGTGACTTCGCAAACTGCTCCGCGCTGAAGCCATCTGAATTCAAAATATCGACATCCACATCACGCAGGAACGAAGCCATGATCATCTGGATAATTTCATCTTTCACGCCCAGAACTTTCAATCTTGAACCAGCATCTGCCAGGTCACGGAGATCTGCAGGAGTAAGGGATTTGGCTTTTCGCCAGATGATTTTGTATTCGATGCTTGCAGGTAATAAACCCTGAAGCAACCACTGGCGCTCCAACAAAGGTTGGATAATTTGCATGGCAGCCCACTCACGACTCTGGTTCAGAATTTCGCTGTATTGTTCTTTCTTCTCACCCAGGATGTCACGATTCAAGTTGCCACCATAAGCGAGGAGCTCCATGGGCACATCGCTGGCCGTGAATACTGTTGCAATATGATGTTCCACGTCGCCGATCCGGTCGATGTTGCCATCACCTTCGTGCACAGTGAGCGATGATGGTTTGTTGGAAAAGAAATCGATCACAGCTGCCAGCTTTCCCAGGGTGGCTTTGTTATGTTCCTTATAGGCTTCAACATCTGCAGGCGAGCCTTCTACCACGTGCTGCCTCAGTTGCGCACCACCAATCTTTCGTCGCACTGCCACATTCAGCTCACCGTCTTCCACATATTTGAAATGCTTTCGAGCTGATTGCATCATCGGTCTGCCATAGCGTTTTTCTTCATCATGGTTCCATCTGGCATGGATCATCTTCCACTCAGGGAACCAGGTCGCATCTTTTGGTGGTGTTGTTTCCCCATACATTTCGCCTGCCATCCAGAACGCACGCTCAGGGTTATCGAACTTGTCTGCAGAGTTGGAATTTCTGTGCACATGAAGTGTGGGTTTGCGCGTCACATCGGAGATCAGCAATGAATCATCTACCGATAATTCCAGGAATGAATCACCATCACGCATCGAGAGACGTAGCCAGTCTTCCAGCTTTTGGTTCAGATTCAGTCTCTTTTGCAGGCTATTTGCGATCTGCTTTGCGGTTTCATCCTTGGTCTGCACGATGAAGCCATTCCGTAACAGATCCCGCGCATAGTCACGATGCATCTTTTCCACGCGTGGGTCTGCGTCATACATGGCGCGACAATCTTTGACCACCGCCTGGCGTGACCGCTCCAGTTGGAACCTGTCCAAATTCGCTTCAGGGATCACCGGTGCAATGCTCCCCTCTCCTAAAGGAGAGGGGTTGGGGGTGAGGTTAGGATTGAAAAACGCTTGAATTCTTTGTCTCAGTGTAGGCATGGCGTTATCCTGAGAAGGTTTCCTGCAGCATCCGTTCGAGCTTGGGCAGGTTTAATTCGATAGTGCTCATAATGATCGCATAACGACCGGCATTCGACAATTCCAAAAACTTTCCATAAAAGACTGTGTGACCCAGCGTGATGATCAATGTGTTTTCTGATCCGCTTTCAATGGCTACGTCATTCATCTCATTCTTCGATTCGGCAGTGACTTCACCTGTGATAGGCGACAATCCAAAACCATCCACAGCAAAGAACAGACCGCCTCGTGCATTACCAGTTCGATCTTGCCAACTCGCATTGTTCCTGGCTTCATCCTGGATGGATTGTCCCCAGTAATTCGCTACAGCCTGCACAGCGACCAGGGCTTTTTCAGCATATCGCTCAATACCCTTGATCAATACTTCAGGCGAAACAATCCATTCAAACAATTGAGCCATTCGATTACTCCACCGCCACTGCTTCAGCGATCGTCGCCGCCAGGCGATTGGGTTGGATGAAGACAACTCGCATCAAAATGCCGTTATAGTTCAGCCGGTCATCCACTGCGATATCCATATCAGGCTCACCCAGGATATACATTGCTTGTTGGGCTGTTCGTGCTGCTTCTGACTGCAATCGATAGCCTCTCAATCCTGCATATTCAATCCGCATGGGCTGGGCATCCAATATGGTTTCGCCGCGGCGGATTTGAAGACTCACTTCATTCCGTGCACGGATTGCTCTTAATCGTTCACGATAAAAACTTGTGTTCACTTACCAGGCTCCGGAACTTGCGTACGCGCCGTTATATAGTTTGCAGGCTTCCAGATATTCACTATCCATTACGTCTGCTGTTGACTTGGTGCTTGACGATCCACCATCCAGCTTTTCACTGACCGCTCCGAAGCTGTAATCGATCGCATTGCCTGCCTGTGCATTCGAGAGCTTGTTCATCGCAATCGACTGTGCCTTCAGTAAAATGATCCTGGCTTCGCGTTCAGTCATGGTCTCATAATCTTCATCGTAGTCATCCACGCTGGAAACCCATGCAGCTTTATACCGAATGACCCTGCTGAGGGTGTAGCGTGGAGTGGGTATGAATACGATGTTCAGTCCGCTGATCTGGTGTGTCTCTGGGGGATATCGATCTGGGTCCGGAATCGGGATGAGACCTTCAATCGTGTGGATCACTGAATCAGGATACGGGCTGTATAAAGCAGGCATCGAGATCAGCGAGAGGAAATCTGCAGGCAGCTCATAGGTCGAAGTATTTGGAACAACAGAAATGGTCGCGACTTTGATCAAGCCACAACGCTCTGAAAAATCAAGAACAGCATCCTTCACGGCCTGTTCATACTGCTCTTCAGATGGCACCCCATCTTCAGAAGGGACATCAGCCATTAACCGAGCCACCAGTTGAGAAAGCAACATTGCAAATCTCCAGGATTGGGAGGCAGACTATTGCCCACCTCCCAATGATCAATAATCAGTTACGAACTACGAACCTTCTTCAGCCACGGGGATGAACGCACCCTTCTCAGGCACAAGTCCGTTCGTGGTGTTGAACTCTTCCACGTAATACTGATCCGCTGCGATCAGCAGTCCCGTGCCACCTGCGATATCGTAAGTGGGATAGGGTCCCTTGATCGTCATGGGCTCGAGCACACGGTGCTGCACCAGTTCACGGTTGCCTACGATGATCAAGCTGCTGGGGAACTCAGTGGAAGCGAAGATGGGCAAGCCCTTCACACTGCCCGCAAAGCCAGCTGCATTCAAAACCGCATTCGGGAACCCGTCGCGCTTGAAGCCTTCCCAGTTGCTCAGGTTCTCAGCATTCTCCAGGCTCATTAAGATCACGTCTGGGCGATAGAAGCGATTGGCAATGATCACCTTCGCATCGCCGATCAACCGTACGAGTTCAGCCAGGGAGTCCTGGGTCACACCTTCCGTCCACTCATCAGTGGAGTTATTGGGGATGGATTTGACTGCGGAATAGGCTGCATAGAACAAGCCCTGATCGATCTTCCGACGTATGATCTTGATCAAGTTTGCCAGCGTGCGAGCAACTGGATCCCAGCCCAGCTGCGTGCGAGAGAACACGATCGCCTCGCGTGAGATCTGCGTGGCAAGCCGGTCCGCTGCAGCTTCGATGGTGGCTGATGTGAGTTTGGTCTTCATGCGCTGGATCGGTTGCATTTCTCCGTTCCGAGTGCCTGCCGTGTCATAGTCCACAAGCACATCATTGGAACCGATGCTGCCAGCTTCCAGGAACATAATGCGACCAGCTGAATAATCGATCACATAATCCGTGCCTTCCACATAGGTGGTGCCAGCCGGGTTCGATGTGACCACCACAGAATCGGGAGCCAGGCGTCCCTTTGTCAGGCTGTACCAAACACCTTCCGCTCCACCGGTGACCACTTCATCTGAGATCGAAGCATCAATGCCATCTGAATCAGGCACGGTGACTTCATAGAAAAGTTTGGCGGGAGAGCTGGGGATCGTTCCCACATCGAAGAGTCCGGAAGCGACAAGATCGGGACCAACTTCCTCGATGATGGCACGCGAGACAGAATAGGGCAAAGGCAGATCAGCTGTGGTGAGAGCTTCCTCGATCGACTGGCTCTCCTTGATCAGGAAATGCTGGTAGAGTGCATCAAAGCGCTCGAGCAAAGCACGGGTATAAATTTCACTGGCCGTCTCTGCTTTGCGCAGATCACGAACCGGTTTGTTCTCCGCTTTTTGGATCGCTTCGACGATCTTGAAGGAGCCTAATGCGTAGGAAGGTCTGCCCAGCTCTTCTTCGAGCACATCACCCAACACTTTGATCTTCTGGGTCTTCTCATCAAAGCCCATGCCAACCAGCAATTTCTTTGAAGCCAGCTTGCCATATTCCTTGCGCTTGCTCTCAGCAAACTTCTTCACTGCTTCTGGCGTGGTGAGATCAGCTTCCTTGATCGACTCAACAAACGCTTCGTTCAATTCCTTGCCAAACGGAAGGTCCTTCGTGACTTCTGCGATCGCAGAATCAACTTCAGCTTTCTTCTGGCTCTCATCAAACTTGCGAGCCTTTTCTGCATTGGCTTTCACTGCTTCGATGATGTTCGCGTTGGCATCGATCCCCAATGTGCTTCGCAGCGATTCATCGAGCTTCTTCAATTGTTTTTCATTCAGCGCTTCGAGCTGCGCTTCGGTCATACCTTTGTTGAACAATTCGGGTTGTTCAGCCAGCAACTGCTTCAGTTGCTCTAAAAGTTCGTTCATGTCATCCTCCAAAGATGAATTATTTTGAGATTCAATTAATTGCGCGCTGTTATCAAAGGACGGTTCCAGCACCAGATCAAAACCTGTCAGGTGCAGTTCTGTCACTTCAAAAACTTTGCCACTGTCTTTCTTTACCGATTTCCCCTCGCCATAGCCACGCAAGCTCACACCAGGCATCACGCCGCCTTCCATAAGGGTCAGGATGTCTTTACCTTTGCTGGTCTCCAAAATGCGACCAGTGAGATCCACGCTTGCCCCATCAAACGTGACGTTCTCCCACTTGGTCACAGTTTCGAGAAGGTTTGGACGCCCGCCCTTGTCAGACGGATGTTCTGCCTCACCGAGAACTTGAATCGCTCGCCCCTGTCCTGCACTCTCATTCAGATGATTGCTCAGCTCTGCAACCGCTGCATCAAGCACAGCACTGGGATATAGGCGTCCGTTGCCATTGACAACATCCGCCCGAATCGCTCCATCAATCCGGATCCTGCGTGGTTTCCCTTCTTCACTTTCGAGCAGGGAAATCTGCGCATTCACGCGCTCTTCAAACTTTTTGCCTTTTCGGTTCTTCATTGCATTGCTCCTTCAAACTCAAATAATGTCTCAGCATCCACCACCACAGCTTCACTGCTGGCAGTCTTACCGGTGCCACTCACATCATCAGCGATCATCTGGTTGCCACCGCTCACGCTATCGATCTGATCATCATTGGTACCTTTGGGAAATGCCACTGCTTCACGAACGAAAGAAAGGTTCCATGTACCTCGCACCAGCTTCACCATCTTCTGCTTCGTGCGTAAACGCCAGGGCTGAGCCCACTCTGTCTTATCGCCTGAATTGCTGGATCGTGTGATTCCAATGATGGAAACTTTTGCCAGCGCCCTATCCTTCAGGAACTGCTTCACCACAAGCGATTGAAATGCATTATCTTCAATGCCCCAGATTGTTCCCTGTTCACGGTCCGAAAGCATCAATGCCTTCAAACTGCCCAGGAAGAAATCCAGGTTGCGCTCACGCAACATATCCCGCACAAAAAGAGTGCCATGTGAATCCATAGCCACAGCTGCAGTTGCATTGAAGTCACTTAGCTGCGTTTTCCCCAGAGCCAGGTCCACGTAGCGGTACCACCGTAATCCGTCCGGAGCCCGCTCTGCATATTGGAAATCATCTTCATCGAAGAAATTTCCCTTTTCGAGGCGTGGTGTCTGCTGGTACTGCGCAACATATTCGAAATCATCCATGTTGGCTTTCTTGATGCGCAGTGCCTGTTCATCGTGCTTCTGTTTCCAAAGTGGTTCACCTGGTGCACGTCCCAGTTGATCACCATCCATCGGAATAAAAACCCCTCGCAATAAATTCTCAACAAACTCTTCATGCGTCTTCGGATATTCCCTCTCCTCCAACGCCAATGCCGGCATGATCACCACTTCCCACTGATCAGCATCTTCATCACCCACCATTGCCTTCAACAGCTTGCCAGAGAGATCTTCCTGGTCCCAGCGTGTTTGAATGACAATGATCGCCCCGTGATCCTCCAAACGGGTATAGGCTGTGGACTTGTACCACTCATAAGAATCTTCACGGATCGTTTCAGAGCCAGCTTCTTTTCGCCCCTTCACCGGATCATCGATGATGAACAGGTTGGCACCAAAACCCGTGATACCACCACCCACACCGGTTGCCTGCATGCCACCGCTGTGATCGGCGATATCCCATGAGGCAGATGCTTTGCTTTCCGGATCCAGTTCAACAGGTTCTCCGGTCGATGCAAGTTGACCGAACACCTGCGAATACTCTTCAGATTGGATGATGTCTCGCACAGCCTTGGAATGCTTCGAAGCCAGGTCTGCATTGTAGGATGTGAGAATGATGCGCAGATCGGGGTTCTTCCCCAGCAGCCAGGCAGGGAATTTGCGTGAAGCGGTCTGGCTCTTCCAATAACGTGGAGGCATGAATACCATCAACCGGCTGGTGCCTTCTTTCCCACCGCTGAGGATATACTTCGCAACGTCTTCCAGCTTATAAGCCAGCACCTGCACATGCTGTGCATCAACCGGATGCTTCTTGTCCACGTGTTTGCAGAAAGACAGGAAATCACGTTCCGCCATCAAGCGGTTCCGGATCTCAGCTTTTACTGCTTCGCGTCTATCATTCGGCTGCATGTTGCTCACCATCTTCCTGGGCTTGCTCATCTAACTCTTCTTCCAGCTCTTTCACGATTTGCAGCGCTTCAGGTCCAAGTGCTTCGATCAGTTGAGCAGTGGATAACTTCTTCAATTGTCCAAGTACCTTATGACCAACACCCTTGCCATCATCACCTTCGATCTTCTGGCGTGGTGTGTAATCTTTGGTCATTTCGAAGAAGAGTCTGCGATCGGGATTCGCTCGATAACTCGGGTCACTGGCTACGGTGCCCAAAGCATGGAACGCTCCTGGGCGATATTCCAGCATCGCTTCAGCCTGCAGCTCAGAGATCATCATATCGATCTCCGGGTATTTCTTTCGCCAGGTTGCAATGACGCGATCAGATGTCAATCCCAAAACTTCAACAGCCAGCTTGTCCTGGGTCTCTGGCCAGCGATATTTCTTTGGCATCGTTGCCCATGCAACATAAGCAGCGATGCGCGGTCGCACATTGGCATTCAACAGCTGGTTATAGACATCAGCCCACGAAGGAATCTCTTCATCAGCTTCGATCTTGCCCGTGGCTTTCAATGTGCTGGTGAAGAGAAGTTCACGCGCTCGAATATCAGCAACGGACAACAATTCCTTGCCATCAGCTTCTTCGGCATTCTGAAGACCGATGCCAAAGTTTTCCAATTCCAACTGAGTCACACGTTTAACTGTCATTCGCTCAGCTCATTTCTTCGTGCTTCCAGGTAAGCGATCAACTTATTGATTTCATCCAACCGGATCGCTCGGATGTCCTCCAAAGCCGGTGGGGGTGATGTTGGCTCGATCACCACAGGCACTGGTTTCCACTCAACATATTTTTTGCCCTGGTAGATCACACAGCACCACTCCGGACGGATCGCCCGCAAACGTGCCCAGGTATCTCCGGATGGATCTTCATAGAATTCGGCGATCTCCAACGATTGATCCTTTGGAAGTGCGGTGAGGATGGTGGTCATCTTTGTGCTGTGACCATCTCTCACGCGCAAACCTGTTTTTTCGGTTACAGTGCCAATAAACGGAGCTGGCTCGAGATAACGATCCACTAGGTACGGAAAAGGGTCAACGGTCCAACCGGCGAACGTTTTCACGAAGTCAGTTTTCGGTTCTGCCGGCAGGATCACTTCAAAATGCAAATGCGCACCGCTCGAAGCGCCGTCGATCGGATCATCATCTGTGGGATCTCCGCCTATCTCGCCGATCAGCATGCCTGAAGTGACATCCTGCCCTTTGGTCACGAACACCTTATGCATATGAGCATATAAAGTCTTGAAGCCATCATGCTGGATGATCACATGCCTGCCATATCCATGTGCTCCGAACAAATTGACAACCTCCACCGCCCCATCACAAACAGCATAGAGTGGATTGCCCACGTGCCCGCCGATATCGATGCCCATATGCCGCCCGCCCGGGTAGAGCTGAGCGTTCTTATTCCCCCATGCCTGCATCGTTTTTGCAGTTGCCAGAGTTGGATAAGTCAATTTCATCTTCATTTCTTTTCCGGCACACTGGACCATTGGTGGAGCTTCAAACCTGTAACACCCTGCACCACACCACCAAGTTCGACCACCTGAAGTTTTAGGTCCTGATTGCGAGTCTTGAGATCTTCGATCAGAACAAGATGTTCTCCAATTTTTTCTCTCATTTCATCCTCAAGAGATTCACGCAAACCGTTGATCTTCTGTTCACAGTCTCGTTCCTGCTCCTGGAGAATCTTAGACTGGCGCAATTCGAACTTCTCAAAGGCAAGCTCATACATCTCCTGGATCTCTTTGGCATTTTTCACTGCAGAATCATCAGTTTCAATACCCATCTTCTTCTTCGTGTCTTTGCGTGTGTAAAAGAAGTTGAGCACAGAAATGACGATAGCGACAGCTGCACCGATCATCGTGATGTATTGAGATATCTCGCTCATTCCAGTACCATTGTTCCTTTGAACCGGAGCCGGATAGAACCACGATCGCTTTTGGATTCCAATCTCGTTTGCAAAGTCTTCACCATATCTGCAATTTGCTCCTTGGAGAATTCGAGATCGATCACAGCCACTCGCTCGCGTTGTGTGTGTTTGAGGTTTGGTTCATAAACAATCTTTTCGACGTGGACCGCAATTGGTCTCATCTCCTCTGGAGTGGAATCGGTAGGCACTACTTCTTCAGGCTCGGGGTTTCGCGCTTGATCAGAAACCATGTTCCAAGTGACCCAACGAGCAGAACAATCAAATGGATGATGGAGAGAACCAGGTTGTCAAAGATGGGTGGAATAAGTTGCAATCCAGCTTCGATAAGAGTGACGAATATGGGTGCGATCGCAACGGCAACCGCGCCGGCATGACCTGATAGATCGACCTTGGTCAGTTCACTGACTTTCAACAGAAGCCAGGTCACACCAGCAGTGACCAATATGAATACAAGGTTCCTGCCATCATCCGGAAGTTGCTGCAGCTGAGCAACACCTTGCTGCATGCCCGAACAGGCAAAAAGCACGAATGAGAAAATCGCCAGGAACAAACACACGAAAGTCTTTTTCATTTAGATCTCCTTCGCTTTCCCCTCTCCAAATTGCGACCGGAGGGAGCCATTTGGGGAGGGGCTAGGGGTGGGGCAAAACACAAAACGCCCGATGTCAAATCGACATCAGGCGCTTATCTCTGAAACTGCCCATTACTACGAGTGGTCTTTAGACCAGAACAGGCGTGCTAAGTTATGACGGGGATTTTAAATCCCCGTTTCGCGATTGTCAAGAGTCGGAAGACTGCTCTAATTCACTTTTCAACTTTCTGATTTTTATCATAGCTGCTTGAAGCTCTTTATGGGCTTCAATTGCAAGATCAGGATCAGAGCGCGAGAAGAATCCCATTTTTATATCGACTCTTTCAAGAAGCTCAATTATTTGATCTAATTCTTTATTCATCTTTCTATTTTACTCCTTCACTTGAAACCTGGAACCTGAAACTTGTTACTCACTTCCCAAACGTTGCCACCTGCACTAGGACAAAGTTATCAGGATTTACTCTCTGCAACATCATCATCACATCCAGAGACAACATTCCAAACAACACAAAGAATGCAGCCACGACGTCGTAATTCTTTCGATAGATTGAATAAGGGATAAGCACAAATTGCGCCGCCCAGATCATCATCTTGATCTGCCCGATCCACTCCAATGTGCCACTCGGTCTTTTGGCTCCACCCAGCCCAGACCCAGAAAATTCAGGAAATCTATCTCTGTATGAAACCCGATGGGCGTTTCCCCCGACAGATCCTTGACTTCCTTCTCCCCTTTCCACACAGCACCACTTTGAACACGAAAACCATTAGGGAGAGCACCGCCATGTTTCTTGCGCGTCACTATCCAATGACTGAAATCATGCGGACCGGTCCGGATAACCGAAAGAACACCCCAGGTCGCAGGTGGAAGCACAATGAACATATCCACTGCGATCCAGGGCTCCCTCACTTGGATCTTCTTCAGCCGGTCCCCATCCTTCTCAAGATCGATCATTCGATCCTCCACCATTTTCCCGATCAGTTGATCCAGCCTGGTCTTATAGATCTTCGGTTCCGGCTTCCCAAACTCAGCCCGCGGCGGTGGCAATGGACTGAGATCCGGAATGATCAATAGCTCGATATCCTTCACATCCGGCTTCAGCCTGGCAAGCGATCCCTTGATCTCGAGCCGTTCACACGCTGGCTGGAAGATCTCCACCAGCTTCTTGGCAACGTCCAGAGCAAGCTCATGTTGCATGGGTCCTCCGTAAGTGTCCAACGATCTGCATATAGAACTCAGGCAAGATTAGATCCCGCACAGCCCCAATAACGGCTCCACGCTCATACAGCACAATATTGTTTCGATACCATAGTTCCACTTCAGTATGATTTGTAATATCAGGTTGGTGCCTGGCATAAATACCAAAACCATTCTGCCCGAACAACTCTGCCCAATAACTTTGCCACTGCTCATTAACGTGACCCGTTCCACCCTGAAAGGGGATTGCAGCAGAGAACAACACGCGGTCAGATAAATTGCAAAGCATCTTCACTAATCCTTCAGCCCTGGCTTCACTGAGATGCTCAGCCACTTCCAGGCACAAACACAGATCGAACTTCTGATCGCTCTGATAAAACTCTCGCTCCAGGTCACACTCGATGAATCTCTCAACAGGGATCAATAATTCCTTCCGCTTGATCCTGTAATCCAAACCCCAATAATTTGGATTCCCATTGTTCCACTCCCCCACACCACAGCCTACATCGATCACTGAACAGTCAACTGCCAACCCACAACCGCGAACCAGCTCTTCCATCACGATCTTCGCGCTGCGAATCGAACCTTCGCTGATCCGGTGATAATAGCGTGATGTGTACTTATGACGCCAGGTCCACGTGTCAATATAATCCCTCAGCTCATCCGCGTTCATTGCCTGAATCTTTTGCAGCTCCTGGTGATTGGCTTTTGCAAACGGGTTCCGGTTGCTCGAATTCACTCCCACAAAATGATTCAGGTGAAAGAGAGAACCCTTCACTCTCCGGATGTCATACTTCAGCATCATGAACCGTTCATAACGTTCAACATCTTCCGGTCCAAAAGAGATCATGTGCTCATTCTCCATGCCCCCATCCATGAATGCAGATTTATTGAACATCACAGCACCACCAACACTGCAGTGCTCTGGCTCACGTCCTTTGAATGGCTCAGCTCCCACAATACCAATATCATGATGCTTCTGGATTTTTGCAAACCACGGTGCGCGCGGGATCCTGGCGAATCTCCCATCATACGGATAGACCATTTCAGCACCG
>Ga0081539_10003173_pt1 | contig 20831 bp, 17 predicted proteins | sample TabmetS4T2R2_FD_71023 | JGI IMG/M metagenome (GOLD analysis project Ga0081539, IMG submission 71023) | Tabebuia heterophylla rhizosphere microbial communities from the University of Puerto Rico - S4T2R2 | ecosystem: Host-associated > Plants > Roots > Rhizosphere ...
TCGACAAAAATCAGTCGTAAATTTAATGAACGTCGAACGGGCAGGGACAAGCCCTGCCCCTACAGTTATCCAAATCGGTTGTGTTGTTGATGAAGGCAACGGGGAAGAAAATCAAACTCATTCACAAGCTCGACGCGCGTCGGAGTTTGAGCGTGCGCGTGGCGGTGTCGTTCGTTTTGTCCGTGGCGATTCTCTTGGGCGGGTGTTTCGAGTCGGAGAAGGGCGAGGAGTTTTACGGGCGCGTGCGCGTGCCGGGGGCGCAGGAGTTTCGCTGGAGCGACGGCGGGCTGCCGCGCGTGTTCGACCCCGCGCGCGCCGCCGCGCCGCCCGATACAGACGCTGTGCGCGCGCTGTTCGAGGGTTTGACGGGTTATGAGCCGGGGAGTTTGCGGCCCGTTCCGGCGGTTGCGAGCCGTTGGGAGTCGGCGGAGGGCGGGCGACGTTGGACGTTTCACTTGCGCGCGAACGCCGTTTGGTCGAACGGCGATCCAGTGACGGCGCAAGACTTCGTGCGCTCTTGGCAGCGCACGCTTCGTCTGGGTGAGCGCGCGCCGCACGCGAAGCTGTTGGCGAACATTGCGGGCGCGCAGAGTCTCGCGTCGTTGAACGACTTCAACGCGGAGAACGCGTCGGCTGGTTCGCGCGAACGCGTTGCGCGTGATGAAAGCGTTGGTGACGAAACATCGCTCGCGTCGCCGTCGTCAAGCGCTTCGTCGCCTGCGTCTGCATCGTCGTCCGCGCTGTCAACGACGCCCGCGCCTCCTTCAACAAGTTCCACGCAGGCGATGAAGGCTGAGCCGTTCGGCGTCGTCGCGCTCGACGCGCACACGCTGCGCGTTACGCTTCTGAGGCCCGACAAGAATTTCCCGGCGCTCGTCGCGCACACGGTCTTCAGCCCCGTGCATGAGTTGAGTCCGAGCGCCGACTTGCAGGAGCTACAGGAGGAGCAGCGTCAAGACGAGGGCGCGCGCGGCGAACTCGGCATCGTGACGAACGGCGCGTTCAGCTTGTCGCGTCTCGCGGGCGACCGCGTCGAGTTGAAGCGCGCGTCGAGCTATTGGGACGCGCGCTCCGTGCGACTGGAACGCGTGATGTTCGTTGACAGCGGTGACACGGAAGCGACGCTCGCGGCCTACCGCGCGGGCGAGTTGGACGCGGTGACGAACGCTGCGGTCGCGCCCGTCGCCGTCAAGCTGCTCACGCCTTACAAAGATTTCCGGCGCGGGACGTTCGCCGCGCTCAACTTTTACAGCTTCAATGCTTCGCGCCCGCCATTCGACGACCGGCGCGTGCGCGAGGCGCTCGCCGTCGCGCTCGACACGGAACGCCTGAGCGCCGACACGCTCGGCGGCGCGACCGAACCCGCGAAGAGTTTCCTGCCGCCGCTCGCGGAGGAAAACGGAGACGCGAATTCCGAAGCCGTTAATAAAGAGGACGACGTTGAAAGGGAAACGAAAGGCGACGTTGTTAAAAAAGATGACGAAGGCGGCGGTGTTAAAGATGAAAGCGGCGTCGTTCGAGATGAAGGCGTTGGTGTCAAAAGCAATTCATTAAAGATTGAGCACAACGTCGAGCGTGCGCGTCGTCTGTTGGATGAGGCGGGCTATCCGGGCGGCGTGAAGTTTCCGCGAATAAGGCTTCTCGTCAATCGCAACGAGCAGCAGCGACAGGTTGCGCAGGCCGTTGCGCGCATGTGGCGAGAGGCTTTGGGCGTGGAAACAGAAATCGTCGCGCGCCCGTGGGAGGAGTATGAGGCGATGATGCGCGCGGGCGATTACGATGTCGTGCGCCGGAGTCTGGTGATGCAGACGACCGACGAGGAGACGAACATGCTCGCGCTCTTCGGCGAAGGGCAGACGACGACCGCCTCCGCTTCGTCAAAGGAAGCGACGCCGACTCCCGACGCGACTCCGATGGATGCAAGCGCAGTCGGAGAAAGTCAGAACGAAGCGCGTCCCGCGCCGCCGATTCTGACGGAGGCGCAGGCGCTCAAGGAGCTTCCGGCCATCCCGCTCCACTTCGCTTCGTCGTACGCGCTCGTGAAGCCTTACGTCGAGGGCTTCGAGTCCAATCTGCTGGACGCGCCGTCGCTCAAAGCGGTGAGCATCAACAGCGACTGGCAACCTCCGGCGCAGACCGTAGCGTCGCGCCTCGCGCGTCGTCAGGAGAAATAATTAGTCCACGAAGTTGAAAAAACTTCGCGCGTTTGAAAAAAATGGGCCGGCGCGGCGTGAGTTGTAAAAATAGACGGAAGTGAGCAACTTTGTGAGCCGCCGAAGGCATCGTTAAAACGCGAGCCTTAGTAGTAGGTCAATTTGAAATATAAGAATAGGTGTTCAGCAAATTGTTCACCGCCGCAGGCGCAGAGGACGCGGAGGCGGCGCAGAGAGGATTAACTTCTCTGCGTTATCTCTGCGAACTCTGCGCCTGCGGCGGTGAGTTCAATTTCAAACTGACCCACTACCCGAGCATTATCCGCCTTGATTGAGACGCGGGCGCGTGGTAATTTCTTTGCCGACGTACAGTCGCAAAAATTATCCAAAGCCCCGTTAGTTCTCCCAGCCTTTGCATTCTTTTGGACGTGTAAGTTCCCCCGCGCGCTTCGAGGCGGGAAAAGTCGCGGAAGGAAAACCGGTCGAGACGTTTTTCGTTTCGCCTCGCCGCGCATGATTTCTACTGGAAGCAGGAGTCGAGCTGCCATGTTGAATGAAAAGACCGTCCGCCTTGTCGCCTTCATAATCGCAACGGCTTTGCTCGCCGCGAGCTGCACGACGCAGGCCAAGCGCGCCGAGTATTTCGGAAAGATTGACCCGCCCGAAGGTCAAGTCTTGCGCTACATCTCCGGCTCCGAGCCTGAATCGCTCGACCCGCAGATGAGTTCGGGACAGCCCGAAGCGCGGCTCGACATGGCGCTCTACGACGGGCTGGCCGAGTATCACCCGAAGACGATGGAGCCGATGCCCTCAATCGCCGAGAGTTGGAAGATTAACGGCAACGCCTCCGAGTTCGTCTTCTTCCTGCGCAAGAACGCGAAGTTCTCGGACGGCTCGCCGATAAACGCGCACGACTTCGTTTACACTTTGCAGCGCGGCCTTCGGCCCGAACTCGCCTCGCGCATCGCTTATCTCGCTTGGGACATCAAGTATGCGCAGGCTTTCAACGAGGACGGCGCGTTCGTGCGCGACCCGAAGACGGGACGCTTCCTGCTCGCGTCGGAAGCTGAAGAGGAAAAGAAAGAAGGCGAAGTCGCGCCCGCGCCCGATGCCAACGCCGCGAAGGTCGAGGGCGAGGACGCCGCGCCCGACACGCCGTTCCACAAGTTCATGCACGAGCCGGAGCGACTCGTCGTCCCCTTCGACGAGAAGGATCGCGAGAAGGCTCTCAAAGGTAACGACAAGCTCAAGAACTTGATAGCGGGCAAAGAGTTCATCGAGGTGAAAGCTGCGGACATCGGAGTCGAGGCCGTTGACGACTACACGCTTCGCATCACGCTCCGGCAGTCAGCGCCTTACTTCCTCGGACTCATCCCGCACCAATTCTTCCGCGTCATCCCGAAGAAGACGGTCGAGCAGTTTGGCGTCAACTGGACGAAGCCCGCCAACATCGTTTGCAGCGGCCCGTTCAAGCTTGAGGCGCACAAGCCCTACAACGAAATCGTCGTCGTCCGCAACCCTTACTACTGGGACGCGGCCACCGTCAAGCTCGACAAGATCGTCTTCTACCCGCTCGAAGAGTCAACGACAATGATGAATCTCTACAAGTCGGGCGAAGTTGACGCAACATATAACCACACCGTTCCCGCCTCTTGGCTCAAGAGCGGCGTGCGCAACATGCGCGACTACATGAACGCGCCCGAAAACGCGAACGAGTATTACCAGATCAACGTCACGAAGCCGCCGATGAACGACAAGCGCGTTCGTAAGGCTTTCAACATGGCGATAGACCGCGTGGCGCTCGCCGACTACCGCGTCGTCACAAAGCCGAACAAAACGTTCATCCCCGCCGGAATCTTCCACAACTACCCGAACCCGAAAGGCTACGAGTTCAACCCCGATGAGGCGAAGCGTCTGATGGCCGAGGCCGGTTTCAAAGACGCGTCGGGCAAGTTCGACCCGAAGAAGTTTCCCGTCGATCAGGTTGAGATAACTTACAACACGACGGAGTCGAACCGTCAGGTCGCGGAGTTTGTGCAGGCGCAGTTCAAACAGAACCTCGGCATCACAATCCCTTTGCGCAACGTCGAATGGAAGACCTTCCTCAACCTTCGCTCGAAGCTTGAATACAAAGGCTTCGCGCGCTCGGGCTGGGTCGGCGACTACATGGACCCCTACACGTTCCTCTCCATCTTCACTACGAAGGAGGGCGGCGACAACGGCACGGGCTGGTACGACCCGAAGTATAACGCGATGCTCGCCAAGGCCAACGTGCAGACCGACCCCGTCGAGCGTTACCGCATACTCGCCGAGGCCGAAGCCTACATCGTCGAGGAAGCGCCGTTCGTCACGCTCGTCACACCGGCGACGAGTTGGATGAAGAAGCCCTACGTGAAGGGAATGTACCCGAATCCGGGGACGCTCCACGCTTGGAAGTATGTCTATATTGAGCACGACACGGCGAAGTGGGATCGGCAGATGCCCGACATGTCAACCGACCAATTAACGGATTAAGGAGTAGGCCGAACAATGTTCCGCTTTATCCTCCGACGCCTTATAGTCACCGTCCCGATGGTTCTCATCGTCGTCACGCTGACGTGGGGACTCATCAGGCTCGCGCCCGGCAACTTCTATTCGGGCGAGAAGAAACTTCCCGCCGCAATCGAAAAGAACATCAAGGCCAAGTACGGGCTAGACAAGCCTTGGTACATTCAGTATGGCCGCATGATGGGCAACATCCTCCGGCTCGACTTCGGCAACTCGCTCAAGTATGAGAACGAGACCGTCAACGACATCCTCTTGCGCACGCTGCCCGTCTCGGCGACGCTCGGCGTCTGCGCATACCTCATCGCGCTCATCGTCGGCATCTTCTTCGGCACGCTCGCCGCCTTGAAGCCGAACTCGAAGCTCGACTACGTCTCGATGGCGATGGCGATGCTCGGCATCTCGCTGCCGAACTTCGTCCTCGGCCCGATGCTCGTGCTCGTCTTCTCGCTCTCGCTCTACTGGTTGCCGCCCGCGCGCTGGGGCGGCTTTCCGAGTTGGAACTTGATTCTCCCGGTCTTAACGCTCTCCGCTATCTACATGGCCTACATCGCGCGACTGACGCGCGCGGGGATGCTCGAAGTTCTTCGCTCCGACTACATACGCACGGCGCGCGCCAAGGGCTTGAGCGAGCGCGACGTTATCGTCAAACACGCCTTGCGCGGCGGCCTGCTCCCCGTAGTCTCCTTCACAGGCCCCGCGCTCGCCATACTTATCTCCGGCACGGTCGTCGTCGAACGCATCTTCGCCATGCCCGGACTCGGAAACTATTTCATCAACGCGAACCTGAACCGCGACGAGCCGCTGATTATCGGCATCGTCGCGTTCATCTCGATTGCGGTGCTCATCTTCAACCTGCTGGTTGATGTCGCCTACGCGTTCATTGACCCGCGCATACGCTACTGAAGCCATGAACGAAGAAACTCCGCCGCAAGTGCCGGCAGAAACGGGACGCTCGCAGGATAACTCCACTCGTGATGCCGCAAGCCCCGCGCTCACGCCGCGCGGGACGCCCGCCGCGCCGCCCATTCGCGCGCGCGAGGGCGACGAGATTCACGCCTTCCCCGAAACAGCCGTCGGCGAAGGCGACGTGCGAACGGCGGGCGCGCGGGCGGAGGCCGTCGCGGGCACGTCGCTCTGGCGCGACGCTTGGAAGCGCCTGCTGCGGAACAAACTCGCGGTCTTCGGCATGATAGTCGTCGCGTTAATCATACTCGCCTCCGCGTTCGGCCCGTTCGTGATTCGCAAAACGACAGGCTACACGTACGACTTCATCCCCGCCGACTCCAAACTCATACAATCCTTCCCGCCCTTCACCGCGCCCGACGGCTCTTTCTCTTGGACGCACCCGATGGGCACTGACTCTGCCGGACGCGACGTGCTCGCGCGCGTCCTTCAAGGCGGGCGAATTTCGCTGATGGTCGGAATCATCTCGACTCTCGTCTCGCTCATCATCGGAATCACTTGGGGCGCGACCGCCGGATACCTCGGCGGCAAGGTTGACGACGTTCTCATGCGCATCGTTGACGTGCTCTACGCCATTCCCTACATGATGATCGTCATCGTGCTTCTCGCGTTCTTCGGCGGGCAGTCGCCGCTGGCGCAGATTTTTCTCCTCTTCGCCGCGCTCGGCGCGGTCTCTTGGCTGACGATGGCACGCATCGTCCGCGGCCAAGTCATTTCGCTCAAGAATCAAGAGTTCGTCTTGGCGGCTCGCGCGGGCGGCGTCTCGACGCCGAAGATAATCTTCCGACACCTCGTCCCGAACGCGCTCGGCCCCGTCATCGTCTACGCGACGCTGACCGTCCCTTCGGTCATGCTCTCGGAAGCGTTCCTATCGTTTCTCGGCCTCGGCGTTCAAGCGCCCTACGCGTCTTGGGGCAGCCTGTCGTCCGAAGGCATACAGAACATCGCGGTCTTCCCGTGGCAACTCATCTTCCCCGGCGTGACGATGGCGCTGACGCTCTTTTCGCTCAACTTCCTCGGCGACGGCCTGCGCGACGCGCTCGACCCGCAGATGCGGAAGTTTTAAGAAAAGGTTTTGGGTTTTAGGTGCTGGGCGTTGGATTTGTTAACGACACTAGCACCCAACACCCAACACCCAACACCCAACACCTATGAGTCAGAACGGCAACCTACTTTCGGTCAGAGACCTTCGGACTTACTTCGAGACCGAAGACGGCACTGTGAAGGCCGTTGACGGAATCAGCTTCGACTTGAAGCGCGGCGAGACCTTGGGGATTGTCGGCGAGTCGGGTTCTGGAAAGTCTGTCACCAACCTTTCCATCATTCGCCTCATTCCGAGTCCGCCCGGAAAGATTGTTTCGGGCGAAGTAATCTTCCACGGTCAGGACATCATGTCGCTCACGCAGGAAGAGGTGCGCCACATTCGCGGCAAGCGAATCAGCATGATCTTCCAAGACCCTATGACCTCGCTCAACCCTTTCATGCGAATCTCGAAACAGTTGGGCGAGATAACGGAGCTTCACCTCGGACACACGCGCGAGCAGGCGCGCGAACACGCCGTACGGATGCTCGAAACCGTCGGCATCCCAGAAGCGCGCGCCCGCGTTGACAGCTACCCGCACGAGTTTTCGGGCGGCATGCGACAGCGCGTGATGATTGCGATGGCCTTAGCGTGCGAACCCGAACTGCTCATCGCCGACGAGCCGACGACCGCGCTCGACGTGACGATTCAAGCGCAGATTCTCGACCTCATCAAGAAGCTCAAAGAGGAGACTGGAACTTCCGTCATACTCATCACGCACGACCTCGGCGTCGTCGCCGGAATGACCGACGACATTATCGTCATGTACGCCGGAAAGATTTTCGAGCAAGCGCCGACGCGCGAGCTTTTCGCCGCGCCCGGAAACCCTTACACGAAGGGCTTGCTGAAGTCAGTGCCCGACCCCGCGCACGAAGAGGGAACTGAGCTTTATCAAATCCCCGGCCTCCCGCCCGACGTTGCGCACCTTCCGCCGGGTTGCCCCTTCGCGCCGCGCTGCTACCGCGCCGAAGAACTTTGCCGGAGAGAGTTTCCGCCCTTCGTCCAAATCAACGCCGAGCACTTCTCGCTCTGCCACTTCGCCGGAGAGGTCTATGCGCAGTCGCTCGCCGAACGCGGCGGCGCGAAGCCCGCGTCGTCGGAAATCGGCGGCGTCGCCGGCGCTTCTGGAAGCGCAGACTTTGTTGACCCGTCCGAGAATCCTTCAAAAGGAGGGACGAGCCGATGACGATGGAGGGGGTGCAGGCGGGACGTTCATCTCTAACGCCGCCGCCGCAAGCGGCGAGCGGCGAGCGCGAGCCTCTAATCTCTATACGCGACTTCAAGGTTCACTTCGACCTCGGCGGCGGGACGGCTTGGGACAAACTCGTCGGCGGCTCGCGCGTCCGTCGCGTCGTCAAAGCGGTTGACGGCGTCTCGGTTGACATCTATCCGGGCGAGACGCTCGGACTCGTAGGCGAATCTGGCTGCGGCAAGTCAACTCTGGGCCGCGCGCTCCTGCGTCTGACGGAACCGACGGGCGGGCAGGCAATGTTCCGTGGACGCGATCTTGCGAGTCTGTCGAAAGGAGAGTTGAGACAGCACCGCCGTCATCTTCAAATGATTTTTCAAGACCCGTACGCGAGCTTGAACCCGCGCATGACCGTCTCGCAAATCATCGGCGAGCCGCTCGACACGTTCGGCCTTGGTCGAGGCCGCGACCGCGATAAGCGCGTGCGCGAGTTGATGGAGACCGTTGGCTTGAGCGCGCGCTTCATCAAACGCTACCCGCACGAGTTCTCCGGCGGACAGCGCCAACGCATAGGCATCGCGCGCGCTCTAGCCGCCGACCCCGACTTCATCGTCGCCGACGAACCCATCTCCGCGCTCGACGTTTCGATTCAAGCGCAGATAATGAACCTGATGGAGCGGCTACAGCGCGAACGAAGTCTCACCTATCTCTTCATCTCGCACGACCTGCGCGCCATACGCCACGTCTCCGACCGCGTGGCCGTGATGTATCTCGGAAAACTTGTCGAACTCGCCGACGCCAAAGTCATCTACCGCGACCCCTTGATGCCTTACACGAAGGCGCTCATCAGCGCAGTCCCCGTCCCAGACCCCGTCATCGAAGCGACGCGCCAGCGCATTGTCTTGCAAGGCGACGTGCCTTCGCCCATCAACCCGCCCGCGGGCTGTCGTTTCCACACGCGCTGCCCTTGGGCGATTGAGGCGTGCAAAGAGGTTGTGCCTCCGCTCGCAGAGATTAAGCCGAACCATTTCGCCGCGTGCATTCGCATAAGTCCCGAACAGCCCGACATTGAAAAGGTTGCGCTCAATGATGCGCCGGGCCTTCGGAGCACGGGGCGCGTCATCGTGCAGTGAAAATCTCCCGTTATTCGCAGTTTATACAAGCGTGGCATGGACTGTAGTTCCCCCAAACGCGTGCCTTCGGGGGCTTTATGTCCAGAAAACGCTTGTTTGTTGACGTGCGGACACATATACTGCGGTTGGAGTGTGAAAGCCTCCGCGTCGCTTCGGTTCTTCACTCTGAGGACTGTGCGACTCGGCGGGCGCGCCGCTTGTTCACTCACGTGTCGAACCACTCTCCGCCCGCGTTTCGAGTCCGACGAAAGTGCCGCAACAGCTAATGGACAAAAGCGCCCCGGCCTCAGAGCATGCCGCCCCGCAAGCTCTTTCAGCCGACATCTCACCCGACTGGGTTGAAGCGCAGACCGAGCTTGCCGAAAGCTCCGGCCTCTCGCTCCTCCTCGTCGAAGGGCGGCAGCCTCCCTCGCTCGTTATCACGAACAACAACTCGATCTGCCAAGCCTTCCAGTCGTCGCCCACGCACGCGCACCTCTGCCAGCCCGACTGCGGCGAAGCCTTCTTCCGCGCGACCGAAGCGGGCGAGGCGGTTCAGTATCGCTGCCACGCCGGACTCCACTGTTTCACGATGCCCGTCCAGATTGGAACAGACCGAACGCTCGCCGTCATCGGCGGTCGCTGCTTCCTGCGCGTCGCCGACTACCGCGCGCTCGCCGAACGCATACGCACGGGCGACTTGAACGAGCTTCTCTCATCCGAACTCTTCCGCAACGTCGTCTTCGCCGCACAGCACGACCTCGACGAACTCTCCGCGCGCGTCGCCGAAGCCACGCGCGCCCACGCCGCGCCGCTCCAGCCCGCCGCGAAGAAGTCGGCGCGTGCGAAGTCGAAAGACGAGACGCACGCGCCGGAGAACGGACACCGCAAGGCTGAGGCGGGCGACGCGGAAACACTGACGCTCGAAGCCCCTGCCAAGTCGTCAACGCTCGATAAGTCGTCAACGCTCGAAGCTTCGACTAAGTCAAACGATAACGAATCACCGTCAGAGTCGCCGGCGCTCGAAGCGTCGAAGACGGAGACTGTGAACACGGACGCCTCCGTCAAGAACGCCGGCATCCCGCGCGCGCGCAAGATTCAGGGTGGCGGCTCGCTCGACGAAGCCTGCCGTCGCACCGTCCGCACGCTCGTCGAAGAGTACGGCGTCAACTCCATCGCGCTTCTTCTCCGCACCGACGACAATTTCTACACGACCTGCGTCACGGGCGTCTTCGAGAAGACGCCGCCGCGCGTCGCGCTCAAGGCGAAGGAGATAAAGCTTCTGCTCGCCGCAACGCAGGCCGACTCAATCGCCGTGCCCGCCGGAGGCCGCACGTCGTCGAAGCACGAAGACGCGGTCGAACTGTTCCCGCTCGTCGTCGGCGAAGAGATAAAGGGCGCGCTCCTCATCGGCGACAAGGACTTGAGCGACGAGCAGCGACAGTCGCTCTCAAACTTCTGCCGCGACATCTCGATGCCGCTCGAAGTTCTTCGCCTGCGCGAAGAACTCGAACGCCGCGTCCGCGCCGCCACGCAACTGCGCGCCTTCACCGAAGTCGTCAACAGCGCGCAGCCCGAAGACGCTTATACGACGATTCTCCGGCACTCCGCCGAACTACTGCGCGCCGAGCGCGGCTCGCTCCTTCTGTTTGACGAGCGCGCGGGCGAACTTTCCGTCAAGGCCGCAACCGGCCCGCGCGCCGACATCGCGCGCGACACGCGCGTCCGTCTTGGCGAGGGCGTTTCGGGAACAGTCCTGCGCGAAGGGCGGCCCGCCGTCGTGCGCGACGTTGCGCACGCGCCCGGCCTTCATCCCGCGCCCGCCGAGCGTAGTTATAAAACGAGTTCCTTTATCAGCTACCCGATTGTCGTCGGCGGTCGAAAGGTCGGCGTACTAAACGTGACGGACAAGGCGGGCGGCGGCGCGTACGACGAGTTTGACCTCGGACTGCTCGACATGATTGCGCCGCAGATGGCGCTCGCGCTCGACCGCGTGGAGTGGCACAGGAAGGCGACGCAGTTTCAACTGCTCTCGATAACCGACCCGCTCACGGGCCTCGTCAACCGTCGCCACTTGGAAGAACGTCTCTCGGAAGAACTCGACCGCTCGAAGCGTTACCGCCTTCAGATGAGTTTCATGATGGTGGACATTGACGACTTCAAGAACTACAACGACAAGCACGGCCACCAAGCCGGAGACCTCGCGCTTGAGATGACCGCGCAATGTCTGAAGACCGCGCTCCGTTCGGCTGACGTTGCCGCGCGCTACGGCGGCGAGGAGTTCAGCATACTTCTGCCGCAGACCGGACTCGCCGAAGCGCGCGTCATCGCCGAGCGAATACGACGCCGCATCGAGCGCACGCAGTTTCCGCACGGCAAGGCGCAGCCGCAGGGCGCGGTCACGGTGAGCATAGGCATCTCGTCTTACGATGCCCAACTCGATTCGCCCGCGGAGATAATCTACGCCGCCGATCAAGCTCTCTACCTTGCCAAGAGTCGTGGCAAAAATACGGTTGAGGCTTACGTCGAGAAGAAGTTGAAGGGGAAGGGAGACCAGACGATACACTGAGCCGCATGCCCGCGAAGACGCCCAAAGCGAGACGCATACTTGCGCGCACCGCCCCCGAAATGTTCGTCGGGCGCGGCGACGCTCTGCGCGAGTTGACTGCGCTCGCTTCGCCGAAGGCCGGGCATCAAAGTCTCGTCCTGCTGTCCGCGCCGCAAGCGGGCGTCTCCGAACTCCTCCGGCAGACTTTCGACGAACTTTTCCGCCAGCGCGGCGGCGCGTCGCCCATCTACTTCGCCTTCGCGCGAACAGACCACGTCGCAACGGCGGCGGCGCGTCGCTTCCTGCACACGTTTCTAACGCAACTCGTCGCGCACCGGCGCGACGACCCCGCGCTCGTTCCCGCCTCGCCGACGCTCCGCGCGCTGCTCGACTTGGTTGCGCCTTCGGATTACGAGTGGGTCGAAAGTCTCGTGCAGAAGTTCGAGCGCGCCGTTGGCGACGCGGATGAACGCGCGCTCGTACGCGTCTGTCTGTCCGCGCCGCAGGCGGCGGCTTCGCGCGGCGTCCGAACGGTCGTCATGCTCGACGACGTGCACCTCTCGGAGCGTCTGCGCGGCGAAATCGAACTCGGCCCCGAAGTCGCGCACGCGGCTGTGCAAGCGGGCGTGCCGTTCGTGCTCGCGGGGCTTCGACGCCGTATGCTCGACATTCTCAACGGCACGGCCTCGCTCGTCGGCCTCGACGGACTCCGCAAACTTCATCTCGACAGGCTGAACGAACGCGACGCGCGCACGCTCGTTGAAAACCTCGCGCAGCGACACGGCGTCGCGTTGGGCGACGAGACGCGCGACCTCGCCGTCGAGCAACTTGAGTCGAGTCCTTATCTAATGTCCGCGCTCGTCGAAGCGGCGCGGGACGGCGAAGTTCAGCTTACGAGCTTCCGCGAATTCCAGAGCCTCTACGTTGATGAACTCCTCGGCGGGCGCATACACCGGCGCTACACGGGCGTGCTCGAAGAGATTGCGCCGTCAATCGCCAACCGCCGAAACCTCTTGCGCGTGCTTCACGAGTCGGCGTCGAACGTCGGCGGCAAGTCGCCCGTTGAAGTCTGGATGAAGCGACTCGGCGTTGACGCCATAGAGTTCGAGCGCGTGATGCGTTTGCTTCACATGCACGAGCTTGCGAGCTTCCACGCGACGTTCGTTGAGACGACGCCCGGCGTCGTCTGGCGCGATTTTCTACAGGCGGGCTACCGCCTACAGGTCGCCGCAGAGCCGCGCGCGCTCGTCGTCGCGGACACGCTCGTCGAGACGCTGAAGCGTGCGCCGCGTCAGATGGCGCGACATTACCGCCGCGAGTCGGCGCTCAAACTCGGCGACTTGATGCGTCGCTTCGACTTCGAGCGCGTGCCCGCGAGCCTTCTTCACTACGACCGCTACGCGCGCCTTTATCGCGGCGTCGCGCGCGACGAAGTGGAGTCGGGACTCGAGGCGGAGACCGAGCTTGTGCGTCTGCCGCAGATTGTACACGCCGCGAGTTGCGCGTCGTTTCACCCGCCGATGCTTCAGTTCTGCGATGAGGAGCGCTGCTCGGTCGCGCACGGCTTCGACACAACCTCTTACGCGGAGGCCGACGAGGTCGTCTGGATTGCGGCGGAAGTCGAGTCGAAACTCGAAGCCGGTCGCGCGCTCGCGGAGCTTTGGCTCGACCGGCTCGAAGGGGTCGCGCACGCGTGCGGGTTTGAGCGCGTGCGCTTCTGGCTCATCTCGCGCGAGGGCTTCTCGGCTGACGCCGCCGAGCTTCTCAATGAGCGCGAGGCGTTCGGCTCTTGCCGCGAGCAGTTGGAACTTCTTTCGGCGCGTCTCGGTCAAGCGAGCGAAGAGGGCGCGGGCGAGAAGGCGGCGGACGAGTTCGCAATGGAGCTTCCGATGGGCGAGGACACGGAGTTAATAGCCGCGCACACGGTCGAGCAAATTGCGCGGCGCATGGAGTTTCAGCCCGAAGCGATCAACCAGATTAAGACCGCGCTCGTCGAGGCGTGCATCAACGCGTCGGAACATTCCTTGAGCACGGAGCGAAAAATCTATAACCGATTTCGCGTCGAAGATGATAAATTAGTCATCACGGTTTCGAGCAGAGGGGTTGCAGTTCCCGCAATTCTCTCGGAAAATGGCGCGCACGCAGACCGCAACGGCCTCGGCACGAACGAAGCGACGAAGGGACGCCGCGGCTGGGGTCTGAAATTGATTCGCACGCTCATGGACGATGTGGAGTTCGAGCGAGTTGACGACGGCACGCGCCTACGCATGACGAAGTACCTGCGCAAGTAGAAGGGAAGAGCAGCCGGATGAGTGAACCATTCAACGGCTTCGCGCCAGCGGTCGCCGCGGACATCGCGGTCGTCCACGCGGGCGACTACGTGAACAAGCTGAGCGGCCAGCGCATCGAGCGCGAGTGTATTTCGAGAATCGAGTCGGGATGCCGCGCGCTCGTGATTGACTTCAAAGGCACGGAGCTTGTCAACAGCATCGGCGTCTCCATCCTCCTCGGCGTCATTGACATCGCGGAAGCCGCGGGCGCGCGCATAGTCTTCTCAAACGTCAGTCGTCACACGGTCAAGCTCTTCGAGCTACTGGGCCTGACGCGGCTCGTCGCGCTCGCCGACAGCGAAGAGGCCGCGCTCGCCACACTCAAAGAATTCGTCGCAACCCCCCAAGGACACTGAAGCGGTAAGTGGTAAATGGTAAATGGTGAATAGTGCTTGCGCCTTGCCCGGCGCATGAGGTCGGAGTCCGAACACAGAGATTCCAGACCGACGTTCATCTTTCGCCATTTACTATTCACTATTTACTATTCATCACTCTATGTCTGACAGGATGCGAAAAGTTCTGCACGTCTTCGCGGCGCTCGCCGACCTCGGCGAAGAGATCGCGGAGACGAGCGACTTCGAGGAGATGGTGCGCTCGTCTCTGCACGTCGTCCTCGGTGCGTTGGGCGTGCGGCGCGGCGCGGTCGCCGAAGTCGAGCACGAACAGACAGCGCTGCGCTTCGTCGCCGCGCGTGGCTTTGGCGACGCGCTTAAGCCCGACACTTCAGTCCAACTGACAACTGACGCCGCGCCTCAGACCAACGGCAACGGCGCGCGCGCGCTGACCAAGCACGACATCGCCGACATCGAACGCGAGTTGAGGGAACGTTTCGGCGAAGGTGCGGTCGAGGTGGTCGCGCCTCTAATAGTCCGCGAAGAGTTGGTCGGCGTGATTCTTTTGGGGGGGAAGGCGAGCGGCGAAGCGTTCGACGCGGAAGACCGCGAACTCGTTCGCGCGCTCGGTCGTCACATCGGCGTCGGTTTGCACAACCATCGTCTGATGCACGAAGTAGAACGGCGCGCGTCTGAAAACCAACGGCTCTACGAAGACCTGAAGGGCATCTACCGCGACACCGTGCGCGCCTTCGCCGCGGCGATTGACTGCAAGGACAAGTACACGCAGGGCCATTCGGAGCGCGTCGGAAAGTATAGCGAGATAATCGCGCGCGAGATGGGCTGGACAGAGGAAGAGATTGAGGGCATCGCGGTCGCTGGCTACCTGCACGACATCGGCAAGCTCGTCGTTGACCGCGACATCATCAACGCGCCTTACAAGATTGACGCGAAGATGTCGTCCGAACTCAACCGCCACCCCGCCGCGGGTTACGAAATCCTGCGTCCGATCAATCACCCCTTCGCCGACATCCCGCTCATGGCGCGCTATCACCACGAACGCCCCGACGGTCGCGGCTACCCGGAAGGTTTGACCGACGAGCAGATTCCCATCGGCGCGAAGATCGTCTCGCTCGCGGATTCATTCGACGCGATGACGACCGACCGTCCATACCGGCGCCGCCGCGCCTTCGACGAAGTTATCGAAGATTTCCGACGCAACGCGGGCAAGCAGTTCTCGACTGAAGTCGTCGCCGCCTTCTGCCGCGCCCTCCTCAAAGAAGCACGCGGCGAGACGCGCCCGCGACAGATGATTCGACTGCTGGGGAAGGATTACATAGACGACAGCACACTCCCCGCCCTCGAACGCCTCATCTCCGACCTCGAATCCGGCACGCACGTGGCCGCGGGCCGAGTCTAACGCCCGGCATCACACGCCGCTACGCGCCATTATTGGAACATGAAATCCTTTGTGTCGGCGGTCGGGTTGCATGCCGTTGTTAGGCGTCTGGTCATGCCTGGTGCGCCGTTAGCCCTTTGGCAGTTGCTCGAACTCGGTACTGTGCTGTGTCAATCACGGGCGGTGTTGGCGCATGTGGCTGAGCACTGTCATGCCAGCCACCGCGACTAGGAAGGCGGGGATTCCAGTTATCAGCGGGAACAACACAAGTGCCAAGGGCGCTAGAGGACTCTGTTGACTCCCAGCGACACGTCCGTGGATGTTCACCCAAATGGCGAGAAAGAAAGCTCCGAGCGCCACTGCGAACGAGGCGTGCAAGGCTGCTCGAAGAGTTGAACTGCGCAATCGAAGACGCTCGTAGGCGAGGTGAGCACCGAACGCGACGGCACTCACAAACCAAGCCGCCAGCCGCCAAACGCGAATCGAAGCAAAAGAGGGCAGCCTGTCGAGCATGGCGAAGGCGATGCCGACGGCTGGATAGACAACGGCAACTAACAGTGCCGTAAGAATCCCACGTTGCCTTGTTGGTTCTTTCGCTGATGTATCCATGGTCGCAAGCGCACCTTCAGACGCCTCAACCCCCCGAATTAACCGGGCGCATTCAATGTCTCAAGCATCCAAGCTGACGAATGAAAGGCAAGCTAATTCGCGATCCGGTTGAATTGTTAGGCTTGCTTCGCCAACAAACGACTGTGCAACTCCCATAAAGCCGTTCTGTTGCTCTCCCACTCAAGTTGACTCCAAGCCCTTTCATAATCCAACCATTCGCACATGCTATGTTCGCCCGGCAGGCAAACTTCTTTGTTTTGAAGCTCAACCCCAAAACTAAATTCAGGAATCACAAATATGTCATCCCCCCAAAGATGACGGTCTGCAAAATGTAGCGCCGGGATTGATGCCACCGAATCTAGCCGGATCAAACGGGCGTCTTGAGGAATACCCGCTTCCTCAAGAGCCTCGCGGCGTGCAGCTTGTTCCGGTTCTTCGTTATCTTCACCGCCGCCAGCAATCCACTGCCAAACACCAAGGTCGGCACGCTTGAAAAGTAAATATCGAGGCCCTCCGTTCGTGCCAACATGGAAAGGAATAACTAAAACTTGAAATGGCGCACGAGACATAGTTGATTATAACCACGAAACGCCCAACGCTCGGCATCACCCGCGCCCCCGCGAAACGCACACGAGAGTCACCGTGATAGGACGCCGGTCGCATGCCGTTGTTAGGCATGGCTACCGAATATGAAGCCTCTACCGAGGGTTGCGAAAAACACAAGCGTTACAAGCAATGAGGTGATAAGCCAGCCGAAGTTTTGTTTGACCGGCATAGCCTTCGGCTGTGATTCGACCCGGCTGCGTCTGAGGTGTGCGAGCAGTAATAATCCGACGGCGGCCCCGAATATCTCTTTTACAGCTTCGTTCATGGCAGGAAGCTTCGGCCCATTAAAGAATAGTGCTGCCATACAAGACACTATCCCGGCGGCAACGTATGGGAGTACGAGCGGCGTGCCTGAGGGTAAATAAACTGCGATGAGTAGAATAGTACGGTAGTACAGATACACGCCAAGCACGCCCATCAAGCACCGCCACAGCCAACTCGGTTGGAGCCTAAGGTCACGGAGTACAAAAGCCCAATCGCCATCATTAGTAATCGCGGAGGAGATGAAATAACCCGAGCCCCAGAAGAGATTGAAGGCCATAGTAAAGACAAGAAAAAGACGCCAGTCAGCCGGCAGGGATGACGCAGCGCGCCACAAAACGGCCCAGCAGATCGCACCAACGGCGAGGCTCATGAGCGGTCCGGCAGCGGCGTTGAGAACCCCTCCGTGAGAACAGTGAGAATAGACGGAACTGAGCAAGGTGATGTGGCCGCCGAGTGCGATACAGGCACCGCCATGACCGACCACCTCATGAGCCACGCACGCTGTGATGAAGCCGAGCACGGCGATTGTGCCTAATGTTGTGTAACTGTAAAAATGTAGTTTGATTGCCATAGAAATGCCTAACGCTCGGCATCACCTGCGCCCCCATGCAACCTACATGAAAGACTCCGTTCGGGTGCATGCCGTTGTTCGGCGGCTGACCATTGGTGACTTGCCTTCTCCCGCGCCCTAAAAACGGCTGTCGCCTCGCGTCGCTACTGCGCCTTAAGCGGCTGCGCCAGTGCGTCAACTACAACCCCAATCCTCCGCGACTCGTTGAGCAGCGCGTTCCTCTGTTGCGCCTGTTTTATTAAAACGTCCGCGTTCTCAAACACCTTCTTGACTGTCTCAGCCGACTCCGGCGTCAGGTTCTCTAGTGGTATGAGGTTGGGGGCATCTACCAGAAACGGCTGCCGCGCAATCTCCTCAGAGACAGCCGATCTCCTCTCGGCCTTAAACAATGAGAGGGGGACTGCGTCAAGGTCGCGGTAGATGATGAAGGCCAACTTCTTGCCGCGATAGACGGAGACGGAGTCGGCCCCGTCGCGCCCCTCCGCCCACTTCTCGATGGCGAACCCGTCGCCCTTCGTCGTGAGCCAGACCCTAACCAAGGGGGCGGGCGGCTGCGCATCCGGCGGACAGAGTACATAATCGAAGAAGACGTACTCGCGTCCTATCAGTTCCCAGTTGCGCTCAACCGGGGAGGCCGATTCGCACTTGTAGGACTTCTTCTGCCCGCGTCCTTCTCCGGCCAGAGGCTTCTTATTAGCGCCCGCAGGAGTCTCTTGGGCCACGACCGACGTGCAGAGGATGAGCAGACTTATTACTATGAGGTTTATTGGTGCTAGAGGTCTTGATGGATTCATTTCAGACTCCTTTGATTTAATGCAGCCGCCGAATGCTGGAATTGAGCGGCTGCCCATCCGATAGCGACAACCTCAAAGAGACAACACGACGTTGATGAGAGGCGCGCTGGCGGGCAGTCCGCTCCAATGACTGGTTCGGCTGCGGACTCGCGGAAATCATTTCTTTTCCAAAGCCCGACTCACTAGGCGCATTCTATCAACACTCGTTGGTATTCCTGTAGAGGCGCTGCAATTAGCCCAGATGAATACTTGGTCGGAAATGCCCACAAGGGTAAAGGAATCAGGGTAGTACGTCGCAAAAAAGGGAGGGGGATATCGACCCGGCTCATCGGGCAAGTCTGATGGGCCGCCGACAATCGCAAACCCAACTCCGAATAGATTTTCAAGCTTCTCTGGTTTCAAATTCTTCCCGAATTCAAGCTCAACCATCATCAACTTCTCGTCAAGAAATGAAAGATCAATGGTTCTGAAATTGCCTACCTTTTTGAATGTAAGATGCCTAAAAATCTTCTCCTTGTGCTTTGGATCAAGCCACTTCCCAATCTTTGAAATGTCGAGACGATCAAGCTTATCCGAGACAGGCTGACCCAACATCTCGATGGCTTCTTTGGACGTTGTCTGGTTGAGAATAAGACCGCGAAAACCATCTGGGCGAGGTCTGTTATCTGATTGCGCGAACACGCTCGCAACAATAATCGCGTAACACAACATGAGAAGTGTATTTTTCATGTCTCCTCCTTCACGAGCAGCCGAACGCTCGAGATAACCTGCGAGCACGAGGCGTTGATGATAACAGACCCGCTGGATGCGAGTCCGGTTCATCCGTTGTTAGGTTGCGCCGTGTGTGACACGAAGACCATTAACCATGTCCCATCACTTATGCTGCCTACACCGAGAACAAAGTTTGCATGCGTCCGCGGCTTAGTTCCCGCGAGCGGCTTTGACCATACCCTTAAACTGATGTGACCCTGAAGAACACCCCATCCACCTGGAAGACTTCCCTCGTCCGTGGGTCGGACCACGCCTCATCAACGGCACACAGCCGGAACCCTAACTCGTACAGGTAATTTATCATCTCAGACAACAGCGGCTCATCTTCGTAGCACCGCGAGACCGACATTTCGACGCGCACCCCGACTACTCTTGGGAGGGTTTGCCCCGCGCCTTCCAGCACCTTGCGCTCGTAGCCCTGTACATCTAGTTTCAGGAACAGGCGGTCGCCTTCCGGGTAATGTTCTAACGCCGCACGGTCTACCGTCGTCACCCGGACCCGTTCCCGCCCGACGTACTCCAGTTCGGGCGCGCTCTCCCACGTCGCCCCCGTCTTCTTCAGGAAGGAACTCGCCCCGCCGGCGCCGCCCGAGACGTTAATCTCCTGCTCGCCTTCGGCGTCGGCAAGCGCGACATTTTCGCACGTCCAGAGCGGGTCTCCGGCGGCCTCCCGCGCCAGCAGCTTGTAGTAGCGCCCGACCGGCTCGAAGGAGACGAGCTTTCCTGTAAACCCCAGGTTGCGGAAGTAGCGGCCCGACATCCCGGCATTGGCCCCGATGTCGAAGACCGTCTCTACCCTGTAGAGTCTCAGGAGTTCCGACAGGTCATGTGTCGGGTCGTGGCGATGCAGGTCAAGCCCGAAAGACCTGAGGGCTACCTTGATGAAAGACTTCAGCAAAATCTTGTGCCTTTCGATGAGTAAGCAACCTAACGCCCGGCATCAGCGGCGAGCGCCAGCGCAAGGTGCATGAAAGACAGCCTGTGGCGCGAGTCCGCTGAATGCCGTTGTTGGGCGGCGCGTAGGAGAAACGAGCAGCCTTACCAGAGCCGCGTTATAGGATAAGCATCGAAAACCGTATCAATGCTCACGACAGACATTTTCTCGACAGCCGCCTGTGCTATCAACAAACGATCAAATGGGTCACGGTGATGAAAAGGCAGCGTCGCCACCACCGCCGCATGTTCTATCTCAATGTTGAGCAACTCGAAGCCATTCAAGTTGAGTTGCTGCGGGATTGAGACATCGAATGGCGCAGATAAAGTAAGCTTCCCGATGCTCAACTTGATTGCAATCTCCGACAGGCTGGCTACACTCACGAACTTTTCGTTCGCGGCATCTTCAATCAGCGCGCGGGCATCGGCACTGAGATTATGGCTGCCCATGATGAACCAGAGGAAAGTGTGAGTGTCCAGCAGGAGCTTCATCTCATGTATTCTGCAAAATCTTCCAACGGTTCATCAAAATCGTCAGACATCGTGATTAGCCCCTTCGCGCTACCAAATTGCGGTCGAGGTTTTGCTCGCGCATTCTGCAAAATCTTCCAACGGTTCATCACAATCGT